>Ga0160423_10002039_pt1 | contig 16929 bp, 15 predicted proteins | sample CRUFie14St8metaG_FD_108191 | JGI IMG/M metagenome (GOLD analysis project Ga0160423, IMG submission 108191) | Marine microbial communities from the Costa Rica Dome - CRUD Field 142mm St8 metaG | ecosystem: Environmental > Aquatic > Marine > Oceanic > Photic zone | place: Costa Rica: the Eastern... | reverse complement strand
GCTATTGCCTTACTTCTGATGGCAGTTGTCGCGGCGACAACTGCTTCTCTGGCTTTTTTAATGGAAACCATTTTAGATGACGTTTTCACAGCGCGAGATAAAACTAGCCTTTACATTGCAGCAACCACGGTTATGGGTTTATTTCTATTAAAGGGTTTAGCGACCTATGGCCAAACCGTTATAATGAGTTTGGTTGGGCAACGTATTTTAGCTGATATCCAAAAGCGAATGTTCAGCCACCTTACATATGCTGATTTATCTTTCTTCCAAAGCCGCTCCAGTGGAGAGCTTATAGCGCACTTCATTAATGATGTAGAGAAAATGCGGGGTACAGTCGCGGGCGTCATTACCGCAATAGGACGGGATAGTTTAACATTAATTTTTTTAATCGGGGTGATGTTTTATCAAGATTGGCTTCTCACTCTAGCATCCTTCTTTGCCTTTCCCACCGCTATTTTACCGCTTGTAAAAATTGGTAAGAAGATCCGAAAAGTCTCTGCTAATACACAAGAGGAGATCGGACAATTTACTGTTATTCTTAACGAAGTCTTTAGAGATATACGGCAGGTCAAATCCTATTGCATGGAGAAATATGAACAAACACGTACTAACCTTCTAATAGATAAAATATTCAAGTTGGTTTTTAAAGCTGCACGCACAAAGGCTGCCGCCTATCCAATAATGGAGACTTTGGGAGGGACCGCTATAGTTATCGTTATCTGTTATGGCGGATGGCAAGTCATAGAAGGAGACAGAACAACTGGAACATTTTTTTCATTTGTAACGGCTCTTTTACTTGCATACGACCCAGTAAAAAAACTTGTTAATCTTAACGCCCAATTGCAGGAAGGGCTCGCTGCTAGTGAGAGAATCCTTGGTGTATTAGACATCAAACCTAAAATCGTTGATAGGAGCGATGCTATACAACTTAAAGAAGTGACTGGGGAGATTTTGATTGAAAACCTTTACTTTTCCTATGATGGCACGTCCCCAATTTTAAGCAATTTATCGATGCAAATACCAGCTGGACAAACGATTGCCCTCGTCGGGCATTCTGGTTCTGGAAAGAGCACACTCCTAAATTTAATGACACGGTTTTTTGCCCCTGCATCCGGCCTCATTTTACTTGATAATACAGACATTCAAAAAGTAACACTCTCGTCACTACGCCAAAACTTCGCAATCGTTAGTCAAGATGTTTCTCTCTTTAATGAAACAATAAAAGCAAATATTTGTTACGGTAACCCCGAGGCCTCTGACGAGAAAATTATGGAAGCTGCCAAAAATGCAGCTGCACATGAATTTATAACTCAATTACCAAATGGATATGAAACCGAAGTTGGGGAAAACGGTGTAAAACTTTCGGGTGGACAAAGGCAACGCTTAGTTATTGCCCGAGCGATGTTAAAAGATGCACCGATTCTATTATTGGATGAAGCAACGTCAGCACTAGATTCTGAATCCGAAAAATTCGTTCAGGTTGCACTGCAGAAACTTATGCATAACCGAACAACAATTGTCATTGCACATCGTCTTTCAACCATCCAATCAGCTGATATGATCTATGTACTCGATGAAGGCAAGGTGGCTGAATTTGGAAAACATGCGGAACTTTTAAAACGTAACGGCGTCTACGCAAACCTCTATAAAATCCAGTTTTCTGAAGCAAAAGACGATAATAACCTTAAAATTTCTGCTAAAGAAATCACGGCCAACTGATGTGGAAATATATCCGAAAAAACGAAACATGGCAGAAAGTTGCTAGTTGGATTATCGCATACCTCATCCGTTTTCTCGCATTTTCAGTGAAATGGAAAATGATTATTCCGCCGACAACACAGCGCATATTCAACTCAGGCAAACCAATTATTTTGCTTTTTTGGCATAATCGAATTTTATCTATGCCTGCTGGTTGGGATGTATCAAGACGCATTACGCTTCTGAGATCGGCACATAGGGATGGGCTACTGATTGGCCGCGCAATTTCGTTTTTAGGGTACAAGACCGTTGCTGGTTCTTCAAATAAAGGTGGGGCTATAGGCTTGAGAAAGCTTTTAAAGGAATTGCAAAAAGGGCGATCCATTGGGATAACTCCTGACGGTCCTAGAGGCCCAAGAATGAGAATGACTGCTGGAGCCATAGCTGCGGCACGCTTAGGAGGAGCTCCTATCATTCCAGTGGCTTGGAACACAAAACATCGAAAGTTACTGGGAACTTGGGATAGAATGATACTGGCAAGACCTTTTTCTGAAGGTGTTTTCATTTATGGTGAGCCTATAGAAATTCCAAAAAAGTTAACCGATGAGGAAATAGAAAAATATCGGATAAATGTTGAAAAAAAACTTAATGAACTATGCCAAGCAACAGAAAATGAATATGGACACACCATAATCGAGCCTGCACGTTCTAATCTTCGTGAACAGCGAATGTCAAAGACATGATACTTTTTCTGTATAAGGCAATAATGACAGCCGCGCTCCCACTTATTGAATTAATTCTCTTGCTGCGCGTCAAAAAGAATAAAGAAGATTTTTCGCGTTTAAATGAACGCAGAGGAATTAGCCTAACGCCGCGGCCAGACGGCAAATTGATATGGCTCCATGCATCAAGCGTCGGAGAAAGCATGGCAGCATTGTCCTTGATCAATAGGTTACTCGAAACAGAAAAAGAAGGAAAAGTGTTAGTCACTACAGGTACGCTAACATCCGCCAAATTAATGGCCGAGCGGCTCCCTGATAAAGCATTTCATCAGTTCACACCGATAGATAGGTCTCAATTTGTAAAAAGATTTTTCAAGCATTGGAAGCCGAATTTACTGTTGGTGATGGAATCTGAATTTTGGCCAATCCAAATTGAAGCTGCTAAACAATTGGGAATTCGTATAATCGCAGTGAACGCGAGGTTATCTGAGAACTCTTTTTCTAGATGGCGAACAGCATCTTTTTTAAGCCCTACAATTTTTCAAAGCCTAGATCTAGTCCTCGCGACTAATAAACAACAAGGAGATCGATTCACGAGGTTAGGGGCCAAAAACGTCATTGTATGCGGGAACCTAAAGCGTTCCGCGCCAAGGTTAGTGGTCGACTTAAAAATTGCCCAGAATTTGTCAGAGCAAATTGCTGACCGCCCTGTTTGGGTAGCCGCAAGTACACACACCGGTGAAGATATTCCCATTATGGAAGTGACGCGTGGATTACTCGGTAAGTTTCCAAATTTGCTGACAATCATTGTTCCTAGACACCCTAACCGAGGTAAGAATATAGCCCAGCTTGCGTCTAAAAATGACTTAAAAGTTAAGTGTCGGTCGCAAGAAAAAGAAATCTCACCCGAAACACAGCTTTATATAGCTGATACATTTGGAGAAATGGGATTATTTTTTCAGCTCGCAGATATAGTCTTTGTAGCAGGCTCTTTGGTACCTGTCGGAGGCCACAACCCTATTGAACCAGCTCACTTCGACTGTGCAATCATATTTGGCAACTTGATGTCTAAAAACCAGGAGGTTGCCGACGAAATGCTAGCTAATAACGCCGCGATCAAGATTAACGACAAGCTGGAATTATTTGGTACATTAAAGATCCTACTCACAGACTCTGAAAAAACTAATAGGTTGGCGAAAAATGCTCAAGAGTATGTTAAAAATGGCCATGAGGTATTGGACATAGTTTCAAAAAATATTTCTGCCTTGACAAATATTTGACCCAAAAGTGCTCGCAAATGAGAACACCTAATCACTGGAAAAATAATAATTTAGTTAGCCGACTTCTAATGCCGCTTGGGTGGATCTATTTTCAGCTAAGCCTATGGAGGCACAAAATTGCGCGTAGCTTTGATATTGGTGTGCCAGTCATTTGCGTAGGTAATATTGTTGCTGGGGGTGCTGGGAAAACACCTACAGCTATGCATCTTGGAAAATTACTTTCTAAACGTTTTAAGGTAGCATTTCTAACACGTGGATATGGGGGCGACTTCAGTGGCCCGATCAAGGTGGATCCACACAAACATACTTTTCAAGACGTAGGAGACGAGGCACTTTTATTGTCCAAAATTGCTCCAACCTGGGTATCAAGAAATCGTTTAGATGGTGGGCTTGCCGCAAAAATGGACGGTGCACAAATAATATTGATGGACGACGGGTTTCAGAATCCGTCAATAGCAAAGACGTTCTCATTTTTAGTTTTCGATGGCCCTTATGGTTTAGGAAATAATCAACTTATACCATCCGGTCCACTTCGCGAAACTTTAGGTAGTGGAATGTCACGGGCAGACGCCGTTGTTATAATCGGGGAAGATTTGCACGATCTTCAATCAAAGATTCCGGAGAATATACCTCTGTTTTCAGTTACAATCTCACCTATTATATCAAAAAAACTTAAAGCCGCGAAAAGCGTGATTGGTTTTGCAGGGATTGGTCGGCCTAGAAAGTTTCTTGAGACATTAAAAACCTTAAATGTCGACATTCAGGACTTTGTCCCTTTTCCAGACCATCACAAATTCAAAAATAGCGAGGTAGAAGACTTAATTAGAAAGGCTTCAGAAACAGGTGCCCAACTCGTTACAACGACAAAGGACTTTGTTAGGCTACCTCCAAATACCATAAATTCTATTACAGCTATGGATATCGAGTTGAATTGGGTCAATCAAAACCAAATAAAAGCCCTGCTCGAGCAAGTCTTAGATAATTCGAATGCGTAGGCGGTTTCCTCCACGTTGGAAAAAACGATTTTTCACCTGGCCTATTTCAGGCGTCATGACATGGTTTCTTTACTATTTGATGCTTATCCTGCCAATCGACCTAGGCTCAGCTATTGTAGGCAAGCTTTTTCGCTTTTTGGGACCGCAACTACCTATTAACAAGAGAGCTAAAACTCACCTACAATCTTGCTTCCCTCATTGGAACGAAATTGAGATAGAGTCAACTATTAGAGACATGTGGGAAAATCTAGGTAGAACGACAGCAGAGTTTCCACACATTCAAAGGCTTGATGTTAGTGGTAATGATAAACGCGTTGAGGTAATCGGTGTTGAACATATTCATTCTCTTCGTGACGATGGCCTACCAGGGATAGTTTTTTCAGCGCATCTTGGAAATTGGGAGCTACTTCCGATGTTAGCTCAACCGAATGGTCTTGATATGCACTTCGTATATCGAGAATTGAACGCCCCATTGGCTGAAAAAGTTTTGCGGCGGCATTACAACAAGCTTCGCGAACGATTAATCTCCAAAGGCCGGGAAGGTGCTATACAAATGGCACGTGTTCTAAGAGAGGGTGGGCACTTAGCTATAATGGTCGATCAGAAATTGAATGAAGGATTGGAAATTCCATTTTTTGGTCAGCCTGCTAAAACGTCTACCGCACTTGCCTCCTTTGCCTTACGATACAAATGCCCCATCGTGCCAGCTCGCGTTGAACGCCTCTCGGGAGCTAATTTTCGTGTAATTTTCTACCCAGCGTTGGAGTTACCAAATAGCGGCATACAAGATGCCGATATAAAAGAACTAATGATACGGGTCAATAAACAGATCGAAAATTGGGTGCGAGATACGCCAAGCCAATGGCTTTGGTTACACCGGCGATGGGGAAAATGAATCTATTTTTCTTTAGAAACTAATAGAGCTGGATCTATACGTTTTTGAAATAAATTAACACGCCAATCTAAATGCGGGCCCGTTGACCTTCCTGTTGAGCCCACCAAACCTAGAACATCAGACTGCGCTACTAGATCCCCCTTCTTAACCAATATTTTTTTCAGGTGAAGGAATGCTGATGTGAGCCCATGCCCATGGTCTAGAATTACCGTCCCCCCCGAAAAATATAGGTCTTCCTCTGCAAGAACAATAATACCGTCAGCAGGTGCAACGACTTTTGCTCCACTTGGCGCAGCAATGTCAATGCCAAAATGTGGCTGCCTTGGCTGTCCGTTTAATATTCGTTGTGAGCCATATACACCCGAAATCCTGCCTTGGGCGGGCATTATAAAACCGGATCTGAAAAATACTTCGTCCCGGTCAAACAATCGCACTTTCTTTATTTTTTTATTTTCTTCTCTTATACGGCTTAAAATATGATTTGGCGGTGAGACAAATTTTTTGGGGATACCATTAATTCGTTGGATCTTAAATTTCCGCTGTTTAATTTTTAAATTTCTTTTTTGGTTGCCACCCTTGAGATCACGAATAACCAATACTGAATCAGTTTTCGCATCTCTTGAAAAACCTAGCAAAAAATAGCCATCAGAGGATACTCTAATCGGTTTACCATCGAGGGTAATCTCAAAGCCCGGCTTTGTCTCACCAAAAACTATACCCCCCTGTGTTAGATCACCGTTCAAAATTGTGTCCGCAACAACCGGACCGCAAAGAGTAAGTAAAGTAATTACGATAAAATAAAACATTCAAAAAAGAGTATCTTGTTTGCTAGGACTTTTTTTTGGCCCGCTCTGTTTTGCACCAAAACTTTTGATTACTTTTACATTCGAGACCCCATCCCTAAACTGAATTTGGAGTGCTTGCCCAGGCTTGGCCGATCCCGCAGAAAATACCGGCTTACTGGTTTCGTCACGGACTAACGCAAAACCTTTTTCTAATGTACGCTGAAACGAGCTAGCTTCGAGCAGTCTATCTAATCCTGATATCGCATTTTCTTTATCTAAAAGAAACCGATCCAGTATTGCTTCCTGCTTGGCACAAAGACGTTCTAATTCGCTTTTTAGATTGTCGATAATTTGTCTAATGGCATTTATTTTTAATCTACCTGCAATAGTACTTTTCCTAAACTCCGCATTTTCAATAACCGCTTTTCCAGCATTTTCATGCCGTTTAATGAGGCTATCCAGCACATCTGATTTTCTCATAATTTGAAAATCCGGAGAAACCAGGCGAGTTGAAAATCTACCTACATTTACTGATAGGTCTTTGAGTATTGAATTAATAGCTTTTTCCAATCGTTGATCCAAATAGTCCAAGTGCTGACTTCTATTATCAATAATCGCGGTGGGGTCACCAAGCGCTCTAGAAAGCCCCGCCAATTGAAGGCTATACCCCTCTATGCTCCGGTCCATGGCTAAAACCATCCGCCGCTCACACTCACCTAATTCGGCGACCAGCTCTAGTCTTACAGGAACGGCCATTTCGGCTGCTGCCGTGGGTGTCGGTGCTCTAAGATCCGCGGCAAAATCAATTAGTGTTGTATCAGTTTCATGTCCAACCGCCGATATGATCGGTATAGAACTCTCCGCAACCGCGCGCACTACCACTTCTTCATTAAAGCACCAAAGGTCTTCAAGACTGCCACCACCACGGGCGACTATTAGCAAATCCGGACGTTGGAGCGCACCATTCTGAGGTATTTTATTGAGACCATTGATCGCTTGAGCAATCTCCTGAGCAGCGCTTGCTCCCTGCACCGCAACAGGACATACAATTACATGAAGAGGGTATCGATCTTTTAATCTATGCAGAATATCTCTGATCACTGCCCCTGTAGGTGAAGTGACTACTCCAACGAGCTCTGGATACGGCGGTAATGAGAGCTTTCTATCTTGATCAAATATCCCTTCTTTTAATAACTTTTTCCGTCTTTCCTCCAGAAGCTTAAGTAACGCTCCCTCTCCTGCATGCTCAAGTTCCTCTATTATAATTTGGTATTTGGATCGTCCAGGGTAAGTTGTGATTTTGCCGATGCAAATGACTTCTAGACCATCCTCCGGCTCAATCGAAAGCCTCTGTGCAGTTCCTCGCCAACATATGCCGTCTAAGACCGCATTTTCATCTTTCAACGTCAGATACACATGGCCCGAGGACGCTCGGGTAGGCCTCGATATTTCGCCCTTAACCCTAACGCGCTGAAAATTACTTTCAACAGTAAACTTTACTTGATTAGACAATTCACTAACTGTTAATTCTGGCAAATTATCTGTAAAATCTAGCGGTCTGTTATCCATAATCTTAATCTATTCTACAACGTTGCATTGCGAAAGCATCTGGAGAAAAAAATATGAAAATCCTTGTCGTGGGTTCTGGAGCAAGAGAGCATGCCTTATGCTGGGCAATCGCTCGTTCTCCATTATGCAAAGATTTATATTGTGCGCCTGGCAACGCCGGCATCGAAGCCGAAGCTAAATGCATCGCAATAAAATCCGAAGACTTAGACGGTTTAGTAAAATTCTGTCAAAAAGAAAAGATTAATTTCGTAGTGGTTGGTCCTGAAGTACCTTTGGTAAAAGGCCTTGTTGATAAACTTACCAATGTCGGAATCAAAGCATTTGGTCCAAGCGCGGCTGCCGCGAAACTGGAAGGGTCAAAGAGTTTCACAAAAGAGTTTTGTATGCGGCATAAAATACCAAGCGCGGCTTTTAAGCGATTTACTCATGCTAACGCTGCAATCAAATATGTTGAGAGGATTGGTGCTCCTATCGTGATCAAAGCTGATGGATTAGCGGCAGGGAAAGGCGTGACTGTCGCACAAACACTAGATCAAGCAAAAGATGCAATAGAAGAAGCGCTAAATGACAATAAATTTGGAGACGCCGGGAGTGAGATTGTCATCGAAGAGTGCCTTACAGGCGAGGAAGCAAGCTTCCACGTCTTAGTCGACGGGGAAAATGTGATACCACTTGCATCTGCCCAAGACCATAAACCTGTGGGCGAAGGCGATACCGGCCCAAATACTGGAGGAATGGGAACTTACTCCCCAGCACCCATTTTAAATAGAGATCTAACACAGGAAATAATGCAGAAGTTTATAATACCTACCGTGGAGGGTATGAAAAAAGAAGGGCATATATATAGGGGGGTATTGTATGCGGGTCTGATGATCACCAAAGATGGTCCCAAGCTAATAGAGTATAACGCGCGGTTCGGAGACCCTGAAACCCAAGTATTACTAATGCGCCTTAAAACAGATCTACTACCTGCGTTGATAGCGTGTGCTGACGGCACCCTCGATCAAATTAATTTAGATTGGCATAGATCTGCTGCTGTTTGTGTTGTAATGGCGGCAAAAGGATATCCGGCAGAATACAAAAAAGGTACCTCGATCAAAGGACTCGAGAAAGCTGGTAAAATTGAGGGCACACAAATTTTTCATGCCGGCACCCTGCTGAGTCAACAAGGTGACTTGGTTGCGAATGGTGGAAGGGTTCTTGGTATAACTTCACTGGGAGAAGATTTGACTATGGCTCAAAAGAGAGCATATGCGGCCGTAGATTTGATAGATTGGACAGATGGATTCTGCCGTCGTGATATTGGGTGGCGGGCTATTTAAAAACGAATTTCAACAAAAACAAATGCTAAGCAGATCAAGACGACCAGCGATAAAGACTTTCGCAATTTTATATACCAACTAGGTAACCAGCCCTTTTTCGCTGACCAAGCGTCAAAAATAAACGCGCCAGCAAATCCTAGGATAAAAGTTATTAGAGACGGCAAGAGCGTCATTTGAATGGCCAGCCAGGCAACTAATGCTGGCGTTACACTCCATCCAATACGTATCCAGTTCTCAGATTGAGAAACGCATTGCTCGGTAAAACTTGTTAACCCAGCTCCCCAGTGGACGGCACCTAAGAAACTTAAAATTACAGCTGAATAATGGAGCATTATATCTAAGGCCATTAATTGTCCATTATCCGTAAGAGTTAAAACGGAAACTGCCGTAACAACAAAGGGGATCAAACCGCCAAACCCTAGTAGCCTTGCGGGGGTAGGAATTGCAGTCATTGTATTTCTCCGTCTATTTTTTAGAATCTTTGTGCGTTACTGCCCTATACTTTTTTTAAGGCCAGTGCTACGGATTTCTATAATACCCGCGCACTTACACGGAGCAAACTATGAAACTTGATGGACAAGCAGCCTTGGTAACTGGCGGAGCGAGCGGCCTAGGCGCTGCTACGGCGAAGGCATTAGCATCGGCCAAAGTTAAAGTGGCTATATTAGACACCGATATAGAGGGCGGCCAAGCCATTGCAAAGGAAATTGATGGGATAGCTATTGAATGCGACGTCTCAAACGAACAATCCGGCGAGCGAGCTATAGATATTGCTAGAGAGAATCATGGACCTGCCAGGATATTAATTAACTGTGCTGGAATAGGACCTGCTGAGCGAATTGTTGGCAAAACCGGTCCAATGCCCTTGGATAATTTCCGGCGAGTAATTGAAATAAATTTAATAGGATCGTTCAATCTAATGCGATTAGCCGCAGCTAATATGATGAACTTAGATCCTTTGGATGATAACGAGCGGGGCATCATCATCTCCACAGCATCTGTTGCCGCATTTGAAGGTCAACTCGGCCAAGCCGCTTACAGTGCCTCTAAAGGTGGCATACATGCCCTCACAATTGTTGGCGCGCGCGAGTTTGCTAAGCAAGGCATACGTGTCAATACAATAGCGCCTGGCCTTTTTGCCACGCCTCTTCTACTAGGCATGCCTGAGAATGTTCAGGAAAGTTTGGCGGCTTCTGTGCCATATCCCTCTAGATTTGGAGACCCGAAAGAATATTCTAAACTGGTCATGTCAATAATTGACAACGCTATGCTTAATGGGGAAACAATTCGGTTGGATGGCGCTATTCGCATGCAACCAAGATAAAGAAAAGGACGGCTGCGTCCAACTCTTCAACTGACTAGTTAAGCATAAATTAATCTATTTTGACCGCATCTATCAACACCCCTCATATGATAGATTTTCCTTTCAGAGTGATCAGGAACACGCATATTTTTGAATTGTTCTCTAGCAAGTTTATGATCGAAAAGGCTCGTAGTAGGCATAAACCGCATTGTCATGCCGCGCCTACTTTTATTGGATGTATTTGGTTCTGATCCATGCACAAGGAAGACATCATGAAGAGAAATTTGACCTCTTTTTAATTCAAGATCAACGGCTTTGCTTTCATCGTACTCGGTTTTTTTCAACTCTTGGTTGAGTGTCAATTCCTTACTTGGATTTGTTTCATGCTGTAAGAGCCGAGCATCCTTGTGCGACCCCCTTATTATCCGAAGGCAACCATTTTCTCGATTAGCATCATCGACAGCCACCCAAACAGTGCATGTTGCAAGGGGACGGATCGGCCAATACTCACCATCCTGATGCCACGGAGTTGCTTTCCCATTTTTAGCAGGTTTCGCGAAAAAGCTGGAGTTCCATAACGCTATATCAGGGCCAATTAATTGCTCAACCATATCTAGAATTGCTTCGTTTCGACAAAAATTAACAAACCCGTCATCATATTGTAGAATCGCCGGGCAATAATCTCTGAATTCAGGATGTTTTATCAAAAGAGCGTTGTGCTGATTTTGAATCGCTTCAATCGTTTTTTCTGGTAATTGGAAGTCTGGAATAACATACCCGTCTTCAAAATATTGGTCTATTTGTTGATCATTAAGCATGAAAGCATCCCCCCCAAAAGAACATTCACAAAACGTTAAAAAATCCGGACTAAACTAAACAAACCAAAACAGCTAATGCACAGGTAACTAAATGTCGGCTTTTTCCATCAGAAACCATGTAATATCGTCTAGATTACTGCTTTCATCCTTATGATAAAAGAAACCGTAATCTACCAAACGAAGATCCGTATATTTGTCCAACATTTCACCTGCAAAATCACGCTTAAATAGCTTATTTTTATAACCACGGTATGAAAGTTCTTCAGGCTGCCTGCTATAATATTCTCCAATCAAAATATATCTTCTGGTCGCCCTATAGATATTTTCATAAGCTATAGGGAGGTGTTTGGGTGCAATATGGATCAAGACCCCAATTACCATTGCCAGATCAGAGATTTCTATTTTGTTGCTTTCTAGAATAGACCCGTGAATAACTTTCACATCATCGATCATTTTTAGCTTCGAAATGGCAGAAGAATTAATTTCAATCGCGGTTGCGGTAACCCCTGGGAATAAGTCCTTAAAGGCGATTAAGTTCAAGCCAACATTAGCGCCAAATTCTATAACGCTTTCGAGCTTGCAGGAAGACTTCAAGGCTCTATTCAATAGCGTTTTTCTTGAGAGTAAAAGCTCCTTCGTATCATTTCTAATGGTGTATTCATCACCAAAACTACCTGCCCAGAAAACTTCTTGTTCAGATTGAACTCTTTTAGCCACAATTAGCACCCTTAAAAATATTGTCCTTTACTATTCGTGGGGTCTCCTGAACAGCCGAATTTAATTTACGCCAATTCGGGTTGGCATCCAAAATATTCAAAACATCAACCATTTTGAAGTCCACTTTAATTTGAGATAAAGCCTCCATAATTTTTTTGATCAGATAAAAATCACTCTGCTCATCTAATGTCCATCTTTCCTCGGAATAATTTACTGCCGACACTACACTCAGTGGGAAAAATCTATTCGGATTTCTATAAAAAAATGGCGTGACATGCTCCCTGTCATAATCTTCTTTTGCTTCCAGTGACGCAATTTCCAATGCTTCACGCGAAAAACATTCAACTTCTAAGCCCGCGGGATAACTTCGAGGAATTGCGTTAGTGGCAAATTTACACGCATGTGGTTGCTCTAAATATTTAGTAATGACATGATCTATGACCTCTGGATCACTCAAAGGACAGTCTGCTGTTAAACGAATAATGGTTGTTGCTCCACTTTCTTGCGCAGCCCCCTCAAAGCGACTGAGCACATCCACTTCAGAGCCTCTAAAGAGACTTATGTTCCCTTTTTTGGCAAGCTTTTCTATCTCATCATCAGCCGGATTTGTGGATGTTGCGACAACTATTTTCTCTATATGTTCAGATCGAGCAACGCGTTCTAATTGATGCAATAATAGAGGTTTATCATTAACTTCTTTAAGTACTTTTCCAGGCAGCCTCGCAGATGACATACGTGCTTGAATTATCGCGACCTTGGTCAACTCACCATTCCTTCTTGCCACCAACTATGAAAAAGATGGTATCACCTCCTCGCCAAAGCGCCGCATTGAAGAAATATTTTGTTGCATATTCATTGCCCCAAAACCTGTCTGGCAAAGGAGGTGACATACCCCTAAATCTTTTAATTCGGCAACTTGCTCTTTTACTTTTTTAGAACAACCATACAGCGACCCGGTTTCCATAGCCATTTTTGCACCCTCTTCATGGCTAATGGCCGGATCGGTCCACGCATTCAATGTTTCAGGAAGTGGCTCAAAGTCATCTGGATTTAATTCACTCCGTATTTCCATCATGTGTTTTCTGGTGTCTATCAGAAATTCATAGAGTTCGTCTTCCGCTTGACTGTCAGTTTCAGATAAATAAACGTTTCTCCAAAGGGCATTTTGCTCTAACAACTTTTGTTTCTTAACTTCGCAATGCTGCCCTTCTTCAAGACCCTGTTTATATAAATCCCATCTCTCTCCAATACTTGAAACTGGCAACCTTGCTGTCAGTATAGGTATACCCAGCCTGCCACATTCTACAAATGAGTTTGCAGATATTACACTTCTCCATATAGGTGGTCCGGGTTGTTGGACTGGACGAGGTCTGATGTCCGGGACTTCTACGTCATAAAAATGGCCCTTATGGCTGAAGCTTCCGCCCTTCCAAGCTTTTTCTAAAATTTCAAAACCTTCTTTCGCCCTTTGCGGGCTATCCTCGCTCCTTAAACCATGACCTATAAATTCATATTCGTTAAACACAGTTCCTTTCCCAACCCCAACATCAATTCTCCCATTGGACAAATTGTCGAGAAGAGCTAATTGTGTTGCCAGTCTAACTGGATGATGGAAAGGCATCTGCACCACTGAAAAACCAATACGGATTTTTTCAGTTTTCATGGCAAGGGCTGCCGCGAATAAGAGGGCGTCATTGTAAACACTTTCCCCAGTGAAATAATGTTCAGTGAGCCAAACATCCTGAAAACCCAGCCGCTCGGCCTCTTGAGCTTGAATTAAGACATTATCAATATTTTGTTTGTCCTCATGTGGCGAGGAGGAAAGTGAAAGTGTCAGCCAACCAAAGCGCATTTTAAATTCCAATTCCTTATTTAGACGAAAGACTGCGGTTTTTTTTATTTCTGGTCAATTGGTAAATTTTCGCATCGCGTCAATAACTCTAGCTGCCCCTTTGCCATCGATCAAATTGCCTGCTTTGTCTCCTAAAGACAAACGGTGTTCCTTGTTTTCTATAAGGGCATTCAATCTTTCAAATACCCCTTGAAAACTCGTCTTTATAGGATCTTTAATTATGATTGCAGCATTATTGACTTCCATGTGCCTAGCAATTTTTTCTTCAGAAGCTGATACTGGTATTAATACCATGGGTGTTTGATAGAAAGATAATTCCCAGACTGTAGAGCCCGCCGATGACAAAGCTATATCGGACCAACGCATGTGATCTTCCATATTAGTCACACCATTCAAAACACAACAATTTGGAAGTTTCTTGGAAAGTAATTTTATAGTTTTAAAACTTGAATTCATCTGTCCGACAACTAATCTTATGGATATTTTCCTGAGCAAATTGTCAAAGGACAAGCCGGTATAATTGCTTAAAAAGCTCTCCGTCAATTGAAGAGGATCGGCACCACCAAAAGTAACTAACAATTTTGTGGCGACATCTGGGTGTTCACGACTGCGACTTTGTCTTTCGAGTAGGTTCGTACGAAGCAACGTATAATTTTCTCCCAGTAATAATTTGGCTCTTGTTTTTCCCGTGTACATGGCCGGCGTGGCGAAGATATTCTGATTAAGCAATAAATTTACCGGGTAACTTGTCAAGAAAGCATTATCATCTAAGAATAGTATTTTAATCCCTTTTTTCGCTATTTTTGTAAGAAACACTTCGTCGAAGCACTCTCCATCAATTACAGACCAAGTAGCACTTCGTCTCTCTACTAATTCGATTAATTGATCTGGATTTGGCGAACCCCCTAAGATTTTAAAAAAAGTTATTCCAGGAGCCTCTCCAATCCTTTCATCTGCAATATTTGTGAGGATAGAGGCTTGGCCGCCGTAAAGACACCAGTGTTGAGCCAAAGCGAGACATCTGACGTAATGCCCCATTCCGATTCGTGGTCCCGCATCCACCCTTATCACTAGATTTTGCATTTGATTTTTCATTTTAACTACTATTCGCTCAGACTTTTGTCTATTGTTCATACCACTTTAGTTTAGACACTTTCTTTCTGAATACTGTCAGTTTAGGGTATCGGAAAATGTTTTTGCAAAAACTGTTTTTTATAGGGGCCAAAATTGGTAGAGCCGGTCACCATAAATGGACACAAGATTGGAACAGGATACCCTCCCTACATTGTTGCGGAAATTTCAGCTAACCACAACGGTGAGTTATCGCAAGCGATAACGCTAATTAATAAAGCTAAAAAGGCTGGTGCGCAGGCGGTTAAACTCCAAACCTATACACCTGACACCATCACTTTAAACCATCGGAGTCCTGATTTCATCATTCAGTCGGGTTTGTGGAGAGGCCAAACTCTTTATGACCTGTATCAAAAGGCTCATACACCGTGGCATTGGCATGAAGAACTCATCAACCATGCGAAAGCGATTGGCCTTACCGTTTTTTCAAGCCCGTTTGATGAAACCGCAGTGGACTTTCTTGAAAGCTTTGATCTCCCTGCATATAAAATAGCATCACCTGAAATCGTGGACCTCAATTTAATTACAAGATGCGCCGAAACCAGAAAGCCCCTTATAATTTCCACCGGAATGGCAAACCTCGAGGAAATAAATGAAGCCCTTTCAGCAGCTTACGAAGGAGGGGCTAAGGAAATTATTCTCCTGCACTGTGTAAGCGCGTATCCGACCCCAATAGAGGAATCTAACTTATCTACTATTACAACTCTGAAAGAAAAGTTTGATATTCCTGTAGGTCTGTCAGACCATACTAGTGACACTCTAACAACGCTTGTCGCCATTGGCCTTGGCGCGGTTCTTATTGAGAAACACATAACACTATCGCGCGAAAACAATGGACTAGATGATGCATTTTCGCTTGAACCTGCTGAGTTTAAGAAACTTAGCGCAGACGCACAGCTTGCATTCTCGGCATTGGGAAAATTGGAAGTTAATTTATCGAAAACCGAAAAGGAAATGCTATTCGCACGACGCAGTCTTTATGTCGTTGCCGATATACGAAAAGGTGAAGTTTTTACAAAAGAGAATGTTCGCTCAATACGCCCTAGCCACGGTGCACATCCCAAGCATCTAAAAGGTATTTTGGGAAAGTGTGCAGAACGAAATTTATTCAAGGGACAAGCTTTTAATTTAGATATGATCAAAGCTAATAAAATTTAAAAGTTAATATGGAACAGATTGATAAAAAGAAACTCGTAACAACAGCTCGCCAACAGGTGGAAAATGGATTCCCACAAGAAGCTTTAAGAATATATCAAGATATTTTAGCTATTGATCCAGAGTACCCCCAAGCGCTTCACGATCTTGGAATGATACAATTTGATGCAGGAAATATTTTTGAGGCAATTTCATTATTAAAAGAAGCAACGCAACGTGACGATAAACGCACTGATTTTCACAATAATTTAGGCACCGTTTTAAAAGCATCTGGTGACCTGGCCGCAGCAGAAAAAGCCTTTAGAAAAGCTTTGACCTTAGATAGAAATCTCGTGCCAGCACTTGTAAATATTGGATCTCTTCTTAATGAACGTGGTCGAATCCCAGCTGCTCTTAAAGCTCTGAAAAGAGCAATCGAGTTAGCGCCCAAAAATTCAACTGCTTTATCTAGGTACGCTGAAGCAAGTAAAGCCAATGGCGATATCATTGAAGCGCTCAATTCACAGCTACAGGCCGCTAAGGTCGACCCTTTACAAGATTTTATATGGCTTAATCTTGCAAATACGCATATGGATCTTGAACAATGGGTTGAATCGTTTAAAGCAGTCAAAAAATCTTTAATTCTGTCACCAAACCGTTGCGAAAGTTGGAGCAACCTTGGTTTCATTAAAGTAAATTTTGGGGAAT
>Ga0160423_10002037_pt1 | contig 16944 bp, 23 predicted proteins | sample CRUFie14St8metaG_FD_108191 | JGI IMG/M metagenome (GOLD analysis project Ga0160423, IMG submission 108191) | Marine microbial communities from the Costa Rica Dome - CRUD Field 142mm St8 metaG | ecosystem: Environmental > Aquatic > Marine > Oceanic > Photic zone | place: Costa Rica: the Eastern... | reverse complement strand
TCTCCACCGTGTGCATCAGTCCACCAATCGATGGATTTCAATAGTTGATCATAGGTACCAGAGAGTTCAACATTTTGCATCACAACATTATCATAGTTATCACTAAGATATGTCGCATGTGCGGTGGAAAGAATAGTATTCTCCATTTTAGATGCAAGAGGCATTGTCAACACAAAGGTTGGAATGCCAGTCTTAGCACAAAGTGTAGAAACTACAGCCGAATCAATACCACCAGAAACACCAACAACTAGTGCTTTGATAAAATTATTATCAGCATAATCACGAATCCAAGAAATAATCCTAGATTCCAGTTCAGTATAATCGTTAATTCTGTTCATAGAACAATCCAATCAGGACAGTATAGATCAGCAGTATCTTTATCTGCATATGCCGGCCCAAACCAATTTTTGGGAGCAATTGTCTTTTTGTTAGGGTTTGACTGTAACCAGGCACCCCACCAACTCATACTACTATTTGCAATGATAGCATGAGAACAAAGAGACATCAAGCATAAGTCTGCATATGGAGTAAAAGATCCATCTGCATACTTATCAACAGGTTCTGAAATAAGAAACCTATCTCCAGCAAAGAACTCCTGTTCTTTTACCCAATCAACAGAATCAGAAAAAACAAACACGGGTTGGTTTTCATCAAACTCAGATAGAGCCTTTTTATAATATTCAATGGTTTGTGGTGGATGCATTGATGAACACTGTGTGTATGCCCATTTAAATCCGCGTGGATCAGTCAGATTAGGATCACCCCGTCTAACGTGAAGCATAATAGGTTCTTGATCTTTGAACTCCTCCATGATTTCTTTACATGGTTCAAGATGTTCATCATGAAAAGTATACTCCCTCCGAATAATATCTTCTACATTTTTGAAGTATTTTTCAGATTGAAAGAATCCATGAAGACTAACGTTGTCAGGACACTTCTCTACAAGATGATCATCATAATGAAAAAATTTTTCCTGTACAAATCCAAAATTACATTGTTGAAGATTGTTTTCTTTTACGTCCTCCATTTTGAAACAATAGTGAAGACTATAGTTTTCAATGCTTTGAGCCTCGTAAGGAGGAATACACCATTCGTAATTATGTTTAGCAGCAATACCACGTAGAGCGGCATACTCAAACATTTGATTACCTAGTCTTCCTAGATTTCCAAGTTGATTAAATGCGAGCATACTTCTCCATATACTTTTGATTTGAATAATACTTTAAAAGTTCTTTTTTGTCCATCTTACTAATCTTATCCCACTCAAGAAGATTGTCTTGCATATGTGGATTAGAGAACCAAGAGTTTTCACCTCTTGCATGTTCTAAATGATAGACAACATTGTCTATTCTACCTACCTTATATCCCAGTGTTGTATATCTAAAATATCTTTCCTTATCTTCAGGTGCATATGCACGGAAATTTTCATTCTCCATACCTCCTTCTATGTAAACATTACGTCGAAAGAACTGTGCCCAACCATAATCAGAGGTGTGTTCTTCTGATGCTCTATCAAGAAATTCATAATCATTACAATCAAGAAAAGCAGATACTACCGCATCTTCTGCATTTACTCTTCTCTGATACATCCCATAACCATATGGATAAACCACATCATAAACTCCCTCCTTAATACCAACATAAGCAGTAATGTAAGAATCTAAGGGGAGAATAACATCACAATCATAGTTAACAACAATGTCAGTGTCTGCCTCCATGATCATTTCGTTGAGAACTTTTTGCCTATGAAACAGAGGTTCATCACTCTCTTCAAAGATGTGTTTTACATTGACTTCTCCAAAAAAACTTCTGAGTTGAGGAAGTGCTCTTTCTTTAAATACTGATTTCTTATCAACTTCTTTGATAATAATATTAGTATTAAAGTTGTTTAAAAGAAATGCAACCGAAGTTATGACATTTCTTAGTCTATCTTCAGACTCAATACGAATTGGAATAATAAAAGTTGCGTCAGTTAAATCAGTCTTCATCAGGGTACCTCATATCATTCATAAAAAATTCTTCATATTTTTCAGTTATATATTCATACTCTGAGCGATTCATCATCCAGTTTCCTTCCGAATGTTCAATAACACAATCGTATTGAGAAGTTGATTGACTGCTAACTCTGTTCCCATGATTTCTATTGGCATAAAGAACTTCAGAAACTAAAGCAGGCATTCCATTGTTAATTCTCATACGATGATAAAAATCAACATCAAGAAGTAGTTTAAGGTTGGTATCGAATTCAACACCACAGTTTTTTCTAAATGCAACGCCAGATGGACTACTCAGAAGATTTCTACCAATCACAGTTTCTTTAGTCCACTCTGGACTTTTAAATGAGTTTAGTGTTTTACCATCATTAGTCTCACAGTACCCAGTAAACAACCAGGCATGTTCATTAAGATTTTGAGATATTGTTTCCAATGCAGTATCTTTTATAAACACATCATCAGAAAACATAATCTTAGTAATATCACCAGTGCAATTCTCTAAAGCAGTATTAATATTTTCACAAGGTGTGCTACCTTCATATCTAAGATAAGTAAATTCAAATATTTCACTCCATTCTTTACATTTGTCTAAAATTAAATCATTCTGACTCTGATCAGAGATGACAAGATCAATATCTTGAAATGTCTGTATCTTGATTGTTTGAAAAAGTTCATCTAACCAGAGAGGGCCATTGTCTCCTCTATCATGACAAGGAATCGCAATACTAATTTTCGACATCTAGATACTCCCAGCGATCAATATAAATGTCTGAAGGATCTTCACCATCAGGGCCAAACCAAAGTTTGGGGCCAATTACATTGTTATGTCCTGCGAGCCATGCTCCCCACCAAGAGAAAGTTGAGTTTGCAATAATATTGTATTGCGACAATGACATAAGGCACATATCATGAATGTTGTCACTTTCAGAGATGAAGAAACGATCCGATTCAAAGAAATCGTGTCCGAACGCCCATGATGGATCATCCGTAAGCACTACCACAGGAATGTCCTTTGGCAATCGTTCAAGTGCTTCTTGATAATAACTAATCGGTAGAACCGGATGATAAGTAGGTTTGATAAGATGATCTGTACGACGAACGTGTAAGGTAATAAAGTCGCCTTCACCTACAATTTGATCAAGAACTTCATGACATTTTGCTTTTACTTCATTCCTAAAAGTAAAGTCTTCACGGATCTCATCCTCAATATGCTTAAAGTATTTTTCTGACTGAAAATATCCATACAGATTAACATTATCAGGACAAGTTTTTACAAGTTCTTCATCATATCTGAAAGAACCTTCTTTTTTGTATTCTGCCTCTAGATATCCAATATTTTTAGCACCCGTCATGTTAAAAGACATGAAGAGTTTATGCTGTTGCTCTTCGTCATTAAATTCGGAGTCATTCTTAGGCCCATCAGGAGTAGTAAAATCAAACCCTCGGGTTTTTGCAATGCCTCTAGTCGCAGCATATTGGAACATTTGATTACCAAACCTTCCATTCTTACCAATGTGATTGTGTCCGATCATGTTACTATCCAATCAATACAAGTTCTAATCTGTTCATTATACTTCCATACCTCTTTAAGCATGTCAGCGTTTACTCCAGCACTCTCCATTTGAACAATTAAAGAGTTGAGATCTTTTGGAAAACAAGTTCCACCAAATCCGCGATCATTATCTATACCAGGAACTTTAGTGTGTGATGTTCCAATACGATGATCCGCAGAAACACCCTGTGCCACTTTAGCATAATCAAGTCCAAGACTCTGACAGAAGTCATACATTTTATTAAAGTATGATACTTTATAAGCAAGAAAAGTATTTGAGAAATACTTAATTGCTTCACTCTCATCTGAACTAACGATTATGTTAGGAATATGGGGAAAATTAAGAAAAAACATCTGTGCGAATTTATCACAGAGTTCGCGATCACCACCAATAATATTTCTATCAGATTTAGAAAAATCAGATACAGCATTTCTAGCAGTTAGAAACTCTGGATTATGAATCACACGATGCCTTTCAGCATATTTTTTAGTGGTTCCTACAGGAACTGTAGATTTTATGATAAAAATAGTTTCTTTGTTATCAAGGTTTGTTGATAGCGTTTTAAAAAAGTTATCAATGATTGAAGTATCACAACTACCATTAGATGTCATCGGAGTTGGAAGACAAACAAACACAAAATTTTGAGTAAGAACTTCATGTAAAGAGTTCAAACTACGATTTTTATCTATATCATATACTTTGGTGGTTACTTTATCTCTAAAGTTTTGATACACGGCATTGCCAACAAATCCATTTCCAATAATTCCAATCATGAAAGTTCTACTCCGGGGGGAAGTCTAAAATGGAAACCAAATGGGGTGATACCTTCTGCTTCGGGAACTCTGGTTTCCTGAGAGAACCTTACTGCAACATCTACGGGAGCATACTGACATCCTTCAAATTGATAGATGTGGCGATTATGAACACAGACATTTCCATCCTCATGATAGTTTACCACACCCTCTGGCATCCAGTAAAAATCACTGTTGTTTGTTTCCCAAGGAACTTCTACTTTTGTGGGTACCTCAAGAAACTTTTTACTTCTTAGAGAAAATCCACCGTTACCCACACGCCAGTGTCTACCAAAAGGATCGATGTAAGCATCTTCAACATATGCCCAAGGTGCTCCAATATAATCGTATTTAAGCCATGCGTCATCCCACTTATCAGGAAATAACACAAAACCATCTGGTTGAACCAAAAGACAATGTGTAGTGTCTACATGTTCATGCAGATGATATACGACATAATAATTATAATCGTTGTAATTTTTAATATCACGAACAGGAGTTTCCATAGTGATACCTTCTTCTACAAGATTAGGATTTTTATCAATCTGTTCTTGTGTTGTGATCAGTTTGACTGCACCATAATTGATGCCAGACATGCTAGTGTAGACACCCCTAAGAGTGCCTGATAGATCATCAGTTGTATCTACAGATATTAGTGTAACATCTGATAGATTTATTTTAGGCATCATAAGTCTCCATCATAAATGTTTGAAGTCTTCTTATACTCCTCCCATTCTACCCTACATTCGTCAGGAGTAAAGAGTTTACCAGATCTATCCATATAATATGTTGGATAACTGTAAATGCTACACCCAAGACTCCACCATCCTTGAGACAGATTATGATGAAACCAATACTTAGGTGCGATACACATCTCTAAATTTTTGGATGTCCAGAGAGGAAAACAGGAAAAGGTGGAGGTAGTACATATAACATTCCTTGCATTCTTGACAGCAACATAATCCCATGCCACGTCAACATGGTATGCAGGAATATCAGGGAGCATCCTGTTAGCAGTTTTAACATCATCGGTAACAATACAATACTCCATGTAAGGGTTATATTCTGACATATGCTGCATCGCATTATGCCAATATGTCACAGGAACAAATGCTCCTGGATTACCAACCATATCTCCACCACGAAAATTAAGAACACAGATATTTTTTCCGTTGGTATCACCATGTTCGTACATTATACGAACTTTCAACCATTCTTTAATTAAGTCAATTTCATCATAAAAGTAATCCTCCGATTGAAGATTGCCATAAATTATATGATTATCCGGTATTGATAATAATTTTTTATCAGTTAAACGAATATCTGTGCGAAGCCATTCATCTGTTTTTAAAGCGTGTCGATATTCATCATATCGTGTAAGACTATCAGGAACCTCTTTACCATAATCCAGATTCATAAAATAGAATCCTTTCTTATTGATTCTAGAGTCTCCTGCGCTTTGAAGCCCTTTAATACCAAAGTCGTAACCCAATCTATGAGCTAATACTCTGGTGGTTATGTATGCAAATAATTGATTTCCAAGTCCTTGTCCATGTATAAATTCAGTTGCTAGCATATTCAGACGCCACTTTGCTGATGTAATCAATCATCTTATCAGTGATTGTAGGTGAGCAACCAAGGAAGAATACTAGATCCAACACTTGATTTGCGTTTGGATATTTATTCGCATCATCAAGATGTGAATATCCAGGATGGAGCAAAATATTACCCGCAAAATAATTTCTTGTCTGAACTTTGTTTTTTTCAAAGTGACGAACAAGAGAATGTTTCAATTTTTTATTTTCACAAAGAATAGGAACACCAAACCAACTTGTTTCAGCGTTAGGTAACTCATTCATCACTCTGATACCAGGAATACGCTCAAGAATCTGATGGATAAGCCACTTATTACGACGACGTTTTTCATGAATTTCTTCAAACTTTAGCAGTTGAACAGAACCTACTGCACCCTGAAGATCAAGAGGTTTAAGGTTATATCCCATGTTAGAAAAGACATACTTATGATCTACAATGTCATCAAAATGAGACAACCATTTATCGAAACGCTTTCCACATACTCCATTGGGAAGAAGATTTTGTTGTCCTACACAATAACATCCGCGTCCCCACCAAGCAAAACTACGAGCAAGATCAACAATTCCTTTAACGTTTGAAGAAACCATACCACCTTCAATCGTGCAAAGGTGGTGAGCTGGATAGAATGAACAAGATGCTGCAATAGCACGTTGAGTCAGATACTCTCCATCATACTTACTACCCAGACTATCACAATTATCTGCAATCAATTCAAGATTATGTCTATCAATGATATCATACAAATCATCCATGACATATGCATTACCCAAAACAGGGGAAGACATTATTGCTCTAGTTTTATGAGTAATTTTATCTTCGATAAGAGATAAGTCCCAGTTAAGATCATTCCAACTAATATCAACAAATACCGGTTTTAATCCAGACTGAACGATGGGTGCAACTGTGGTAGCAAATCCACATGCACAAACAATAATTTCATCACCATCTTGCCAATTAAAATACTTTTTAAGTGCAGCGAGCATTACGAGATTGGCAGAACTACCAGAGTTCACCATTACAGAGTAATCAAATCCAAACTTTGATGAAAACTCGTGTTCAAATTTATTGACTTTTTCACCAGAAGATAACCACTTACCTTTTAAAATTGAGTAAATGAGTTCTCTTGCTTCATTATCGTCCCAATATGGGCCCGAATAGTAGACTGGTTTACCCTCTACCCAGTCTTTATTAGCCATGAACGGAAAGATATCATCATCAATTTCCTTTGCATCGTTGATAAAGTTATCAATCAGTTGGTACATAATTCTCTGATAATTTCAGTAATACTTATTTTAGGACTAAAACCCAATGCTCTTACCTTGCTACAATCAAGAAACATGTCCTGACTATAACCAGATTTTGTAAGAATATTAGATTCTGATTTAAGGAAATGCTTTGCCGTTCTCATTATATCACCCATGGAAGTCATATGTCCACTTCCAATATTGTAGATAGTATTAAGTTCTCCACTGTTTACAACCCTATTGATACCTCTACAGACATCATCAACGTGCATAACATCGCGATAAATTTCACCATCATTAACTAGAGTAATATTATTACCTTTCTTAAGTTCATTAATGAGATAATGAATTGCATTCTTCTTAGGAGATGCCTTTGGATCAATACCACCGACAACATTAGGCATCCTCAAAATTCGATAATTTACTTTGTAAGTTCTACAAAAATCAATTAGTAGATCTTCTGCACACTTCTTTGTGATAGAGTAAAAACCTCTTGGATTGCATGGTGAATCTTCTTTAGCAGGGAGTTCACAATCGCCATAGACGAACCAAGAGGAAATAAAATTAAAAACGCGATCAGCACTCCTGCAATGATCCAACACTTCGCAGAGAATACTTAGATTTGTTTCGACATCTAAGGTAATATCTGTGAAAATGTTGCTATTATCAATCGTTGAAATAAAGTATAAAATTTCCTGAGTTGCAGGATTTCTCTGTTCTCTAGGAATAATCAATGTATCATGAGGATACATCTCACAATATCTACCACCTATGTATCCAGCACCATATACGCTCAACATTCTTGCAAATCCTCAGTCCACATCATGTAAAGTAGTCTCTCAATCAAATATGCTTCACCAGAGGTGCTTTGAAACTCTTCAGGAGGTTCATAAGAAACATAGAACATCAGTTTTTTATAAAACTCTTTACTAAATTTAAGGATATTTCCCCTAGGGACAACATAATTTCCACCAGGAGCAAATCTATTATAAGGAAAGTTGGGAGGATTCACGAATAACTTATTCAACATTTGAGGAAATGTTGCAAAGTGTCGGGTGTAAATAGTTTGATTTGATACTGCTTCCCATGTTGGTTGCACAAATCCACCTCCGTTTATAAAGATGGCAGTCGTTTCATGAAAACGTTCAATCGGAAGAAAATATTCAGCAGTGAGGGCACGATAAAACTTTTCATGGGTTGTATAATACTCAGCACCACCTCTTTCTTCAGGACGCTGAAACATATTTCCCTTAATAAAGATGCAGATATCAGGGAGATTATCATAATGTTCTACGATATATCGCATTATATCGTAAATATTCTCACCAACATTGGGAGAACGAATACTTTCACCAAGATGACTCCAATCTTTTACTTCATCACTTCTATCGTAGATGATAGTGTTCTCTGGAGAAAATCCATAATCATGTGTAGTGGTTAGCCACTCCAAGTCAGAATTATGATTAGATACTACTAGGGTTTTTTCCATTTATCAAAAAAGTTATTGAGATCAAGTTTAGATAAGTCTTGTGTTTGAGCATCCAAGAACATCTGATTATTGTCCAAAAGTAACTGTTCAGTCACCTCAGAATAGTCATCAACAAAGAGAACTTGGTAATCTTTATACAATTCTTCTAAGAAAGGGGTGCGCTTCATCACTGGAACACGTCGCATGTAGATTGTCTCCCAGTTCCTATGACAATCAATGGCATTTCCTCTAGGACATAGTACAAACTTACATCTCCACATTTTATCAAGATAAGTCTCAAAGTCAACTCGGCCTGTTTCGACAGTCGTCCAAGTCTCATCAAGAAATTTTTCAGTTAATCCTTTTCTTTCTTCATGGGAGTTTTCGTTAATACCAACATACAGCAATCTAAATGATCTAGGCACATTAGTGCTTTCTTTATCCATGTGTGTTTGAAGAACTTCAATCCTGTCGTCATTCAAACTCATCCGCCTTTGAACACCATATGGTGCAGGAATAACTTTTCCACCAAAAGTAACAGCATTGACAGCGACAATACGAATAACATTATCAGGTATCGCTTCATAGATGTAGTCGTCTATCGGTGTATCCTCAAGATTAGTAAAGATAATGAATTTCATATCTTTAAAATTACGGCAGAGATTAAGAAGATTACTTTTCTGCATCATTGCTCTTACTGCAGGCCAATCTTCATCTCTAACCTCCTCAATCTTTCTATGATATAAACGAATATTATCAATAAACAGAGTCATATAATCTCTGCTTTTTTTTATCTTAAAAACTTCAGTGACAAACTCAAAGTTCATCAGGTTAGCTTCTTTCATAAAGTGCGTGTAGATACCACTCCACTGCCCTGACTGATCCCCGAAAGAATAGTCACATAGTTGTGATAGTGCTACACCTTCTATTAGTTCCATGGTTTAATAAATTCTGCGTACTTCTCCTGATTATTCTGAATATATTCGGGGTAATTTTCATCAATAGGAACTGCTTTATATGTCATACCTCTGTTTAGAGGATCTAGTCCCTGCTCAACCTTTTCTTCTGCATTACTAGTATTAGCGGCAGTATTATTTTCCGTATGTTCATAAGAAGCAAGTTTTAACTTAAAGTTCTCGGCGTTACCTAAGAAACTAAAGTGCCAACCTCCGTCTAAAATTTTATGAGCGTTTTGATGATTCTGACGATGCTGATCAATTGTTGTATTCTTAAGATGCTTCCAAGTACAAAGACGTGTTCCCATCCAATCATCTTGATAAAGGAAGTTCAACTTATAGTAATATGCAGGGCCTACAGCAACATAATGATTATTAGGATCAAACCATTTAGTATCTTCTAAGATATATGGATTGATAATTTCATCAGCATCACTAGTCATCACGATATCTTCATCCTTGGCACCTGCTTTTTCAATACCAAAGCAACTAGCATTTCGATTATACACTGCACGTTGAAATCGAACGGGTAGATTAATAAATGGGGTTCCATATGGATCAAGTTCACTATAACCGACGTGAAATTTAGACTTCTCAAGCATATGGGAGAAGTCATTTGGAATCTCTTCAGTTATGTTATGAACAATTTTGTCTTGCCACTTAGCGAATTTATCCTTATTTTCATCATAATATAGAGGTTTCTCATTACCACTGACAGTATATGGAGACTCAGTAAGAATAAATTTGTCTACAACATCACCCAAGATGTTAAGACGCATCTCAAGCAACTCAAGTTCATTAAAGAAGATAAACGAATCAAAAATTTTCATTACGTTAAAACAATTTTACTAAATTCTACATCATCAATCATAAAGGGTTTCCATCTTTCTTCAGGAACAACTTTAGGATCAACCCACCAGTCTTCAAAGGGATTTCCTTCATTGTTTACGTTTTTTGCAACTCTTTGATACCCCAAAGAACATAATATTTCCCATTGTTCTTTCTGAACATCATATCCTCCAGCATATAAATCAGTCTCAAAAGTTATTACTGAGAATCTATAATCATCTAAAGGGAGTTGTTTTAAACATTGAAGAGTAATTTCTGGAGGTTCACAATCTACTTGAAGATAATCAATTTGTTTTGGATAATTTCTTTCCTCAAAAAGAGATTTATAGTCAAAAGTAGTGGCATCAGTACAAATACATTTGTTTTTTCTAACAATATTAAAATATTCAACCTTACTTTCATCAATCTCAAAGGAAACACCTGTCCAGTCATAATGAAGTTCAAGCATCCAAGAATTATTAATAACTACTGGTTTGTCTGCACCAATTTCCACATAAACCCCATCTTTCTTTCCATCTAACATAGAAAGAACAAATAAGTCTTGCATTGATTGCGAATAATTTTCAGAAATTTTTTCTGAACCCGGAAACTTATATCTCAATCTATTATATTTTGAGGTAAAATAACGTTCAGATCCTGTAGGATATTCACCTTCTCTATTAATACTCATTTCCAATAATCGTAAATGTCCTTTGTAACTTCATACTCCATGTCTTTCACTTTCCTATTTGGTTGCTTCATAGCCCAAACAAACATACTTTCAATAAGTTCGTTCAGTTGAGTTTTATCTTTAAAATTGAGTAATGTCTTTGCTTTGGTATGATCACAATAAGCATGTTTTACTTCGTGACGTGGTTCTCCATGCTCAATAGGAACTTCATATCCATACTTCTTAGCAATACTCTGAACTGTTTCCGCAACTTCATTCAGAGTGAAATGTTTATCAGCACCAATATTAAAGATCTCACCATCATGTCCCGTAAGAAGTTTATCAAACGGTTCCATATAGTATTGAATATCTGAGAAAGCACGAGTCTGTTCTCCATCACCATATACAAGGATGGGTTGTTCGTTTAGTGCTTTGCGGATAAAAATACCAATAACATTACGATATCTATCCCAAATATTTTGATAGATGCCAAGAACATTATGAGGACGAACAATATTATACCGGAGTCCAAACTGTTCGTGAGCGAGTTTTAAATCACACTCTACCGCATATTTTGCAATACCATATGGATCAATAGGTTGTGGACGTTTATCTTCGGTAAAGGGTGGTTCTTGATCACCATAGACTGCCATACTAGAAGTGAAGATGATTTTCGTCCCATATGTAATACACTCGTTAATTAAATTAGCGGAAACGATAAGATTATTACGATAATTGTAATTACGAATAAAAGGAGAAAGTCCTTCAGCTGCATACGCCGCGAAATGAAGTAGAACATCAGGCTGATGCTCCGCAAAAAGTTCAGCAACTTTTTTCCTCTTTTCTAAGTCTAATTTAACAAACGTAAACTTCTCCCCTTTAGGCACAAACGCTTTGTACCCTCCAGAGAGATCGTCAATACCTATTACTTCATGCCCATCAGCAAGAAGATGTCGTGCGTAGTTAGCGCCAAGCAAACCAGCACAACCTGTAACGAAGATTTTCATCTATAATTTAGAATAAACTGTCTTTGCTCTTCAGTGTTAGCCCAACTGCAAGGAATAACTGGAATATAATCATCTCCCAATTCCATTACATGAACTTCAACATCTGTATTCAATAGCATAGTATAATTTAGGTGCTCAGTCAATAGCAGATCTGTGGTGAACAGATTCTCAATATTACTAGAACAAAGTGCTGCTGCCATGGCAAACGTACCAACACCAGAGAGTGCAAGATTCTTAGCACTCATTAAAGTTGCAAAGTCTTCTGCAACTGTAGAAGACTGAATCTGAACCTTATCAATCTTTCTAAGTTCGTGAACGATAGGATTTTTATCGTCAGGTTCAGTAATAAGAATACAATTTTCAAAACTCTCAATTAAATTGAGATAAAAAATAAGAGGATTAGGAACATAATTTGTTGGAGGATCGAAAATGCGGTGATAATTATCACCACTCCTCAAATGCATCACAATTGTTTCGTCACCGATTGTTTTCTTATCCGGTAATTCAAGATTTGGTGCAATGTAATTTTTACAAATACGACGCATGTGTTCGTAAATAAAATCTCTCTCTACACCTGTTTCATTGCCACCTTCATGAATACCTTTCTCACAATGAATTAAGGGTTCCCATGAGTAATATCTACCTTTTCCCGCCCACTGTGAAGTGTGAGAAATTTCTTGAAAATCAACTTTAAAATTTTTGATAATATCATGATCTAATTTTTGGATGAAGACAGACTTATAACCCTCAGCAGCCATTAAACAATTAGCAACCTGTTGGATGTTATTACCTAATCTACCACTCCAATGCGATACTTCAAATGTCATCTGCTTCTACCCATCCAGTAAGTAAATACTTTGTTTCATTAGGTGCATTAACACCAACGTGCATGTGTGTCCAACCAGCAGGAAAAATATAAAGATTTCCAGCAACTGGTTCAGTTGTAAAATTTTGGTGTATGAAGTGAGTTCCACCACCTTCTTTTATATTGTTCAAATATATCGTCCATACCAGAATACGTTTGCGAGTTGTTTTGCCAGTGTCACAATGAACATACTTATAATAATTGTTTGGTTTGTATTTTGTTAGATTGCAAGTTGGAGTTACATGCCATCTACCAATATTTGAATCAATTAAGGGAAATTTGTTCTTGTATTCGTATAGAGCATAATCTAGAGCATTTTCTAAACCAAAAGTATTTGGGTTAGGATTACCAAAATCAATATCCATATGAAGTGTTGAACAATCTAATTCCGTGCTTCCAGCCTTTCCTGGATTAACAGAACTAATATTAGTCTCAAGATAATGAATTAAATTAGCACATGATTCTTTTGAATATGCACCTTGTACTAAATGTATGAACTGCATCTAGACATATTTCTTTTTCATTTCATTGAAGACTTTTGCAATGCCATCCTGCATATTTGTTTTAGGTAACCACCACCCAGTAATATAAGTATCTGCCTCATTTCTCTTATCCATCTGAACACTATCTTTAGCGAGTCCAGATTTAATAGAAACTTCTTTACCAATCATACGGAACTGTCCCATAATAATCTGAGCAACCTCTTTAATAGTGGTTGCGTTGAAAGAAGTAATATGAAGAGGATCCTCTGGTTTGAAGTCGGTATAGTTTTCCATCACTGTCTCTAGTGCCTCACAGCAGTCCTCTGCGTAGAGGAACTGACGCTCTTCAGTACCATCAGTCAACATTTCAAAATCACCTTCTTCAAACCCTTTACGGATGAAGTCTGTAATTACATGTGCCTTTTCCATGTCATTCTCAATGCCATAGACATTCCAGAACTTAACAGTTAGTCCCTTGAGTGCAGTGGTGTGTAGTTCTCCCACACGTTTCATCACACCGTAAGGAGAGTAAGACATGTTACTCATTTGAGATGATGCAAACACAAATCTCTTATTATATCTTTCTAGCAAACGAAAAGTGTTTGCCATCATACGAGTATTGTTATTATTAAACTCAAATGTATGCTGATATTTCTTTAGGTAACGTGAACCACCAACATCAAAAGCAAGAAAGAATACAAAGTCAGCACTCTTAATTGCTTTTTCAACAAATGTGTTTGGCGTTACTCTTAAGTCATGGTGAAATCCTAACTCTTTGTCGATTTCAGTGACTTTATGCCCTTTACTGCGAAGATGTTCGGTAAGATAAGAACCGATCTGTCCATTAGATCCCAATACTGTAATATTCATCGTGCTTCAACCTGCTTAGCAATCCAAATATAAGTCTTTCTGATACCTTCTTTAAGAGTCTGAGAATAATCCCATCCAAGTTTTTCTCTTACAAGATCATTGTTTGAGTTACGTCCACGGACACCCAAAGGAGCATCAAGTTTGTGACGCTTTTGAACAACCTTTCCAGCAACTTCAGCAACAGTTTCAACCAATTCATTGATGGAAACCATCTCTTCTGAACCAATATTAACCGGGCCCTTAAAGTCTGAGTCCATCAATCGTCGAGTTGCTTCAATGCATTCGTCAATGAACAGGAAGGAACGAGTTTGTAAACCATCTCCCCACACCTCAATGGATCCACCCATTGATGGGAGATCTGCGACTTTACGGCAGATTGCAGCTGGAGCTTTCTCCTTTCCTCCCTCCCAGGTTCCCTCTGGGCCAAAGATGTTGTGATAGCGAGCAACACGAACAGGAATACCGTGATTGCGGTTGTAAGTAAGGTAAAGTCTTTCGCTAAAGAGTTTTTCCCAACCGTACTCCGAATCAGGGGCAGCAGGATATGCATCATTTTCTCTCAGTCCAGGATTGTCTACTTCTTCCTGAGCGTACTCTGGATACATGCAAGCAGAACTAGAGTAAAAAATCTTAGTTTTGTTTACTTCTGTCCTTTCATTCAACTTGCGTTGCTCTTCAAGCAGATTTAGATTAATAGATGCAGAGTTGTGCATGATATCTGCATCATGTTCACCAGTAAAGATGTAACCAGCACCACCCATATCAGCAGCGAACTGATAGATCTCATCAAAAGATTCGATCAATCTTTCAGGAACACTGTTGTAAAAGTTTCCGCGATATCCTTTGAACTCAAGGACTCTTTTAACAAAAGAAACATCTCTCAAATCTCCAAGGACAAATTCATTAGCCCTGGTAGATGAAAATTCTGGTTGCTTCAAATCGACTCCACGAACCCAATAACCTTCTTCGCGGAGTCGTTTTACCATGTGACTTCCAATAAAGCCACCTGCACCAAACACCAGTGCAGTCTTTGTATATTCAGACATGATGAATTGAGTTTACTTAATGATTATATCAGATACCGAGTTTATATGCGATCTTTTCTGCAAGTTCTTCAACTTTTTTTTCCAATGCAGCAATCCTGTCTGCATCTGCTCCTCCACCACCACATTTTTCATGTGCTTTTGCTTCAAGTGCTTTAAGTCTTCCTTCAACTTCAACATCATACTTAGACATCGCTGCACCGCTGGCAGACTTTGCTGCTGTTCCTTTTGTTGCCATAGTAATTAAAAAAATTCTATAGGACTATTTAGTTTAGTGAATGAAAGAACACCATCCAGTGGCAATGTATTTAATTTCTGTATTAGAAACTAATCCTTTGTGACTATGAGTCCAAGAAGCAGGCCAAATACATAAGTCTCCCTCTCTAGCAGGTTTTTTAAAATTTTGCTGAGGCCAGTAAGTTTCACCACCGTCCTCAACATCATTTAAGTAAAACATCCATGCCAAGAGTCTGCGGCAATTATAATCTTCAGCACCGTGTTCCATGTGTTCACCACAATATGATTGGCATGGATAATACTTTTGAAGGTTCCAATGCTCATCAATTTCAAAAGGTTTATACAAAATTTTTAAAAAAGGATGATCCTCCATGTATTCATAAACACTACGAACAACGATGTCCTTACAAAAATTAAATTCAGGGTGTAAATCACCCCGTGCCAATTGATAATATTCCCGTGAAGAGAGTTCAGAGTTATCAAGAAAATGTATGATGGTTTGACACTGCTCTTTAGTCAAAGCATTTTCCTTAACGTAAATATAAGGACATTTAGTTTCTTGATACAACATCTCTAACATAACTAGGAACACCGGATGGATCTAACCACTTAGTGTATTCAAAGTCATCAATAGCAGTAATAAGTTGCATCTGATTATCAAGCAGATACATATCACTATATCTCTTAGTATAATGATCTGCTTTTTGAATACGGTAGTCAGGGTGTCCATTCTCAAGAACACCAGACTCTACGTAACGATATGGGAAGCGTTCAAAAAGAACTTTGATCTTGGAAGTAGGCATTGATTTTTTTGACAAGTGATTCATCAGAACCGTCTAATGGTTTAATTTTATCAAGAGGAACACCAGAGTCAACCAGTGTTTCGCGATAGAAATATTCTGCAGTTTCTTGTTCAGTCCAATTCACGACTTAACCTCAACCGTTTCGAGATCATTATATACGTATTCCATCAACATATCATAATCATCCATTGGATCTCCAGAAAATACAACCCCGTTGTTCTCATAAAACTTACGTACTTTCTTGAAAAGTTTTGGATTCTTTACATCTAGAAAGATTTCTCCATTTGCTGCGCTACGGAGAGTTTGCACGTCCTTCTTGAATTTGGTAGTCAGTGTCATTGTCCTGTGTGTTGACGAATCAAGTATAACTGACTTATGTATCCTTGTCAATAGGGGTTGCGGGGATTGAACCCACCTTAGGCAAATTATGAGTTTGCTGCATTCACCAGATTGCTAAACCCCCTGGTAGGACTGTCGGGAATTGAACCCGATTGACTCCGTTATAAGCAGAGCGCATTAACCAATATGCGACAGTCC
>Ga0160423_10002036_pt1 | contig 16950 bp, 16 predicted proteins | sample CRUFie14St8metaG_FD_108191 | JGI IMG/M metagenome (GOLD analysis project Ga0160423, IMG submission 108191) | Marine microbial communities from the Costa Rica Dome - CRUD Field 142mm St8 metaG | ecosystem: Environmental > Aquatic > Marine > Oceanic > Photic zone | place: Costa Rica: the Eastern... | reverse complement strand
GGCGAGCGTTTTTTCTCGCCATTTACCTTAACATTAATCCTTCAGCAAGTGGCCATTGTTGGAATTGTTGCGAGTGCCCAATCCTTAATTATTCTAACAGCAGGCATTGACCTGTCAGTGGGCGCCATCATGGTCTTGTCATCTGTTATCATGGGCAAGCTATCCTTTGATTACGGGATACCTGCAGAATTTGCTATCGTCACAGGCTTGCTGGTTGGCTTACTTATTGGCACAGTGAACGGCATTTTAGTTGCTAAAGTGAAATTGCCGCCTTTCATCGTAACTTTGGGTATGTGGCAAATCGCATTAGCAATCAATTTTCTGTATTCTGGAAGTGAGGTTATTCGCAGCCAAGACATTGCTCGTGACGCCCCTCTCCTGCAATATTTTGGCAACACGATCCAGCTTGGTGGGGCGGTATTCACCTATGGCGTTATTCTGCTTCTTATTTTGTTTGTAATTTTATCTTATGTGCTTACACAGACAGCATGGGGAAGGCATGTTTATGCTGTTGGCGATGACCCTGATGCAGCGGAATTATCTGGTGTTAATGTTTCCAAAACTCTTATCTCTGTTTATGCGCTAGCAGGACTGATTTGTGCACTTGCTGGTTGGGTGCTAATTGGGCGCCTCGGGTCTGTTTCCCCACAAGCTGGTCAATTGGCCAACATTGAATCTATCACAGCAGTTGTAATTGGCGGAATTTCACTATTTGGTGGTCGAGGGTCAATCGCAGGCTCGCTTTTCGGCGCGTTGATCGTAGGTGTATTCACGCTTGGATTGCGTTTGATGGGCGCTGATGTCCAATGGACATATCTGTTAATTGGCATCTTGATTATAGCTGCCGTTTCTGCCGATCAATACATCAGAAAGGCAAGTGCATAATGTCCACTCCTATTTTACAAGCCCGAAATCTGACAAAGCGTTACGGCCGTGTAACAGCAATGGAGAATTGCAACTTTGAGCTTATGCCTGGCGAAATCTTGGCTGTTATAGGCGACAATGGCGCAGGTAAATCAACTTTAATTAAAGCCCTATCAGGCGCAATTACTCCAGATAGTGGGACGATAGAGTTAAACGGCAAAGAAGTGTTTTTCACCTCGCCTCTTAATGCCAGAGACTATGGCATTGAAACGGTCTATCAGAACCTCGCCATTTCACCGGCTCTGTCCATTACAGATAATATGTTTATGGGACGCGAAATACAAAAAAAAGGTGTGCTCGGCACTATTTTCCGGCAACTCGATAAAAAGAAAATGAATGAATTAGCGCGCCAAAAGCTCTCCGAATTGGGGTTGCTGACTATTCAAAATATTGAGCAAAAAGTAGAAACACTATCTGGTGGCCAGAGACAAGGTGTCGCTGTCGCGCGCGCTGTTGCTTTTGGTTCTAATGTTGTGATTCTCGATGAGCCCACAGCAGCTTTAGGTGTAAAGGAAGGCAGACGTGTACTTGACCTCATTCTAGAAGTCAAATCGCGCGGCATTCCTATAATTCTTATCAGCCATAATATGCCTCATGTCTTTGAGGTGGCAGATAGAATCCACATTCACCGCCTTGGCAAACGCCTAGGGGTAATTAAGCCAAAAGACTATTCAATGTCAGATGCAGTCGCATTAATGACAGGGGCATTGGCGCCAGAAGAAGCAGGGTTGAGATAATGGCAAAGTCTACATTAGAAGAAAATGTTAAAGCGTCTCATGAGTTGCTAAGGACGTGTAATGGGCAAAAAAAGCGCATTCTGATTGCGATATCTGGACCTCCTGGGTCTGGTAAAACCACTTTGGCTGAAACTCTTGTTGATAAGCTTAATCAGAACAGTAAAAATTTTATACCGCATGCGGCACTCATACCCATGGATGGGTTTCATCTTGATAATGATTTGCTGAGAGATCAGGGATTGTTAGAACGAAAAGGATCACCTGAAACTTTCGACGCGTCAGGATTTTGTGAGGCTATTGAAAAGGCTACTCATTGTGATGAAATATCCTTTTATCCTCAGTTTGATAGGGGCCAAGATAAGGTCATTGATAATGCTATAGAAATACACCCAAAAACGCCTGTTATTGTAATTGAAGGCAATTATTTAATGCTTAATTACGAGCCATGGGCGCAGCTACAGAGGCATTTCGATGCTACTATTTTCATCTCTCCAGAAATAGAAACACTTCAAAAGCGATTACTCAATCGCTGGATTGATAATGGATTATCACATGAACAGGCCTCGTTGAGGGTTCAGCACAATGATCTCAAAAATGCGCATCACGTGTTCAATCATTCAAGACGGGCAGATTTACTTTTAAAATAAAAAAGAAGGGGATTATTATGAAATTTTTTATGGATACAGCTGAGGTAGCCGATATCACGCATTGGAGTCACCAAAAATTAAAACTCTTTTCAATACGAACTAGATGGAGCCCAGAGGTTGATATTGCCCTCTTTAGCATTTTTATCAATTTTCTTGAGTTCATCTTTAGTGAATTTCAAATTATTTAATGCAGCCAAATTATCTTTCAGTTGAGCTACAGAACGTACTCCAATTAAGGCCGATGTTACTGCCTTATTATTTAAAACCCAAGCCAATGCTAATTGGGAGAGAGATTGACCACGTTTTTTTGCAATTAAATTTAGATTATTAATTATTTTAAGATTATTTTTGGTAATTAAATCTTTACTAAAAGAGCTATTCTCACTAACCCTGGTTCCCTTGGGTATCCCTTTTAAATATTTATTTGATAAAAAGCCTTGAGCAAGTGGAGAAAAAGCAATACACCCAACTCCATTTTTAATTAATGTTTTAGTTAAATCCTTTTCAATCCACCGATTAATCAGGGAGTAGGAAGGTTGATGAATAAATAATTTGATGCCACGGCTTTTTAAAATTTTTATCATTTCTTTAGTTTTCTTCGCTGAATAAGAAGAAACACCTATATACAAAGCTTTGCCAGATCGATAAATACTCTCCAGCGCATCAGCAGTTTCTTCTAAGGGTGTATTAGGATCAAATCTATGAGAATAAAAAATATCGACATAATCGACTTTCATTCTCTTTAAACTTTGATCACAACTAGCAATGACATGTTTTTTAGAACCCCATTCTCCATAAGGACCATCCCACATGTCATATCCAGCTTTGGAGGAGATAATCATTTCATCTCGGTACTTTTTAAAATCGCTTAGCATAACTTTACCAAAGTTCGCTTCAGCACTTCCATAAGGAGGGCCATAATTGTTGGCTAAATCAAAATGTGTAATACCAGCATCAAAAGAGGCAAAAAGAATTTTTTTGGACTCAGAGGCCATGCCGTTGCTTCCTCCAAAGTTATGCCAAAGACCAACTGATAAAAGAGGGAGTTTTAATCCACTGCTCCCACAATTTCTATATTGCATATTTTGATATCGATTTTTTTGCGCTGAATAACTCATTGTATATTCTCATCTATTTCATCAATTGTGGGCATTGAATTTGCTGCACCCTCACGAGTAACTGAAATCCCAGCAACTAAATTAGCAAACTCAATTGCTTCTTTATAGTTTTCATTCTTAGATAAAGCGACACTAAAAGCACCATTGAAAGCGTCACCTGCTCCGGTGGTATCTACTACAGGAGCAGAAAGCTTTTTCGCGGGTAATAAAAATTCTTCTTCTTGGTTTTTAAAAAAACATCCTTTATCACCTAGTGTTATCAAAATGTTTTTCATTCCTTTGTCTAATAATACTTTTGCAGCAGATTGACAGTCCTCTTCACTTTCAATTGATTGATTGATAAAAAAACTTGCCTCAGTTTCATTAGGTGTGAAAAAATCAATATTTTCAAAACAATCATTTGGAAGATTTCTAGCAGGAGCAGGGTTTAAAATAGTAGTGCAATCATTTTCTTTTGCCATCTTAAGGGCATACATTGTAGCATCAATTGAAGTTTCTAATTGAGTTAGAAATATTTTAGAATTTTTGATAATAGATAAATTATCATCAATGAATTTATGATCTATTGTTGCAGCAGCTCCTGGAACAACATTAATGGCATTTTCTCCCGTCTTTTGATTGATTAAGATACCAGCAGCTCCAGTATTTAAATTAGGATCAAGAATTACAGCTTGAGTATTTACTCCAGCTTCTTGATACAGTTTTAATGCCATATCAGCATAATTATCCTTACCTAACTTAGTAACAAAAGAGACATCGCCTCCTGCTCGAGCAGCTGCTATTGCTTGATTAGAGCCTTTACCACCTGGGCCAATTATGTATTTTTTTCCAAGAACCGTTTTTCCTGGGATGGGAATTTCATCTCCAAAAAAACATAAGTCTGCAACAAAAATACCTAGTATTGAAATACTCACTTATTTAATAACCAAACAGAGCCATCAGGTTTAACAACCCCTTTGGTGAAAATGAAACATCCAAAAGGTCTTGTCTCATTGGTAGTAATGATGGCAAATGCCTTTTTAGCCTCTTCGTAAAATTTAAATCGTTCAATAGATGAAATCTTCCAATGATCTCCAGCAACTTCAGCTGTTGTTTTCATTAATTCTTTATGAACCTCATTTAGTTCATCGGGTTTTCCATCGATTTCCATTCTTTGTATTGGAGATTCAATAAAGCTATCAAGTGGGAATACCGATAAAATTGCTTTTGCAGCCCTAGCAGCATCTACACCATCTAAACGATGTACTCTAGAATTCATTGAGTAAGCTGGAAAATTTGAGTCACTTAAAATTAATTTATCACCATGACCCATTGATCTAAGAGTATGAAGGATTTCAGGACTTAAGATGGGATCGATATTTATTAACATATAATGATAGAACTAAATAAATTGCTTTAATTCAATCAAATTAATTCACATCAACAGGTTTAGAGCGAAGGCTTTTTACAGTTTCCAATTCTGCTTTTCTACAGAGTCTCGGAGGCAGTCCTTTGCTTAATAATTGTAAGTCTTCAAAAACAATTTCGCCCATTTCATAAAACACTTCAGTTAAAGCTCCGGCACGATGAGCTGAAAACAAAATATTTTTTTCTTTTCTTATGGGATCATTCTTTTTTACTGGTTCTTCAGGAAAAACGTCAGTTGCTACTTTAATATTTTTCTTTCTAATAGTTTTAATCAAATCATGAAAATTGATCACACTTGCTCTACTTAAAATGAGTAAACAGGCATTTTCTTTCATTAAATTTAAAAGTTTATGATCAATCATATTTTGATTTTTTGTAGTAATTGTAGCTAAAATATAAATAACATCACAATCCTTGAAAATTTTACTCAAGGAACTGGGGCTTGTGCCCCAATCTGTTAACTGTTTTTCAGAAAGCCAAGGATCATATACTAGAAAATTATTTGTATAAGGTTTTAATAAAGGATGAAGATTTTTAGCTAGATCACCATATCCAATAAATCCAATTTGATTATGCTTCAACAAACTACTGCTCTTATTACCCTCAAGACCATATTTCTCCTGTCCTTTAATGAAGTCTAAGTGCGCTTGGTGAATATCTCTTTTTAAAGAAAAAGTGAATCCCACCGCCATCTCAGCAACTGTTTGTGCAAAAACTGGTGCTGTTGATAACACATAAATATTGTTAGCAAAACAATACTCATAATCCATATTATCCATGAAATTACTTTCAACATTGAATATTGCTTTTAGTTTTTTTGCTTTTACTAAAAGTGAGGAGGGTAAGTCGGGTTGTCCAATAATAAAATCTGCCTTATCAATATTTTTTTCATAAAAATTTTGTTTATTTCTATGGGGAACATTAATTAATTGATAATTGTTTTTTAAAAGTTTTAATTTTTTTGGAGTGAAAATTAATTTCATCTCTCTTGGGTAGGGATCTACAAGAATAGTTTGCATTAAAGGATTATACCAATTATTTATTTTTTTGATAATCTATCTTTAAATGAAAAGGTCTGAAATTAATCAAGCCATCATGGAAGCTAAAAAGATGATGGAAGAATATTTATGGATTCTACCCCAATGGGGATATTGGTCTAAAGATGACTATTCAAAACAACCTACCACCTCTCATTATCTAAGAGAACATCAAATGGGTTGGGATGTCACTGATTTTGGTAAAGGATTGTTCAATCAACAAGGAATAACTTTATTTTGTATAAGAAATGGGATTCAAGGAAATACAGAAGATAAACCTTATGCTGAAAAACTTTTATTCATGCAAGAGGGCCAAGAAATACCTTATCATAGCCATATAGTAAAATTAGAAGATATCATTAATCGAGGGGGAGGGGATTTGGCCATTGAATTTGTGGAAGTTGATGAACACCTCAAAGAGAAAAATAGAAAAATTAATATTTTGGTTGATGGTGTTAAGGTTGAAGTCTTGCCTCATGAGCCCTTAATTTTAAAAAGAGGTCAGAGCGTAACTGTTGAGAGAAATATTTATCATAAATTTTATGCAGTAAAGGGTACAGGAATGGTTATGGCAGGTGAAGTTTCCCAAGTAAATGATGATAACAATGATAATTATTTTTTAGAGCCAGTAGGTCGTTTTACTAAAATAGAAGAAGACGAAGAGCCTATTCATCCCTTGTGGAATGAAATTTAATGCCAAAAGGAATAATTGGACTGGGTATGTGGTGCGTAGACACTACTTACAAAATTAATACATTACCCCAGCGAGGAAAATTAGAACCGATCATTGAGAGTTTCCAATGCGTTGGAGGCGGCCCATCAAATGTGCTAACTGATTTACGCTCTCTTGGTTTCAAATATCCGATGATTGCTATGGGTTCAATTGGAGTAGATGAAAATGCAAGTTATATCAAAAAACACTGTCATCAAAATGCGATTGAAACAAAATTCTTAAAATCAACTCATAAAGCCCCTACCTCCCATACTGTATGTATGTTTGAAAAACAACATGAAAGAACATTCTTGTATTATGCTGGGGCAAATAACCTATTAGATATTCATCATTTTCAAATCCAAAAATTAAAATCTATTCCAAAAATTATGTACGTTGGTTATATTACTCTTTTAGGTAAGCTGGATAAATTTTCTGGAAAAAATACTCGCCTATCTAAAATTTTAATTGAAGCTAAGAAAAAAGATATCATTACAGTTTTAGATTTAGTTTCTAACAACGATCCCACTTTTCAAAAAGTAGTATTAAGTGCACTCCCAAATACAGATTATTTGCTTTTAAATGAAATTGAGGCAGAATTATTATTTAAAAGACCAATCATTAACTCAAAAAAAAAATTAAATAAAAAACTTATAACTAATTTATCAAAAAAATTTTTTTTGAAAGGAATTAAGAAAGCATTAATTATACATCATGCAAAAGAGTCATTATATCTTTCTCGAGATGAAGTCATTCATACAAACTCCCAAACAATAAATAAAAGAAAAATTATTAATTCTGTGGGTGCTGGTGATGCTTTTTGTGCAGCATTTATTTATGGAATACATGAATCTTGGGACATAAAGAAAACATTAAAAAAAGCACATGCAGCAGGCAGTACTATGATGAAAGTGGACTCATCATCTGGAAATCTTCCTAATATCCAGAAATTATAATTTTAGAATTGGATCAGAGATACGAAGATCGTTTTTAAGATTTCGATCTGGAGTTAATTTTTTCTTAATAAGCTGGTCATGATATATTTTTACCGCCTCTTCTGGCATTGTATCCCTTTCGACAACTTTTCTCATTAATTGAACTAAGCCTATAGGATCTTCTGATAAGTTGATTTTTCTGCCAAAAAGCGCAACTTTTGCACCATATTTGCTTGCCTTGTATATCAATTCAAAACAATCTCTAGTTGTTCCTTTGCTTCCACCAAGAATTCCAACAATTAAATTTTCTGGATCGTAACTAGCTAATTCTTCCATAGCTTTTGGTCCGTTATAGGCTATTTTTAAAAATAGTGGACTTTCTTCTTTTGTTTGGCCAGCAATAGCCTTAATAATACAATCATTAACATAATCACCTAATTCTTGATTGTTCATTCCCACATCTATCGGTGGGTTAAATACTTCAAGAAAATGAGAAAATTTATATTTAAGGGACTCTATTCTAAAATTTCTATATGAGTTCAGCATTGCTAAATCAAAATCTACATTTTTAGAAAATGTCACAGAAAATAAGCCTAGATCAACTAATTTACTGACTTTATCAATTCTTGCAGATCGAAATGGACGAGGATTGGTAGATCGATAATTACTATTTCTCATTAACCAAATATCACTTGTATCATTCATTCTTATAGCGGGGGTCACGGGCGAGCTTTTGAATATTTTTTTTTCTACCAAAGACTCTCCTACAGAAGCTGACATTAACATGATGTCAACTAATTTCGATTTAGTCATAATTTCCATTGCTTTTTTGTAATCTTTAAGCTTTTTAAAGCCTTGAATAATTTTCCCTTGCTTATCTCTTTGAGGCCCAGGTGTTGTAATTCCCATAGCTAAATCTCCATCTTTGGCATCAGCTATAATAAAATCCTTTGGTTTGTATTTTTGATTTCTAATTTTTTGTAATTTTAATTTAAGAGATTTTGGCATCGATATAATTTATCACTTTCTTTGATTGTATAAATAGAAAAACCACATGACTTGTATATAATAAATATAATGTATTTAGGTATAGATTTAGGAACTTCCTCTATGAAATGTTTGCTCATCGGGGAAGAGCAACAACTTATCAAATCAGTCTCCAGTGATGAAATTCCATTAGTAAGCCTTCATAGTGGATGGTCAGAACAAGATCCAAAACATTGGATTGAGGCACTTAATCAATGCCTTACGAAATTAAAAGCGGATATCAATTTAAATCAAATTAAATCCATTTCCTTTTCTGGTCATATGCATGGTGCGACTTGTATTGATAAGAATAACGAGGTTTTAAGACCTTGCATGATGTGGAATGACACGCGGAGCCATCAAGAGTGTAAAGAAATTATGTCAGATAGTTCAGTTTTGGATATTTCTGGAAACATCGCCATGCCTGGATTTACCGCGCCAAAAGTATTATGGCTCAAGCACAAAGAACAAAAAATTTTTGATCAAATCCATAAAGTTTTATTACCTAAAGATTATTTGAGATTGTATCTCACTGGAGAATATTTTAGCGACTTATCAGATGCCGCCGGTACATATTGGTTAGATGTAGGTCAGCGCAAATGGTCATCAGAGTTACTGGAAGCGAGTTCTATGCAATTAGATCAAATGCCTACGTTGTGTGAGGGCACAGAACAAACAGGAATTTTAAAAAAAGAAATAGCAGATCAATACGGTTTTGATGCTAGCTGTAAAGTTTATGGTGGTGCTGGAGATAATGCAGCCGCCGCAGTGGGATTAGGATTGCATGAAGAGGGGGATGCATCACTATCTTTAGGAACATCAGGTGTAATCTTTGGTTCAACAAATAATTTTTTAAAAAACTACGATGATGCCATACATTCCTTTTGTCATTGTTTGCCTAATACCTGGCATTTAATGTCAGTAATGCTTTCTTGTACTTCAAACATAAATTGGTTTAAAGAAACTTTCGATTCCTCAATTGAGGAGATTACAGAAAATTTATCTAAATTTTTGAATGAAAAAAATACAATATCTAATGCTCCATATTTTTTACCATACTTAACTGGTGAACGCACTCCTATTAACGATCCTCATGTAAGAGCAAGTTTTCATCAAATGGGTATTGATAGTAATAGGTCATCACTAATTTATGCGCTTATAGAGGGAATATCTTTTGGGTTAAATAATAATTATCAAGCACTATCAAAAACTGGAATAAAAATAGAAAATATTTATGCAATAGGTGGAGGTTCCAAAAATGAGTCTTGGCTTAAATTGCTCGCCTCAATTTTAAATCGAAATTTATCTCTTACTGATGCTTCAGATGCGATGGCTGCTTTTGGAGCTGCCCGAATTGCTTTTATGGGTTTTAACAATTTAAAACCTAATGAGACTCTTTCTTCTCCAAAAGTTATCAAGATAATTGATAAAGACCCTAGTCTTTTTGAAATGCTCAATGAAAGATTTCAAATTTGGAATAAGTTTTACATAAGAAATGAATAGGCTAAATCTATGAAAACTCTTAATTACAACGAGCTTTTATCCATTTTAACTTATAATTTAGACCAAAATACCCATAAAAAACGTTATTTTATTGCCCTTGCAGGTCCACCAGCATCTGGAAAAAGCACGATATCTGAAAAATTAAATGAGGACCTTAATATTAAAGGTTTTCCTTTAGACATATTGCAAATGGATGGTTTTCATTTAGACGATGCTATTTTAAATTCACAAAATCTGCTTTCAAGAAAAGGCTCACCAGAAACATTTGATGTGATGGGGCTAAAAAGTTTTCTAATCAGACTAGCAAATGAGCCAGAGGTTATTGTCCCGATCTTTGATCGCTCTTTAGAATTATCTAGATCATCAGCATTAACAATTTCAGAAAATAAAAAAATTATTATAGTTGAGGGAAATTATCTTTTATTAAATTCTCACCCATGGAATGAATTAAATAATTATTTTGACTCAAGAGTCACGATTCATTGTGAAGAGTCAGTGCGTGAAAAAAGGTTAATAGATAGATGGAAAGGTTTTAATTTAACGCAGGATCAAATTAATCAGAAAGTTTATGAAAATGATTTACCCAATGGGGTAAATGTGATTCAAAATAGCATAGAAGCAGATTACTATTTAGATAATTAATTTGCTGGTGGTTGTTTAGCACCAGTCATAAACGCGACAGCATCAGACATCTCATACTTTTTTGGATCAATAACACAAAGTCTTGTCCCTAAACGATGTACGTGAATTCTATCTGCTACTTCAAAAACATGAGGCATATTATGAGAAATAAGAATTATAGGAATTCCTTTAGATCTTACTTCTCCAATTAATTCTAAAACTCTTCGACTTTCTTTTACACCTAAAGCTGCAGTTGGTTCGTCCATAATTACAACTTTAGTACCAAAAGAGGTAGCACGTGCAACAGCAACACCCTGACGTTGACCACCAGACAGAGTTTCGACTAATTGGTTAATATTCTGAATAGTTAACAGTCCTAAGTCAGAGAGTCTTTTTCTGGCCTGATCAGCCATTTCTTTTTTATCAAGAAATCTTAAAAACTTGCCCATGAAACCTTTTTGTCTAATTTCTCTGCCCAAAAACATATTGTCTGTTATTGATAGAGCAGGAGAAAGAGCTAGGTTTTGGTAAACAGTCTCAATGCCAAGTGTTCTCGCCTCAATAGGAGATGTAAAAGTTACTTTTTCTCCATCAAGAAGAATTTCCCCACTGTCTGGAATTACAGCACCACATAGTGCCTTGATAAGTGTTGATTTTCCTGCGCCGTTATCACCAATAACTCCCAAAACCTCTCCAGGATAAAGCTCTAAATTTGCGTTATCTAGAGCAACAACTTTTCCATACTTTTTTGATAAATTTTTTGCTACTAAGACGGGTTCCATTATGTTGAGACCTTTCTAATCCACTGATCAATACCTACGGCTATAATAATAAGACACCCTAAGGCAAAACGCTGCCAAAGAACATCAAGTCCAGCTATAGACAAACCTGAACTAAAAACACCCACAATTAGGGCTCCAAAAAGTGATCCTATGACAGTGCCTCTTCCTCCAAAAAGAGATGTACCTCCAATCACCACTGCAGTAATGGAGTCTAAGTTTCCTTCATAAAAACTAGTAGGAGAAACTGAACCAACTCGACCGATAGAAACCCAAGCACCAATAGCAACCACTAAGCCTGCCACAGCATAAATGGAAACTAACATTCGATCAGTTCTTATTCCTGAGAGTTCGGCAGCATCTTTGTCGTCACCAATTGCATACACGTGTCTACCCCAAGCAGTTTTATTTAATAAAAACCACAAGAATATAAAAATACCAATCATCAGGAAGGCACCATAAGTAAATACAAAGCCACCTAGGTTTATTCTTTCACCCCAGAAATGAAGTAATGGAGCATTCGTTTCTATGTCTGAACTTCGGATGGATTGAGATCCTGTAAAAAAGATAACAAGAGCAAAGAAAATATTCCATGTACCAAGAGTTACAATAAATGGAGGAAGTCGAAGTCTTGTTACTAATAAACCGTTGAAAGCTCCAGTTGCTACTCCTGAAATCATCCCAATTAAAATAGCTGGAAGGGTGGGCATTCCCATTTCAACTGAAAGTTTACCCATGAATACAGAAGCTAATACCATCATGGCCGCCACACTTAAATCGATACCAGCTGTAAGTATAATAAGTGTTTGAGCTGCGGCTAGGATTCCCACGATGGTCACCTGCTGTACAATTAACGATAAATTAAATGCTGAGAAGAATTTTCCTCCAGCAATAAACCCAAAGGCAATCACACTTAAAACTAAGATTATGACAGGAACTATAGTTGGGTTTCCGTGAAGAAAGTGTTGTAATTTTTTAAGGGGAGTTTGTTCTCCTAATTCAAAAGTATGGTGATCTTGATCTTTGTCGCCGATATCACCTGAAAATTTAGGTTGATCTTTTAGATCTTTAGAAATGTCATCAGATATTTTATTCATAATGTATTCCAAGAAATCAGGGCAGATAACTCTGCCCTGATATTATTTAATTTTATTAGAGTATTAACCCCAACATCTGTCCATACCTTCTTTGACACTGATAGAAGGAACTCCGCTAGCTGCATCGTCAGTAACTAAGTTCACACCAGTATTAAAGAAGTCAAGACCTGGAGAGTTTTCTGGCTTAGATCCATCCTCAGCCCAAGCTTTAATCGCCTCAACACCAAGAGAAGCCATTAATAGTGGATACTGCTGAGAAGTTGCTCCAATGATACCTCTTTCAACGTCAGCTACACCAGGGCAACCACCGTCAACAGAAGCGATTAGAACGCTACCATCATCTTTACCAATCGCTTTTAATGCTTCATAAGCACCAACAGCAGCTGGCTCATTGATTGTATATACTACGTTGATGTCCATATCTTTTTGTAGACATTTCTCCATAGCTGTTCTTCCACCCTCTTCGTTACCGTTTGTAGTTTCATTACAAATGATACGTGGGTCATCTTCATCACCCCATCTTGATACATCTTTAGTATCAATTCCGAAGCCATTCAAGAAACCTTGGTCTCTAAGAACGCCCACAGATGGTTGACTCTCGTTAAGGTCTAACATAGCAATTTTTGCATTAGCAGCATCCGCTCCTAATTTTGCAGCAACCCATGCGCCACCCAGTCTACCTGCTTCAAAGTTATCTGTAGCAAAAGTAGAGTCTGCAGCTGTGATAGGCTCAAGCGGTGTATCTAGAGCAATTACAAGCAATCCATTATCTTGTGCGTTTTTTAAAACAGGAACAATCGCCTTAGTGTCAGAAGCAGCAATTAAGATACCCTTCGCACCTGAAGCAATACAAGTTTCAACAGCTCTCACTTGAGTTTCGTGGTCACCATCAATTTTACCTGCAAAGAATGATAATTTAACACCAAGCTCATTAGCACGAGCTTCAGCACCCTCTTTCATTTTCACGAAGAAAGGGTTGATGTCAGTTTTAGTAATTAAGCAAGCCTCAACTACATGGCTTCCTGCTTTTGCAGGCATTGTTGCAAAAGTAAAAGCAACAGCCAATAGTGATGCTAGTACTAGAGATAATTTTCTCATAGTAATCCTCCTTCTATAATCTAGTATACATTAACTCAAATTTGGCTTTAAACTAAACAGAAATTCTTATTTTTTTTCTTGATTTGATAAGAAATACTTATCAACTAATTCTTTCCAAGTTTCATAAGATTTTTGAAGGCTTGAATTTTTTTGAAAACCATAATTATCACGACTAATCTCATAACTTTTTAGATCATTTAAATCTGATATGTTTTTGTCTTTTTGGATGCCAAAAAGTAAAGCGCCATATAAGGACATCTCCTCTATTTTAGGAACCATGATTTCAATCTGTAAAAGATCTGCAATCATTTGTAGGAATAATTTATTTTTAATCATACCCCCATCTATCACAAGGTTTTTTAATTTAAAGTTGTTATCTCTTTGTAGGAATTCTAAATAGACGACCATTTGAAATACAACCGACTCAAGAGCTGCCCTGACAAGATGTTTTTTTGTTGTTGAAGCGTTGATACCTAAAAAAGTAGCACGAGCATCGGCCTTCCAGAATGGTGGACCAAGACCAGTAAAAGCAGGTATTAGATAGACACCTCCAGTGTCACTAATTTCAAGTGAGAAGTCCTCGCTCTCACTAGCTTTTTCGATTAATTTTAAATTATTTTTTAACCAAGAAATGGTAGCACCAGCAACAGAGCTTAAACATTCTAAAGAATAAAAATTTTTTTGATTATGGCTAAAGGCGAGTGTAGTAAAAGCATTATTATCTTCCTTAAAATTAGTTCCAATATTTGTTTGAATATTAAAACCAGTTCCAGTCGTAATCTTACTATCTCCAAGATTAAAACATAAGTTAGCAAAGAAGGATGCCTGAGCATCGCCAGCAATCCCAGATATTAACATTTCTTTCGAGAAACTATTTTCAAAATTACTATAACCAAAATTACTAGAACTGGGTCTGACTTCAGCAAGATCAAATTGCTCTATATCAAAAATAGAAAAAAGATCAGGATCCCAAGTGTTATCAATGCAATTAAACAGCAAAGTCCGAGAAGCATTTGTGGTATCGGTTGCATATTCTTGACATTTTGTTAGTCGGTAGAGAAGGTAGGTATCAATAGTTCCAAATAAGATATTTCCCTTTAATAAGCCCTCTTTGATATTCGGTTCATTTTCTAATATCCATTTAAGCTTACTGGCTGAAAAAAAAGTATTTGCTTTTAACCCCGTCTTTTGAGTGATCAACTCTGAATATTTCTTGTTATTCAGTATATTTTCACAAATTTTCTCACCTCGAGTGCATTGCCACACAACAGCATTTCTGACAGGCTTGCCTGTGAATTTGTCAAATAAAGCAAAAGTTTCTCTTTGATTAGTCATACTGATGAATTGAGGTTCAGGTGATATAGCTGCAGCCTTTTTCATTAACTCAATAAGATTATTATAAATCTCCTCAAGATCATGTTCGACTAGCCCCTTAGAGGGGTAGATTTGCTGATGTTCTTTTTGAAATTTAGCTTGAATATTTAAGTCATCATCAAAAACAACTACCGTTGTAGATGAAGTGCTTGAGTCTATTGAGATATAACTCACTTATTATTTAGTAAGTCAGAAACGGTTTTTGAAATTTTTTCAGGACTCATATTATAATGATCTAACACATCAGATTGGGAGCCATTAATCATGTATTCATCAGGAATTCCAAGAATTTGAAAACGGGTATTGATTTTATTTTGAGCTAGTAGGCTTGCACACTGCTCGCCCAATCCCCCATAAATGCTATGCTCTTCTATGCTCACTATAACTTTTGCTTTTCTTGCATTATTTAAGAAAGTTTCCTCATCAAAGGGCTTGATAGTATGCATGCTAATTACTGTTGCGTAAATTTTGTGTTGGTCAAGAATTTGAGCAGCTAGAAAAGCTCGTTGTACTGTTTCTCCTGTTGCAACTAAAAGAACATCTTCACCTTGTTTTGCAATTATCGCTTTCCCTATCTTAAAAGATGCATCCTGGGAGTGGACATCCATCATAGGTTTTTTTCCAAATCTTATGTAAAGCGGAGATTGATAATCAACAGCTTGTCTAATAGTTTCTGAGGCCTCAAAATTATCTGATGGGGCTACAATAGAAATATTATTGATACAGCGTAGTACTGCAAAATCATGAATTGAGTGATGTGTTGAACCAAGTTGTCCATAGCTGATACCAGCGCTTATCCCGACTAAACATACAGGATGATTAGAGTATGCAATATCAGCTTTAATTTGTTCTAATGATCTAGCGGTCAAAAAGCTAGCAGGAGATACAGCAAAGACCTTTTTACCCATTGCACTAAGACCAGCGCTTATCCCAACTAAATTTTGTTCAGCTATTCCTACTTCAACAATTTGATCAGGTAGCTCTTGCCCATAATTTATAAGTTTACCTGAACCTCTAGAGTCACTTGTAACAGCAATAATATTAGGATTTTTTTTTGCCTCATCTAAAAGTGTTTCAGCAAAAACTTCCAAATTAGCTTTTCCTATTGCATCAAACATTTTTTAATTTCTCATCTAATTCTTTTATGGCCATATCAAATTCTTTTTCATTAGGTACTTTGTGGTGCCAATTTACTTTGTCTTCTATAAAGCTAATACCCGAACCTTTAGTAGTATTGGCTATAATTAAACTTGGGCTGTTAGTTTGAAATGGAACTTTAGCTAGAGTGCTTGATAAAGACTCTACATCATTGCCATCAGCCTCATAAACAGTAAATCCAAATGTCTCAAATTTTTTCTTTAATGGCTCGATAGGATTTACATCCTCCGTGTGCCCTGTAATTTGTAATTTATTTCTATCAATGATAATTACTAAGTTATCTAATTGATATTTAGAGGCAGAAATAGCTGCCTCCCAAACAGATCCCTCAGATAATTCACCATCTCCCAATAAAACAAAAACTTTAAAATTTTTTTTATCTTTTTTTAATCCTAAGGCCATACCTACAGCAACGGCAAGACCATGACCAAGGGCTCCAGTATTATGTTCTATTCCAAAAACTTTTTTTGTAGGATGACCTATAAAATGAGATTTAAACTCATTGAGTGTGTCTAAATCTTTCTTTGTAAAAAAACCACAGTCCTGTAACACCGTGTATAAAGCCTCTACAGAATGACCTTTGCTTTGTATGAAATGATTTCTATCAATGCTTGAAAAATTTTTAGGAGTTATATTCATCACTGAATTGTAAAGTACATTAAGTATATCTATACAAGACAAACTTCCACCTGTGTGACCAGCGCCTGAATTATAAATTATTTCAAGAATAGTCTTTCTATACTCAAGAGATTTTCTTTTTAAATTATCCTTTTTGGC
>Ga0160423_10002035_pt1 | contig 16954 bp, 9 predicted proteins | sample CRUFie14St8metaG_FD_108191 | JGI IMG/M metagenome (GOLD analysis project Ga0160423, IMG submission 108191) | Marine microbial communities from the Costa Rica Dome - CRUD Field 142mm St8 metaG | ecosystem: Environmental > Aquatic > Marine > Oceanic > Photic zone | place: Costa Rica: the Eastern... | reverse complement strand
TCTAGTGATGGTCTTGGTTCGCAGTCGGGCGGCGGTGGGTGGGTCCGCGGGGAAGGGGGGGGGGTGGGAGGGGGGGTGCCTGGCCAGACGTTACGTGCTAGCGCCGCCGGAACTCAGCGAAAACAATCAAAAGAGACACGGAGAGAGACGCGAGCGCCATGGCGCCCCAAGGTGGATCGGACGCGGCGATAGGCCTGCCTTCCGACTTCAAGCCCATCCCGGTAACGCTTCTCTCCGGCTTTCTCGGTGCCGGCAAGACCACGCTGTTGCGGAACATCCTGCACCAGGCCAAGGAGGGCGAGAACACGAAAAAAGTTGCGGTATTGGTGAACGACATGGCGGAGGTCAACATCGACGCCAATTTGGTGAGGGACACCAAGCTCATCCAGCAGGACGCGAAGATGGTGGAGCTGCACAACGGGTGTATTTGCTGCACGCTGCGCGAGGACCTCATCAAGGAGCTGGCGGATCTCGCGGCCGCGGGCAGGTTCGACGCGATCGTCGTGGAGTCGACGGGTGTGAGCGACCCCATGGAGGTGGCGGAGACCTTCGCGGTGGAGGTTGGGGAGGCCGAGGGGGAGGGGGAGGAGGGCGGCGAGGAGGCCCAGGCGCCCAAGGACTGGGAGCTGGCCCCCATCCTCAAGGCCCTTCGCGGCAAGAGCTCGCTCAACGAGCTCGCCAGGCTCGACACCTGCGTCACCATGGTCGACTGCGCGTCCTTCGACGCGAACATGGCCTCCGCGGAGGAGCTCCAGGAGAAGTTCAAGGGCCAGGCCGACGAGGGCGATGAGAGGAACGTGGCCCCTTTGCTCATGGCCCAGATCGAGTTCGCCGACGTCATCGGGCTGAGCAAGTGCGACCTGGTGCCCGCAGAGGAGGTCGACAAGGTGGAGAAGTCCCTGAAGGCGCTCAACCCCTCGGCCAAGGTCGTGAGGGTGAGCCGTGGCGACCTGCCCATCGACAGCATCGTGGGCACCGACCTGTTCTCCATGGAGAAGGCCTCCAACGCGGCGGGGTGGCTGCAGCACATGAGGGACGAGGACGTCGTGCCCGAGACCGAGGTGTACGGCATCGACAGCTTCGTGTACAAGTCCAGAACCCCGTTCCACCCGAGGAGGCTGATGAAATTCATGATCGACCACTTTGAGGTCAAGGCCGAGTCGTACAGCGTGGAGCAGGAGGGCGAGGGCGAGGGCGAGGGGGAGGCCTGCGAGGCCGTGCGGGGCGGCGAGGAGGGCGGGGACGCGAAGAGGAGGAGGGTCGAGGACGGGGAGGCGGAGGAGGTGAGGGAGGCGGAGGTGGAGGCGGAGGAGCCGACCGCGGAGAAGCAGAGGCGCATGACGGAGGCCTTTGGGAGGATTCTCAGGTCCAAGGGGTACTTTTGGCTCGCTGGGAGGGACCGGTGCGTCGGGGAGTGGTCCCAGGCCGGGGCGGTGGGCGAGGTCACCTGCGGCGGATACTGGTTCGCGGAGCAGGAAAAGGAGGACTGGCCTGAGGAGGGCTCGGAGGCCTACGAGCTGATCATGAAGGAAATGGCGGGAGAGGAGGTCCAGGACCGGAGGCAGGAGATCGTCTTCATCGGCCAGAGGCTGAAGAAGGACGCCATCGTTGCGGCCCTCGACGCCTGCCTGGTAAAGAGGGGCGAGCTGCCCCACAGCGAGGGCGTGGACGCCAAGGGCTCTGAGGAGCACGGCTGGAAGTTGGACCTGGAGGCACCTGAGTCCGACTTTCCGGAGTGGGAGGTCGAGGTCGAGGTTGAGGTGGACGAGGACGGCAACGAGATCGAGCCCGAGGAGGAGTGAGTCACTCGACTGCTCCCTCGCCCGCTCGCTCGCGTGGGTTTGTGTGTGTGTATGTATTTGTCTTTTCTCCGATCATTTACTCCTGGGCTCAGTCCAGCCGGAACTGCAGGTGAACCGTCTTGGAGAGCTTCTGCCCCTCGCCGAACGGCATCTCCATCTCCACCGAGGCGGACTCCGCGGCGTAGGCCATGTCGCCTCCGCCCCTCGCCATCATCATCTTGGGGGCACCCCTCGGTTGCGGCCTCGGCTGGTTCTGCACGCTGATGGGGCGGTCCGACATCACCATAACTGGCCCGAGCGTCCTCTTGCATCCCTTTGCGTAGAGCTCCGCCTTGAAGTACGCGTCCTCCATCGTGTTCTCGAACAGCTTCACGAAGTTTTCCTTCTTCTTCTGGTCCGAGACGTAGGGGTTCGCCCCGTGCACGTTCACCTCGGTGGTCTCCGCCTCGAACCGCGACGCCAAAGCGTAGATCTGCGGGATGAGCTTCTTGTCCTCCGTGGAGACGTCAATATTAAGGGAAACGGTGGCGCTGTAACCGATCACCAAGTGCTTCTTCTTCTCGTTGTTGTACTCCCGTGTCGGGTTCAGGCGTAGGCCGTCCATCTTTACGTTCTTGTCCTTGGAAAGCCCGAGCTCGTCCTCCAGCGCAAGCATGAAAGCGTTGACGGTCTCGTGGTTCTGGTTCTGAGCAAGCGAAGCCGTGTTGACGCCAACGCTCCGGCAGTTGATCTGCACGTGTACCTTTGCCCTGTCATACTGTACGACAAGAGTCCCTTCGCCCTGGATGTACAAAGTCCCATACTCTTCTTGGGTTGGGTCTACGTTCATGTCGTCGACCTGGAATTCCACCTGGCTCCTCGCGAGGGTCGTCGTGGTCGCAAGAAGCAACAGCAGCGCGGCGCACACCAGGCTATACCGCATCGATTCTCTCTCTCTCTCTCTCTCTTCTACCTTTTTCTCTGCTCGCCTTGGTCTCCACGGCGACTCTTTTTTCTCGCGCGAAATTTCTAAATCGAAATGTCGATGTCGATTCGCAATCGTTCAAGGACAGCCATCGGATTTGGAGGATGCCTCGGATGTTGGTGTTGTGTTGAAATGCGGTCTTAGGCTCGCCTTATCCGCAGCGGCGGGATCCGGTCGCAAGGCGCAGAGCTGCTGCTTGCGAAGCAGCTTGAGCGTGTCCTAGTAGAAGACTGAAACGATCGTTTCGACCATGAACGCCGCGTCTAGAAGCGTGACCGCGACGAGCGCCAAGAAGGCCTGCCTCGCCTCGGCGAGGAGGGTCGCCGCCACCCGGGTCGTGAGGACCAGCGCGAAGGCGACTTCTACCTTCACCTTTGGCAAGGATCTGCAAAACAAGCTCGCTTTGGCGTCTAAGACCGTGGGGGCCCAGCTGCTGCTGGCCCTGCCCGCCCTCGCCGAGGAGGCCGAGAAGGAGCCGGGCAAGCTCTTCGACTTCGATTTGACTTTGCCCATCATGGCCGTGCAGTTCCTCGTGCTCATGGTCTTCCTCGACAAGACGTGGTTCTCCCCAGTCGGCAAGGTGCTCGACGATCGTGACGAGAACCTGAGGAACATCCTGAGCGGAGTGCAGGACAACACCGGGGACGTGAAGAAGATGGAGGACGAGGCCTCCAAGGTCGTGGCCGACGCCAGGACCGAGGCCGCGAACCTCATCGCCGACGCCAAGAAGTCCGCCGAGACCGAGGGAACCGAGAAGCTCGCCGCTCTCAAGAAGAAGCTCGACGCTCAGTACGAGGCCGCCAGCGCCCAGCTCGTGAAGGAGGAGGAGGACGCCCGCAAGGCCCTCGAGCCCGAGATCGAGAAGCTCGCGAAGCAGATTGTAGAAAAGGTCGCCTAAACCGGAGGGGCGCTTGGGTTTGTCTTCTGGAAGAGTATTTTTTTTGCTTCAGATTGTTTCGACCGCGCCCGCTCACAGCTCGTAGCACTCGAGGGCCCTGAGCGCCGCGCTACCCAACCTCGCCCTTCCCTCCGCCCCGCCCTTCCTGTGCCTCGACTCGATGTCGCAGCTGAAGGCCGAGGCGAGCTCCTGGATCGCGTCACTGCCCGCGAGTCTCGAGAAGATGGCCTCCCTCTCCTCCTCTGAGAGGCCGTCCAGGCGGCTCACGCCCTCGTCCCTCCACGCCAGCGCGAGATCAGACCCCCTGCCGAGCTCGTCGCCCAGGGCGGAGGCCAGGCCAACCGCGATCTCCGCCCCAGCCGAGGCGTTCGCGTCTCCCAGAACCTCGATGACCTCCTCGACGATGGCCCCCACCCTTCCCCAGAGCGCCTCGGCGTCCCCTTCACCACCGGCCGACCCCGCCTCACGCGACGCAAGCCTGGCGAGCGGTAGAATGTCCTCGAGCAGCCCCGGGTGGCTCCCGGAGCCGAGGTACTCTGCCTTCAACCTCACGGATTCCTCCAACATCTCCCTGGCCTGTCTTGCCGCCTCGGGAGTGGACTCCAGCGCGAGAGTCGCCGCAACGTTCCTGAGGGCCCAGGTCCTCTCCGGGATCGGGCTCGACCCATCGCTCCTGCTCTGCAGCTTTCTCAGCGCAGAGAACCTCTTCCTCTTTCGCTCGAGAGAGGCCTCCCTCTCCACCTTGGCGAGCACCTCACCGAGAGCGCCGGCCGCGCCGCCGCCAAAGATTTTGGCGAGCTGCGAGAACTCGAGGGCTCCCTCCTCCGCCTCCAGGCTGAGCACCGTCTTCAGGACGTCCCTGGCAGCGGACTTGAGGAAAGTCGACGCGGCCTCGTCCCCCAGCGCCGAGCGGAAGAGGCACCGGAACACCGGGAAAAAAGCAAGCCTGTTGAAACTCAGTGCGCTCCCCTCTAGGGTGCGCTCCAGCTTGGAGTCGAGGGAGAGCATCGTGTCGAGGGACAGTGGCAGGAACGCAGGCTTGGTTCTGGAGCTCGAAAGCAGTAGGTCGGCGCAGGACCCAAGCTTGTCATCCAGATCGGCAAAATCAGCAAGCGTTGGGTCAAGCAGGAGGGGGGAGGCGCCAGCGTCCTCGGCAGGCGCACCGCGAATCACGTCGAATACCCTCGCGGCCTGGACGTCGAGCAGAGCAGCGGTCGCGAAGGGGGACGGCCCACCGTCCTCGGACTCTGCCGCCGCTGCAGCGGCGGCTGCGACCTCCCATGAGGTCCCCTCTCCCGCCAGCTCCATTGCCACGCGGAGAGCGAAGTCCAGCCGGGTCTCCCCCTCAATCCCGGCGTACTCGTAGGTCAGTCCGAGGTTCGGCAGAGAGACCTCAGCCCGCGGCACCTCGACCCCTCCGGCGCCTCCGCTGACCCTAACCTCGGCGTCCAACGCCAGCTTTGGGATGGACGCGTGCCGGGACGAGTCCAGATCCTCCTTCACGCCCCTGAGCCTTTCCCTGGCCTCCTCCATCTCCTGCTCCCTCCGCCGCCTCGCGTCCTCGCGCTTCAACCGCTCCTCCTCGAGCGCGGCCCTCCGCCGCTCCGCCTCCTCCCGCACCTTGGCCTGATCCGCCACGTCCTGGAAGGCGAACTTCTTCTCGCCGCCCTCGACCTCCGCGCCCTCCTCCTCCGCTGCCGGGCCCGAGGTGGAGGCCTCAACCGGCCTGTCCCGCATCTCCCGCTTCATCCTTGCGACCTCCTCCTCGAGCTCCTGTCGCCTCTCCTCGAGGATCCGCTTCATCTCCTCCGCAGTGACGCCCACCCCCTCCACCGCCTTGGTCTCCTTGGCCCGCCTGCTCGCAAGCTCTTGCCTCTTCGCGGCCGCTGACGTGGGCTTCGAGACCGCCTTACCAGGCGACGGCGTTGAAGACGACGCCAGCGTCGACGGTGTCGGTGTCCTCGGCCTCCTCGCGGCGCCTGGATTCGCCAGCCCCTCGGCCCGATCCTGGTACCCATCTCTCAACCTTCCCTGCACCCGGCCCAGCTTGATGGCGTACAATATGCCAAGGGCGAGGGCGAGACCCCTCACCTCGGCCATGGCGCTCCAGTGGAGGGATGACGCAGGTCCCCCACGGGGCGGCTCCGACACCGTTGGCGTGGCCTCTCTCCCCTCTCCCTCTGCTCCACCGTCTCGGTGAAGCTGCTGATGCTCCTGCAGTTGCTGGGGCTCGAGTGCGGCCAAGCGACAAGGGCTCGTCGCCATTCTCCCGGTCGCAGAGTCCCTCCGGCGCGGCCCCCGACCTCGCTGCCCGCATTCCGAGGCGGGTCCCGCGGGCCTCGCCGCGCGCCCTGCGCCGCACCGCCATCGCGCGGCGCGTCCCATCCTCCCCGAGCGCGATGAAAAAAGCGATCTGCACCCACCTTGGTGGTGGTGGGGGGGGTCGTTCCCCTCTTGAAGATCAAACGCACGCAGGGAGGGGCACGCAAAAGGATTTAAGGGCACAAACTACTGTTACAGACTACTGTTACCTGGATGCCGCGAAATGCAGGAACCCGGCCCGCCCGCGCTCTACTGCTCTTTCGGGGCCCCGCGGCCTCACTTGTACTCCATCAGCATGTTGTTCTCCGGGGCGAGGCCGACACAGGCGCGGAAAATGTTCTCCAGCATCGCCCTCTGCTTGGAGAGGGCGTTGACGATCGGGGTGCCCTTGGGCACCAGCGGGGCCTTGGTCAAGTAAGAAAGGAGCACCGCGATGGGGTGGAACCCATGAAAGTCCTCCTCGTCCTCTGACTTGAATTGAATCCTGGTCACCAGCTCGGTGAGAAGGCACAGGTCGAGGATGATGGGCGCCGCCAGGAGCGAGTCCTCGCAGGTGTTGTGCATCACGATGGTGTTCTTTCCTCCCATGAAGATCTCGCTGGTGTACTCGTCCATGGCCCTCTTACTGTCAGCAACGTAGGGCTGGTACTTGATCACCACGATGTGGTCGGGGTGCTCGCCATCCTTGTACAGAATGCTGTTGGACTGCACCATGTCGTCAACGACGTTGGACTTGGAGATCTCCTTGCTCCTGAAGGTCTGGGGCGCGGACAAGTTGTACCCGTCGTTGTTGCCGAGGTGGTTGTACGAAACGATGGACACGGGCTTGATCCCGGCGCCCACCAGGAAGTCCACGAGGACGGACTTCATCTTGGTCTGGCCGCTCTTGAAGTCGTCGCCGCCGATGAAGGACTTCTTGCTGACCGCGTAGTCGATGACCCCTGGGACGAAGGTGTTCTGGGGCGAGCCGTTGACGAACGGAACGCCATCCGTGATGCAAGCCCACGCGAAGAGGGTGCTGGGGGAGATCTCCGACTCGCCCGCCTCGATGGACCTCTGCAGGTTCTCCTTGGTGTCGTTCATCCCCGCCACGACCTCGGAGTACCTCTCCGTGTTCGCTGTCCACAAGACCACCACAGAGTCCAGCGCGTTTTTGGCCTTGAAGTCCTTGATGTCCCTGCGGATCTGCTCGACCTGCTCGGCCTTGGAGCCAGCGATGCAGTTGTCCGCCCGCTCGGCCTGGTTCGCGGCGATGAACTGCGGGTCGTAGATCGACGGCAGGGGGACCATGTCCTTCATCTGGTCCCACAGCTGCATCTGTAGGTCGTAGTCCAAAACCCGAGACCTCTCCATGGACTCCGCGAGGTTCATGGCAGAGATGTCCCACCCGCCGATCGCCACGTCGTTGGGGCTCACCATGGGAAGGATGTTTTTGAAGGGCACGTGGACCTCCTCGCCGTTGAAGTTCCCGATCCTGCACGTCGCCGCCTGCGTCACGCTCCCCCAGTAGTTGGCGTGCTGCACCCCGTCCTTGGTCTTCCACGACAGCCCTCCCTTGTTCGCCAGGATCCCGGCCGTCACCGTCGACCCGTTGTTCCCGCCCCAACCCACAAGCATGATCCCAAGCTTAGGCACCCTCTTGTCGGTCTTGAACTCGTACCCGATCTGCCTGGGTTTTACTTTCCAGGTCCCGCCGTCCTGCACCACGTCGGTCGTCTCGTACACATATTTCGCGGTAATGTGGTCCTCGGTATACGTCACGTTCGGACTGTCAACCTCAAACCCGTCCACCAACATGGTCGGTCGCTTGCCCCTCTCGCTTACCCCTCTCTCTCCCCTCTGCCGCGCCTCTCGGCCTCTCGTCCGCCGCTTTCTTTCGTCGATCGCTGGCGTTACTCGCTGGCGCTTCGTCGGTCGTAGAAAAGCGCACCTTCTGGAAAGCGGATGGCCCGCACGGCTCCCGCCGAAAAATCCAACAAATCCGATCTCTTCAGTTTCAGTTTCAGTTTCCAACACCGAGAGTAGTCCTTACACCTTGTGGGTTGAGGGAACCTCGTTTTTTGCGGAAACGTGTTTCGTTATGTGACGTTATTTTTCCTGGAACGCCGAAATTTTCACCGACACACCCTACAAAGCGATTTCTACTCTTCACGCCCTCGAACCGACTCGAAAAGTCGGGCGAAATTTTCGCGCCGAATCAGCCCGCAAAAAATTGAAATCCCACTTTGAAGAGCAGAACCGAGGGAAGCCGAAGGGCGGGAGCGAGCGAGGCGAGCGACTTTGAGTTTGAACACGGGCGCGCCGAGGGGCACTGCCCGCGGAGGTGTGGGGGGGGGGGAGACCATGCGCCTTGAGACAATGGCGTAGGATACCCGATCATTACCCCAATTCTCGGAACCGTAATCGGACGAAGACTCAGTTAAGCGAAGCGCGCGCCGGTCCGGACTTCGAAACGACGACGACTCAGACTCTCACACGCCTCACAAGAAGACTCAGGGGGAGGAAAAGGCGAGGTTTGGTGTATTAGGCAGTGGCGCGGGCTAAGGACAGTCACTTTTGTCTTTCGAGGAACGACGTCAAGATGGCGTCGTCGCCGTCGCGCTTTACCACCGTGAAGCGCAAGCTGGAGACTATGAAGTACCCGGAGCCCCTGGACAAGTTGAGCGTGCCCCTGGCCGAGCACCTCGTGGACGACTTGGTGCACACGACGGAGAGCTACCGCAACTTGAAGCTGCAGCACAACAGGACCGTCCAGGAGTACGGAGACACCGCGTCCCAGCTCGATGCTTTGACGAAAGAGCACGAGAGGGTGGTGCTGGAGAACAACATGCTGCACTTGGAGACCATTAAGGCCTCCGAGTCCAAAGACGACTCGGAGCGCAGGGTGTACCAAAGGCTCAAGTCCCAAGAGGAGAAGATCGCGGAGTTCGCGTTTTGGAAGGAGCAGAGCGCCGCCAAGCTGGCGAAGGTGGAGAAGGAGAACCTGGTCCTGAGGAGGGAGCTCGAGGAGGCCAGGCCAGGGTTCGTGCCCGCTGGGCTGAGCAAGAAGCTCCGCGACTCGCGGGACGACGGGCTTGAGCCGGCCGCGGCGCCCTCCGGGGACGACGAGCAGCTCAAGATGGAGCTCGAGGCCGCGCTCAGCGCGAACAGGGAGCTTGCCCTGCAGGTCCAGGACTACAAGACCAAGGTGGAGAACAGGGACTTGGAGATCAGGAGGCTCGGGTCCGCCGCACCGAACGCCAGGAAGGGAAAGGCGAGCGTGGACCAGATCATTGCGGAGGAGAGGGAGGAGGAGAACCAGAGCAGGATCAAGGGCTTGACAAGGCAAACGGAGTACCTGACCGAGAAGCTCAGCAGCTACGAGGACCTTCACGCCGCCTACAAGTCCTTGGAGGAGGAGAAGTTCCAGCTCGTGGCCAAGCTCGAGGACGTCCTCGGTGAAAACAAGGACCTGGCGGCCAAGGTTCTGGTTGCGGAGTCCAAGACGAGGGCGGAGGTGGAGAGCGAGGAGGTTGCTTCCCTCAAGTTCACTCTGAGCAAATACGAGGAGGAGATGGTCGACCTGTCCAAGTCCCTGCAGAGGCAGAGGAAGGTGGGCAAGACCACGAAGGCCAAGCTGGAGATCGCTGAGCAGGCTCAGAAGAGGGCGGAGGCGGGGTACCAGGAGAAGGCTGCGCTCTACGAGAGCGCCAGGTGGAGGGTCTCCCAGCTGGAGACGGAGAATGGGGACCTGGAGCAGAAGGCTGAGAGGAGGGAGGCCGAGCTGGAGCGCCTGCAGGGCGACCTCAAGGATCTCCCCGTGAAGGACGCCAATATCGAGCACCTGGAGAGGGCCAACCGGAACCTGACAGAGAGGCTGGCCGAGTCCGAGGGCGAGGTGAGGAGGCACCTGGAGAGCCTCAAGGCGACAAATGAGGTGCTGTCCAAGAGGAGCGAGGAGTCCAACGCCTTCGTGGGCGTGAAGATCGAGCTGGAGTCCAAGGTGACGGAGCTCGAGAAGCGCTGCCAGCTGGCGGCCGAGGGGGAGAGGAAGAAGGACGAGGAGCTCAGGGCCCTTAGGGAGAAGACGAGGTTGAGGTCCTCGGACAACGCCCGCATGGAGGTGGTGGTGAAGAACCTCCAGTCGGAGCTCGACAGCACCAAGACCATGAACCAGATCCTCAACGACAAGGTCTCCCTGTTGTCGGACGAGAAGAAGGCCCAGGAGCCGCTGATCGCCAAGCTCAGGATGGAGTACAACGACCTCCAGGAGTCCTCCGCGGCGAGGGTGGCCCAGATGCACAAGCAGACCATGGAACTTACGAAGCAGAACATGGAGCTCAGCGAGGGCCTGGAGACCGCGAAGAAGTCACTCGAGTCCCTGACAAAGGAGAACAATGAGCTCTCCATGGAGTTCTCTCACAAGAAGTCGGAGAAGTCGGACGCGGACCGCGAGATCTCGTCCCTCTCGAGCCAGGTGAAGATGATCACGGTCCAGAAGGACCGCGCGGAGCAGTCCCTGTCCACGCTGAGCAACGATCTGCAGATGAGAGATATCGAGGTGAAGGCCTTGCAGCAGGAGGTGAGCCACTTCAAGGACCAGTCGGCGGAGATGAGGAGGGTTCTTCAGGCCAAGAGCACCGACCTCGCCAAGGCGGAGGAGGAGAAGACCTCGCTGGAGGACAGGATCCGGGCGCAGGCCGAGGTCGTGGAAAAGCAGAAGCAGGAGCTGAGCGAGGCCCAGACCCGGGCCGTGTCCAACATCTCTCAGGAGGAGGACATCAAGACCCAGGTCGCCATGGAGCAGGCCAACGCCCTGAAGTACAAGAGCCTGTACGACAAGGCCAGGTCCGAGCTGAACATGCTCAAGGATCAGATCTCCAACGTTTCAAACATCGAGGAGTCCTTCCAGGAGGAGCTGTACTTTGCCAAGGCCCAGGCGGACGAGAGGCTCTTCGAGATCAACCAGCTCAAGAGCCTAATCAACCAGCTGGACCTGACGCAGAATAAGCTCGTGGCCAAGCTCAAGGTCACCATTGCGGAACTCGAGGAGACCAAGAGGGCCAAGAGGGAGGTCGAGGACCTGTGCACGGAGCAGGGTGAGGCCAAGTCCGAGATCGGGGTGGAGGTGGATAGACTCAAGTCAGCCATTCGGGAGCTGGACGGCGAGAAGGACAAGATTCAGGACGAGCTAGATACCAAGTGCGAGGCCGCCAAGAGGCTTGAGGACACCGTTGAGGCCCAGTCTATGGAGCTCCACTCTGCCAAGCTGGAGCTGAGCAACTCTCAGATCAAGATCAGGGAGATGGAGGAGTCATTCAAGTCCTTCAAGGGAGAGTATGACTCGATCTTGAGCCAGTGCAAGAGGCTGCACTCGGACAACACCCACCTGCAGGAGGAGGTGAAAACCTCGCAGTCCGAGATCAACGCGCTGTCCGAGGACATGACCCAGATGGCAAGGGAGCAGCAGGTCGTGAACGCAGACCTGGTGAGGGCCGTGGCGGAGAGAAGCACCCTGCAGGACGAAGTCGAGGTCCTGCTCAGGAAGTCCTCCGACCAGGAGAAGATCATTCAGATGAAGGTCAGGGAGAACAAGGAGTATACGGAGGCGTATAAGGAGCTGGGCGCAGACAACCAGTCTGTCCTGGCCAGGATATCGGACCTTGAGAGGGAGATCATGGAGAAGAATGCTCTGATAGTTGCCAAGGACTCAGAGATCAGCACGATGGAGAACATCCTGTCCGACCTGGAGATCAAGAACAGGCAGGCAGTGAGTGATCTGACGAGCTACGAGGCGGCGACAAGCGAGCTGACAAGTGCGCTGAGCAGTGCGGAGAACCGCATGGACCGGGACTCACGGGACAAGCTCACCCTCGTGGAGAAGGCGAGGTTGAGCAAGGAGAACGCCATGCAGCTGGAGGCGGCGAGAAATCAAATGCAGAACGAGGTGTACAAGGCCCAGGTCGCGAGAGACAACATGGAGAAGTCCCTCCGCGACGTCAGGGACGAGAACGCCTATCTGAGGGAGGAGCTTGCTGTACAGGCCGAGAAGGAGAAGAACTTGGAGGGCATCATCGGGGACATGAGGTCCCGGGAGTACAAGGACCTCGAGACGGAGACCTCCCTGCCGGCGCACGAGGAGGAAATCCGAAGCTTGCGCGAAGACAATGAACGCCTCTTGCAGCTGCTGTCTACACAGGAGGAGAGGAAGGTCATGGACGAGGCGAACGAGGAGGAGCTCAGGAACCTGCGGTCCCAGAACGAGCACCTGCTCCAGCTGTTGAGCTCCCAGGAGGAGAAGGGTTCGGCGTCCTCCTCACCGGAGGCCGGCCCTAGGGGCGCCACGCCGGCCAAGACGCCGAGGACCAAGCTCAACGAGCAGCTCTCTGCGCTCAGGGACGAGAACAAGAGGCTGAGGAGTAACCTGCAGGCCACGCAGGAGACCGTGGGAAGGATGAGCTCCGAGATCAACCGCGTGCGGGACGACTACCAGGCCGTAGTTAAAGACTTGTCTGAGGTCTAAGCACTCTGTAAAGATTCTGAGTAATATTTTATTTGCAGATCATATGAAATACACCGCATCACGACACATGTAGTACAAAAAGAAGACAAAAAAGGTCGTGTGGGCCCCTTGCACTGCTACCGGAGCAGGTCGCACTGAACTCCGGCATCCTGGGTCACGGGCTCAACGTGCCCACACATGGGGCACGCGTTCTCCGGGATCTGAGGCTTGGCCCTCCCCCGCGGGGAGTTATCCCTCGGTGTGTCCAAGAGCCAGCCGGCCCACTTGGGCGTCTTCACAGACTCGGCCTCCTCCAGAGCCCCAGGGCTCGTCTTCGCGATCTTCACCTTGAGCGGCTTGCCTCTGCCCCTGCCCATGGCGTTGCCGTTAAAGCCCGAGCCGAAGGGCTTGTCGTGGTTTCCCTCCTCCTGAAAGTAAGACTCATCCTCCGCCAGCCGCGACGAGGAAGCCTGCTCCGCGCCACCTTGATCACCCAGCACGGCATCAGCCATCTTTCCCTGGACCTCGAGCAGGGCCGCCGCCTCCGTGGGCTCCTTCGACGCCGCCGGTGGTGCGCCGTTCGGGTACTCCCTGCTGGCGCTTCCCCTGCTTCCGGTGGGGTTCCGCCCGTCCTCGAAGCCCTTCAGGGCTCTGTTGTAGGACCTCTGGCCCGCCGGCCCCAGCGCAGCGGGGTTCAGCTCCCTGTTGAAGACGGTCTCCGGCTGGGCGGGGGTCACGTCTCGGACCTGCTCGTTCACTACGGTGAAAGACCGCGGGATCCTCAGCTCGTGTATCCCGTGGGCGAAGTTGCAGTTATTTCCCATAAGGCAGTACCCGCTCTGCCAGTGGTAGCACATCTTGGTCTTGTACAGGTACTGAACGATGGTGTCCTCCTGGACTGGCCCGCCGGGAACCTTCGTCCTCGCGACGTGGCCACCGCCACCGCCCTTCTTCCCTCCCTGCATGGTCCCTCAGCTTTGGGGTCCTCTCAAACGCCCCGCGCTCGTTACCAAACCGTCGTTCAGGACGCCCAGCCCAGTCGGTCCGAAGAAGTCCCGTCGGGCGTGGGCATCACAGCGCGTCACCGTCTCGCGAAAGCCGTCGCCTTTTGTCCAGTCCCCGCGCTCCGCGCCCTTCTCTCTCTCTCGTACACTTCGCTCCGAGAACGGGAGAAACCACAACTCCCACCTCTTGTTGTCCTTTCAAAATCAATCCAGGATGATCAAAATCAATCTCGGATGACGAGATGAGCAAACATTTTGTGAGATCGATTGGGAGCTTGGCTTTTTGGAGATGCGACGTTACCAACACAAGTGATCTGGTGGGCGATACCTTCTTCTTCTTTTTTTGTACAAGTGTGTGACAGTTTCACTGCTGCTTTATTTCAAGGGCTCCCCGTGCTCCTCCTTGATCTTGCCACGCATGAAGGCGTCCTCCGAGAGCCTACTGATGGCCTCCTCCGCCAGTAGGGTGGACTGAATGTTCCTCTCCCCGTTCCTCGCCAGCTTAACAAGCGAGGACAGCCCCCCTAGGTCGTACAGGAGCTTCTTGTTCTCGTGGTGCACCGCAAGATGCCAGAAGGCCCTGGCCGCATGCCTCTGGATCTTGGGGCTCGGTGAGTTGGCCATCGAGATTATGGACCACAGACCCTCCTCCCTGACAATGGTGTCGATCACCGAGGTGTCCGCGAACATGTTGGACAGGGCAGAGGAGGAGACCTCCTGGAGCCGGTGGTCCGCGGAGCAAGAGCTCGCGCACAGGATGCTTAGCCCACCCCTCTGGGCGATCTCCAGCCTGAAGCCGTTGTGCTTGGACAGGGTGGCCAAGCAAAGCGTCGCGGCGTTTTGGATCTTGGGCTCAGGATACTGGCACAGAGTCAGCACCCGTCTGAGCAGGTCGACCTCCTTGATCTTTGCAAAGGCGTCCGAGTCCACCGAGATGATAGAAAGGGTCTCCAAAACGCAAGCCACCAAGTTGGTCTTCCTAGTATTCTTCAGATCCGCACTCATGGCCTGGATGCTGTCCAGCTGGATTATCCGGCTCCTGTTGTTCCTGAGCTTACCAAGCTCACCAAGAGCTCGCACGGACTTGATCTGCAGACGCTCCGACCTCCCGCTCACAAGGCGCTTGAGCGCCGCAGGGGCGTCCACGTTGAACGAGTCAATGAATTCAGAGTGCTTGGCGCTGAGGATGATGATGAGGTCCACCGCGCACTCCACGACCTCGAGGTCCTCACAGCACATTGCGTCGATGAAGGGCTCCTGCAGGCCGAGGCCCATCAGGATCTCCACGTTCGAGGGCTCCCTCATCAGGATGTCGATGATCTGGATCGCGGCCTTCTTCTTGGCCAGCTTCTTGCTCCTCAGGGCGTTCACCAGCCCCTGCGCATGGACGCTCTTCTTGATCGCCAGCTTGGAGCTATCCGTGAGTGCCGTGATCTCGAGCCACCTCTTGGCGTACCCGGTGTCTCCCCCGCCCTTGGTCAGCACCAACTTGAGCGCCCTCTTCACGTCCATCTTCTTCTTGGTGCAGGGCAGCCCCTTTGGCACCGTGAGCGAGCTCAGCAGCCTGGCCTTGACGTTCGCGAGCCTTTCCCTGATGCTGATGTATGCGACCCGCCTCTTGGGGTGGGGGGTGCTGTACAGCTGGCTCGGAGTCCTCCCGAATTCCCTAATCTGGTCATTCATGGCCTTGCGCCGCCTCTCCTCAGTCTCGGTCTCCAGGCAGGCCTTGGCGTTTTCGTCGTAGGTCAGGTGGGGGAAGATGTTGAAGGACTTCTCGGCCCTTGGGCCCCTCTGCTTATATCCAAAGATCAGGTCGATCCAATGGTGGAGGTTCGCACTGACATAGTTTGACTCCAGCGCTGCCCTCATCTTGGCCTGAAAGTCCTTTGCGTCCGAGGCCCAAGGAGGAAGCTCCACGTCCCTCACAATCTTGCCGTTCTGCCGCACACCAAAGTCCAAGCCCTCCTTGTTCAGCAGAAACTCGGGGTTGTCCGAGTAGAACTCCGGGATGAGCTCCTTGAGATCCGTGGGTAGAGACAGCACGCTCTCCCAGGTCTCTTTGATGCTGCAAAGTAACCGGTCCGGGGAGTCAAATCTCCCATTCTGCAGCTTGAGCATCAGTTGGGGCTTGTCCCTGAGGAGGTAATACACCACGTAGCCCGGGGTCGAGTAGTGGCACCCGAACATGAACGGGACATCTGTGTAGGACTGCCTTCCCTCCCTCTTGGCCTCCTCCTCCATTCTCTTCATCTCACCATACCTTGCGAGAAAGTTCTCCAGCCGTTTTGGCTCCAGCGCCCCGATCGGCTTGCGAAGGTCCCGGTAGCTGCTCCTGCTGTTCAGGTCCAGCACCTCGCTCCTGTAGTCCGACAGAACCCACGGGAAGATTGGGTACTGCGTCAGATCGTTGAAGCTCCTGTTGGCCTGGCTGTTCAGAAACATGAGGTAGTCAAAGTTGCTGATCTTGCCGCTGGCCCAGTCCTTCCTTCTCTGCTTCAGGGTCCTCTCCTTCTCGATGGTCAGCGATGGCTGCTCGACGAGTTTCTTGTAAAACCTGTCCAGCTCTCCAGGACCCTTGAAGGCAAAGTAAACAGACTCGCCACCGGAGAAGAAGAGCTCAATTCCAATGTCCCGCAGCTGGTGCGTCCGCTTCTGGATCGTAACGACGTCCTTGATCGAGTACGTTAGCAGCGGGGCGGACGACACGACGTTGAAGGGCAAAAAGTACACCCTGACGGGGCTGATGACGAGGCGGCCTCGGTGCCAACACAAAGGGGTGACCCTGGATGCGGTGAGCTCCAGCTGGATGTTCTCCCCGTCGTCCATGAACCACCCTGGGCTGAACTGAACGCTGTCCTCGTGGGCGTCGATGACCTCTTGGAGCATCTCCTCCCTGCCTTGGCCGTCCGTGGTGGAGATGTAGATCAGCCGCTGAATCTGCGCCAGCACGGTCTCTAGGTCTGTGTACGTCAGGGCGAACTTGAAGACGAACTGGCCCCTATTCCAGATGTACGGGATGTTCCTGTTGCCTGTCTTCATGTCTATTCGCTCCAAGGCCGCCACCTCGAAGGTCTCCAGGCTGTCCTCCGCGTCGCTCGGCCGGACCCCCGTAATGCTGTGGTAAGGCAGCCGGAACACGGGCTCGTTTAAGTTGTGTGGCACGAAGTAGATGGACAAGCTGCATCTTGAGCTGGCCCTCGAGACGGATGTTCGAACCCGACAGCTGAATGCAGTTGTAGTCCCTGAAGTAGTACTCGCCCTCCTGCAACAGCAGCAGCGAGAACCGCTGCACTCTACTCTCCCAGCCCTTCATGGCTTCTCCTGGGTTCAAGCCCAAGACGGTGAGAGAGTCTCAGTCTCCTTCCTCGGCAGTTGGCTCAGGTAATCATTCCGGCGGCCAATTGCCCGGCCCCATCCCGTGGTCCCCCCGCGCGCCGCACCACCATCGCCATCCCCCCCCCCCCCCCCCGGCCCCGGCCCCCC
>Ga0160423_10002034_pt1 | contig 16959 bp, 21 predicted proteins | sample CRUFie14St8metaG_FD_108191 | JGI IMG/M metagenome (GOLD analysis project Ga0160423, IMG submission 108191) | Marine microbial communities from the Costa Rica Dome - CRUD Field 142mm St8 metaG | ecosystem: Environmental > Aquatic > Marine > Oceanic > Photic zone | place: Costa Rica: the Eastern... | reverse complement strand
TAGGATTAAATAGTACCATCTAAAATAAAACCAAATCTTTTGGGATCATTTTATATTAGTGAGAGATTTTTTGAGAGTAAAAATTTTATATGATCATGTTTTTTTTTTTTTGTATGTAGCTTTTGAAGTCTAAGTGTTCCTGACATGCCAAGGTGAAAAACCAAATATCGTTTGTCGGAAAAAAAAAATAAATATTTAGCGTGACGTTTTATTTTTAAAATATATTTATTTCTCCAATCAGAATCTATATTTTTTGGGATAGGATATCTTAGTGTAGGAAAGCGAATAAAAATTTTTTTTATCTTACTTTTTGGGACAAAATCTAACAGCCCATTAAGTGTAGATTGAACTTCAGGAAGCTCTGGCATTCAAAAAAGTCCAGGGTTCAAGAAGCCTTAAGGAGGATTCTTTACCTAATTTATAAATATAAGTTTCTTCTTGAAACTTAAACATAAAACCATTATTTGTTTCTTTAAAAAATAATTTGTATTCATTATCTTTGAGATCTACAAAGATAATGAATGACTTAAATTCAATCGGATCAATTGATAAATCGCTTGAAAGCGACGAAGTCCATAGTTTTTTCCATTCAGATGGAAGAGTATATTTTTCTAAATTGTCTAATTTATTGTATAACGTGTTTTCATAATATGTCCAGTTTGGAAACTGAATTTTGTTTATTTCAAATTTACTAGGAATTATTGTTTTTTCAATGTAGCTAATAATATCATCAGAAAAATTATTAGAGAAAAAAGTTGGAACCAAATATACCTGCCTATCGAAAAATAAATATTGTTTATTAACTACCGAATTAATGATTCCGAACTCAAAAACAAGACCATCAATCTTCAAAGTAAAGGAGGCTTTAGAATTTAAAAAAATAGAGTTTTTATTGATATTAACTTTTTCAAATGAATTAAAATTATTTAAATAATTTATTTTTTCTAAAATATTTAAAGACATCCTTGCATTTGTTGGCGAATTAATAGCCCAGCTATTGTTTATTTTTTTTGCTCGTATTTCAAAGGAATCTCGAGAAAAGGAAACTTCTTCTATCTCAGATAAATCAAATAATTTTTTGTAAGGTTTTTCATTTTCTTTTTGTTTATTATTATTGAGATAAAAAGCAAAAAAAATTATAGAAATTAAAATTATAAAAACAAGATTAATTATTAATTTCTCTTTTAATATCTTTTTCTTTTCCACCATACAAAAAATCCTAGAATAAAGAAAATAATGGGAAGTATAAGAAAGAAGTTAGATGAATAAAAAACTCTATTATTGATTAATAAAGATAAATCATCTCTGGTTTTTTCGGCTATAAAAATTTTATTGATTTCATAATTTAAAAACCTAAAAAGTTTAATACCAAATTCGAGGTTTGAATATAAACCATAATTTTCGTTAGAAAAAAAATCTGATGAGGTGGAAACAATTACCTTTGCATTATTTTTACCAATTATAATTGGCGAGTAATTATCATTAGATAAATCAAATTGTTCATCTATAAATCCTTTTTTATTTTTAATATCGTTGTAGTCAAGGTCAACTATCTTCTTGAAATTAAATTTTGACGAGGTATTTTGTTTGATAATTCTTGTGAAAGGTAATACTATGGTCCCGTTAAAATCATCTAGTGAACCAAATTTATTTATTTGTTTCGGTATTGTAAAGTCTTCAGACATGTTTAAATTTACACTTCTCTTGCTTTTAACAGTATTACTGCTGATTTTTATACCAAGATATTCAGAAAGCTCATTTTCGTAATCTAATTTTTTGGAATTCAAAAACCACACGAGGTTTATTCCCAAATCTATGTGAGATATGATTTTTTTTATCTCTCCCTTTAATAAGTTTTTCTCTGGGCTTAGAAGAATTATAGTAGCGTTAACTGGAAGTTCACTGATTTCTTCATTAAATAAATTAAATTTTTCAAATTTGAACCCTGCCTTGGACAATGAGTTGAAGAATCTATTTGATCCTCTTGGACCTAGTGAGTTAAAGGTACTTTCACCATGACCCTCAATAAAGTACAAATTTGAAATTTTCACGTTAGTAAGTTTATTAATAGTATTTAAGAAATTTGATTCAGTTAATTCCTTAATGTTCGCAGATTGATTGTTAAAATTGATTACAACCTCTCCATTTTGGGTAATTTTATGCTTTTCAGCTAAGAAAGGCTCTTCCCTTGGGTCAACAAATTTTAATATAATTTTATTTGTGTGTGACAAGTAGGGTTTGAAAAATTTATGCAAATCCTTTCGTGTATTACCTTCGACACTTTCTTTTGTTGAAAAAACTAATATATCTAAATTCTCTTTTAACTCCTCTAAAATTTTGGATGATTCTTCACTAATAGTGAATTTTCTTGTATTAGTCAGATCATAAAAATGATTAAATTTATCAATAAAAATTAAAGACACAATTAGCAATATTGAAATAAAAAAATACAAAAGATAATTTGATGCAGAAAATAATTTCACTGAGATTTTTTTATTCATAACTAAAACCTCTCGTTATTAATTTTTTTAATTGTAAGCAATAGCATAAAAAACGTGATTATTATAAAGTACAGTATATCTTTTACATAAACTGTCCCATCAAGAAAATTTTCAAAATGATTGATTAGCGATACTTTGTATATAAAAGTTTCAGGGTCTTCGCTCGCGATATTAATAAGCCACAATATTAAATTAATTCCAAATCCACCCATTGCCGCAACAATAGGACTACTGGTTAATGATGAAATAAATATTCCTATTGATAATAAACAAGATGATAATAACAAAATACCAATTACACAAGATATCATTAGGCCAAGATCTAAATTACCACCAAACATTAATGAGGATGTCATCAAAAAAATTAAAATTGGGAATAAACTTGCAAAAAACATAACTGATAAAAATTTCCCCATAGTAATTTCTAAAATAGAAATTGGTGAGGAAAATAATAATGGTAAGGTCTGATTCTTTTTTTCTTCAGAAAAAAGTCTCATAGTCAGAAGAGGTGTAATCACAAGTAATACAATTGAACATACTCCGAAAACGGGAATATTTACAATTTCAGTTATTCCAGGAGGCGAACTCATTCTACCTAATTGAAATTGTATTGATAAAAAGTAGTCGACCCTGGAAAAAAAAATCCATGCAAAAATTATTTGCATAAGTCCCAACATAATCCAAGATAGAGGGGAAACAAATAATATCTTTAATTCTTTAAAAAATATTGTTCTGATCATTTGTTTTTGGTTAGTGAAGTAAAAATTTTTTCAAGTGATTCCTTTAATGGAATCATTTTAGTGAGTCCCCAATTATTTTCTATTCCAAGTATTAATAGTTTATTAATCATTAATTGGTCAACATTCTCCAAGCTAAATGAAAATTGATTAATTATGTTGATTTTAGATTTAGGAAATTTTTCTACAATAATAGACTCATCAAATTTGTTGGTAAATTCGAATTGAAAAGAATTTAACAAATTATCGGTTAGTTTCTTGATATTAGCTGAATAAATTATTTTTCCAAAATTTAAAATATAAACTCTATTACATATGGCTTCAACTTCTGAAAGGATATGGGAGGAAAATAATATTGCTTTATTTTTACTAATTTTTTTAATTAATTCTCTTATTTGAACAACTTGATTAGGGTCAAGTCCAACTGTTGGTTCATCTAGTACTACAAGCTTGGGGTTATGAACAATTGCTTGAGCTATACCAACTCTTTGTTGGAAGCCTTTGGAAAGGTTAGATATTAGTTTTTTTCTAACTTCCCTGAGACCACACATTTCTATTGTGGATTCTACAGAAGCTGTAATATTTTTTTTAGGTATTTTTTTTAATTTGGAAGCTAAAATTAAAAACTCATATACAGTCAATTCTTTATAAAGTGGTGGCACCTCTGGCAAATAACCCAGTTGAGTTTTTGTTTTAGTTGGTTGCTGAACAATGTTAATATCATCAATTAGGACATCTCCACTGCTTGATGACAAATTACCCGTAACTATTTTCATTGTTGTAGATTTTCCGGCACCATTAGGTCCAAGTAACCCTACAATTTCTCCAACAGAAATGTTTAGTGAAACATTATCAAGTGCGTGGTGCTTGTCATAAAATTTATTTAGATTATTTATTTCTAAGTAAGTTTGAGAGTCCAAAATTTAAGATTTCTAATTATTAATATTTTAATTTGATTTTTGTTTAATATTATCAATTATGAGGTATTTTTCAATTGTTTTTATTTTTCTTTTATCAAGTAACATTGTTTACACAAAAGATTATTCTGATAACGAAATAGTATTTAAATTTATTTTAGCCGAGATTAGTAAGCAAAGGGGTCATTACAATAAATACATCAATTTATACAGTGATATTATTATTGCTACTAAAAATAAAAATGAGGCCATCAAAATATTAAAAAACGATAATTCTTTTTTTCATAAAAATTCTAAATTAAAATTATTTGAATTTCTTGCAGAGGAAAAACTTAACAGTGAAGAATTAGGCACTATGATTAAATTTTCCATATCTGAAAAAGAAAATATAGATTTCATAATACTTTACAATTCTTTATCTGAGTACATTACAAATAACTTATCAAATTATGAAATTCGCGACCTGTTAGAAAAAATTTCTAGAGTTAAACTAACTTTAAATAAAAATTTTGATAGCTATTTTGATACTAAAGAAAACAAAAATATTTTAGATTTAGTAATTTTAACAAATCAAGGAAAATTCTCTAAAGCTTTTTCTATTATTAGTGGTGAAAATAATTTCGATAGCTATTTATCTGATTATTTTGAATTTTTTATAAGAAGAAAACAGCATGACCCAGAGTCAATTAATTCAATTTATGACAATCTTGATTCAACATTCTTAAAATTAGTTGCTATAGATTACTATATTGAAAATAGAGATTTTAAATCTGCAGAAGATATCTTGGAAAATATTAATAAATCAGATTTCAAAGATAGAAAAAAACTAGCTGATATTTTTTTTAGCTTGGAAATGTATGAAAGTGCTTTGAAGTTGTACAATTCATTGGCTATTACCCAAGAATTAATTTTTAGAATGGCCTTTATTAATAAAGAATTAAATAAAAAAGACGAGTCCTTGAGATTATTCAATTTAATTAATGATAGAAATTATTATTACGATGCATTACTAAACATGATTTTGATTAAGTATTATGATGATAAGAAAAAAGCCTTGATTTTTTTAAAGGAAGCCATAATTAATGAAAATACATCACAGGAGAATTTGATTTTTCAATTGATGAAGGCAAAATTTTTAAAAAATATTAATCAACATTATGAAGCATACCTAATTCTAAATAAAATTAAGCAATACCTTGACGATAATGGTTTGTATGAATTGGCTATCTTGGCAGATACGCTTGAATATCATGATGTTTTTGATCAAATTATGCAAGATCTCATTACTCGGCACAAAAACAATGCAGATTTTTTGAATACCTTTGCTTACTCATTAATGATGCGCGGTGAAAAACTTGATTATTCTGAAACTTTGATAAATAAGGCTATTTCCATTCTTCCTGACGCACCACATATTATAGATTCTTTGGGTTATTTAGAATACTTAAAAGGTAATTTTGAAAAAAGTAAAACCTTATTTGAAAAAGCTCTTTTTAAAGATAGTCATCCAGAAATAGCTCATCATTTAATATCTGCTCTTATAAAATTAGGTCATAAAAAAGAAGCCCTTGAAATTTTCGAATCATTTAGAAAAAAACATACAGATTATTTTGAAAAGCCTGAAGTTAAAGACAGTATTATTTTTTAGTTTTCTCATTCCAGTAATTCTTTTTACAGGATGTCAAACAAAAAAAATAAATATTTATGAATCGGGTAATCTTTTTTTTTCCGGAATAGTTTCAGGTTATTTACAAGAGAGTCGCTTTAAAGCAAAATTTAACTGGTCTATTGGTAAGAAAGATAAAATAACTATCTTGTCCAATTTTGGTAACGTAATAGCTGACATTAAAATTCATGAAAATAACGAAGTTACATTAAGGTTTAAAGGTGAAAAGTATACATATTCAAATTTTGCTTTGATGACAAATGAAATTATTGGCGTGGAAGTTCCCTATGATTTATTGATTACTTCAATTTTTGATAAAAAAAAAAATTATGTTAAAAAACAAGGTAATTTAAAAATTCAAAAACAAAACCTTGAAAACAACCAAAACTTAAATATCCAATTGTTTGCAAAAAATGCTGTTTTAAAAATTCTTTTTGTTGATTTTTATGAATAGTACATTTATTTTTCATTCGCCTGCTAAAATCAACCTAGACTTGAAAGTAATTGATAAAAAGCCAGATGGTTATCACCTTATTGAAAGTAATTTTCAAATTTTAAGTTTTTTTGATGAAATTGAAGTAAATCTGACAAATTCAAGAAAGGTAAATTTTAGAACTAACGTAAGTTCACTTAATAATTCAGAAAATATTGCCCTTAAAGCTATTAACTCAATGGATCAATACAAGGTCAAAGAAATTGGTCTAGATATTTTTTTAAAAAAAAATATACCTATAGGCTCTGGCCTAGGCGGTGGCAGTTCTAATGCTGCATCAGTTTTACTGATTCTTAATCACTTTTATCACTCTAAATTAAGCATTGATTATTTGAAAAATATTGCTAAAAATATAGGGGCTGATGTACCTTTTTTTTTAGATGGTTATAATTGTTTTGTATCTGGAATTGGTGAAGTCTTAAAAAGAGTAAAAAGAAAGAAGAAATATTATTTGTTATTTCTACCAAATATTAATTGTTCAACAAAAAAAGTTTTTGGGGCTTTTAAATTTAATAAACTCCCACATGGTGGAACTCATAAAAATGAACTTAAATTTGCGATCTTTGATTGCTATCCTGAATTGAGAAAAATCTATAGTAAAATTAATAAAACTCTATCTGTTAATTTTTCTGGGACGGGATCTACATTTTTCGCTGAGTTTGAAAATTATGGAGAGGCAGAATTTTGCAAAAATTCAATTAAAATTGGATTTCCTTGTATAATTACTGAGGGTTTGGTGTCCAACCCAGTACATTTACAACTAAAACAAATGGGGAGTGGCCAAGTTGGTTAAGGCAACGGATTTTGATTCCGTCATGCGTAGGTTCGAATCCTACCTCCCCAGCCATTAATTATATGTCATACGATAGCCTCACAATTTTCACTGGTAATGCTAATTTGAAATTAGCCTCATCTGTTGCTAAACATTTAAATTTACCTTTGGGTAAGGCTAATGTTGGTAGATTTAGTGATGGTGAAATTATGGTTGAGCTTCTTGAAAATGTTAGAGGTAAAGATGCATTTGTTTTACAGTCAGTTTGTACTCCTACTACTGAAAATCTTATGGAAATCATATTAATGATTGATGCATTAAAAAGATCATCCGCAGAAAGAATAACTGCTGCAATACCGTACCTTGGATATTCAAGACAGGATAGAAGATCCAGGTCGGCAAGAGTGGCAATCAGTGCTAAAGTTGTAGCTAATATGTTACAGTCATGTGGTGTGGATAGAGTTTTGACAATGGATTTACATGCTGATCAGATACAAGGTTTTTTTGATATTCCTGTTGACAATATTTATTCTGCGCCTGTTTTGCTTGGAAACATATGGAAAAGAAATTTTAATAACCTAGTTGTTGTATCCCCAGATGTTGGAGGTGTTGTTAGGGCTAGGGCACTTGCCAAGAGATTAGACTGTGATTTAGCAATTATTGATAAAAGAAGACCGAAGCCAAATGTTGCCTCTGTAATGAATATTATAGGTGACATACATGATAGAACTTGTATAATTATGGACGATATAATTGATACCGCAAACACCTTGTGTGAAGGCGCAAAAGCACTAAAAGAGGCTGGAGCTAGAGAAATTTATGCCTTTTCAACGCATCCTGTTTTATCTGGCTCAGCTGTTGAAAGAATTTCAAATTCCTACATCACTGAAGTAGTTGTAACTGATACAATCGAATTATCCCAAAGTGCCAGAAACTGTGATAAAATAAGGCAACTTTCAATTGCACCACTTTTGGCAGAAACAATTAGAAGAATCAGTAATGAAGAATCTGTTAGTTCTTTATTTATGGATTAGTTAATTTGGAGATTATTTATGAAGAGTTTTGATGTTGTTGCTGAAATTAGAGATGATTATGGCACTAGCAATAATAAACGGTTACGAAAATCTGGTTTTGTTCCCGGTGTAGTTTACGGTGGAGCAAAAAATTTAAAGCATATTAAGCTCTCTCACAAAGATCTAATTATTAATTTGAAAAACGAACGTTTTAACTCATCAATTCTAAATTTAACTATTGGAAAAGATAAAAAGCAAAGTGTTCTTCTTAGAGAAGTTCAATTTCATCCTTGGAGAAAGGAAGTACTGCACGTAGATTTCCAGATAGTATCTGAAAATAAAGAAATAAATGTGAGTGTTCCTATTCATTTTATTAATGAAGATAAATGTATAGGTGTGAAACAGGGCGGAGGTCTTATAAGTCACATCTTGAATGAATTAGAAATAATATGTCTCCCTCAAGACCTACCTGAATTTATAGAAGTTGATTTAGAAAACCTGGAGCTTGGAAATTCAATCCATATTTCTCAGATATCTTTACCTAAGGGAGTAAAATCATTACTGTCTCAAAAAACAAGTGAGGATCCGGCTGTAGTTGCAGTTCAAGCCCCAAAAGTTGTTGCAGATACAGTTGATAAAGAAGCTGAATCTACTGATACACCTGATACCACTGCTGAGAATAAAGAATCAAGTGATTCTGATTCAAAGAAAGAAGATGCCAAAGAATAATTTTGTTTGAGTTAATTGTTGGTCTTGGTAATGTTGGCGATAGATATATTAATAATAGACACAACTGCGGATTTCAGTTAATAGATTATATTAGCGACTATTTAAATTTAACTGTAAACAAAGATTCCCACACAGGTTCTTGTTTTTCAAAGTTTATATTCAATAATAATAAAGTTTTCTTTTTAAAGCCGAACTCATTTATGAACCTAAGCGGTCAAACCATTAGAAAATTTTGTAATTTTTACAAGATTGATCCAAAGAATATATTGATAGTTCATGATGAGCTAGATTTGGATATTGGGGTTGTTAAATTAAAACGTTCAGGAGGACATGCTGGCCATAATGGTATAAGAGATTGCATTAATAATTTAGGAAATGAATTTTGCAGACTTCGTTTGGGTATTGGTCGCCCTAAATTTCAAGCAGTTGCAGATTATGTCTTATCAGACCATACTACTGATGAATGCAAGAATTTAAAAAAAGTATTTGAATTTCTGGTATCAAAATTTGATGATTTTTTTTATTTTGAGTTTGAAGACCTCCAAAAAGTTTTTAATGGATATAAGTTAAAACTATGAGCCTAAAATGCGGTATTGTTGGATTACCTAATGTGGGAAAGTCAACATTATTTAATTCACTAACAAATATGACAATTCCTGCAGAAAATTATCCTTTTTGTACTATTGAGCCAAATGTTGGTGTAGTGGAAGTTAATGACTCAAGATTAAGCGCCATAAAAGATATTGTAAATCCTGAAAAAGTAATACCTGCTATTGTGGAATTTGTTGATATTGCTGGTTTAGTAAAAGGTGCTTCGAATGGTGAAGGGCTAGGTAATAAATTCTTATCTAATATCAGAGACACAGATGCCATAGCTCATGTTTTTAGACTATTCGATAGTAAAAATGTCACACATGTTTCTGGTAAGGTTGATCCAATAACTGATATCGACGTTATAAATACTGAGTTGATTATTTCAGATTTAGTTCAGTGTGAAAGATTAATAGATAAAGTAAAAAATTCAAATAAATCACAACCAAAAAGTCAAATCGATAAATCATTATCTATCTTAGAGAGTATTAAGAATAATCTAGAAAATGGAATTTTTATAAAGAATATAAATTTTAATAATGAAGAACTTACATATATTAAAAATTTTAATTTTCTAACACTTAAGCCAATGATGTACATAGCCAATGTTTCTGAAGATTTTTTTATTGATAAAAAAAAAATTGAGGAAATTGAAAAATTTTGTGGGAATCAAAATTGTCCACTTATATATATCTGTGCTAAGTTAGAACATGAAATTTCACAACTTTCCTCGATTGAAAAGAAAGAATTTTTAATGTCATATGGAATAGAAAAATCCGGACTTGATGAATTTATTTTTGCCGGCTATAACTTACTTGGTTTATCAACATTCTTCACAGCTGGACCAAAAGAATTAAAAGCTTGGACATATAGAAGTGGGATGTTAGCACCTGAAACCGCTGGTGTTATTCATACAGATTTTCAAAGGGGTTTTATTAGAGCAGAGGTGATATCTTACGAAGATTTCATTAAGTATAAAGGAGAAACTGGTTCAAAAAATAATGGCAAAATGAGAATTGAGGGAAAAGATTATGTCGTTCAAGATGGAGATATTATTTTTTTCAGGTTTAATGTTTAGGGATTAATATGGCTGGGCATAGTAAATGGGCTAATATAAAACATAAAAAAGCTGCGGCTGATGCTAAAAGAGGAAAGGTTTTCACAAAGATTATTCGTGAGATAACTGTTGCCGCTAAGATAGGAGGTGGTGATTTATCCTCTAATTCACGACTTAGGCTTGCATGTGAGAAGGCTTTGTCAAGTAATATGCCAAAAGATAATATTGATAGAGCTATAAAAAAAGGAATTGGCGCTAATGATAGTACATCATTTGAAAATATAACATATGAAGGTTACGGCTTAGATGGTGTTGCAGTAATGATTAATTGCCTAACTGATAATAAAATTAGAACTGTGGCAGACATTAGACATATTTTTAGTAAAAATGGTGGTAATTTAGGTACTTCTGGTTCGGTTTCGCATTTATTTGAACATTGTGGGTTGATGCTAATTGATAAGACAACATCCGAGGATGACCTAATTGAACTGACACTTAATTTTGATATTCTCAACATTATAAAAATTGATAATAATAATTTAGAGTTAACATGTAAACCTGATACTTCTTTTTATGATGTAAAGAAAAGTTTGGAAGATGCTTCTGTTGAAATTTTGTTTTCTGACATCATTTACAGGCCTTTGTCAACAGTCGACTTAAAAAAAGACTCAGAAGAAAAACTAATTGCAATGTTAGACGCTTTTGAAAATCACGATGATGTTCAAGATGTTACTTCCAATGCAAATTTACCTGCATGAATTCGAAAGTTATTCTTGGCGTTGACCCAGGGTTAAGAAAGACAGGCTTTGGTTTAATTGAATTTAAGAAAAAGGTTAATTATATAGATAGTGGAGTAATTGTAACTGCACAAGGTGCTCTTCCCACTAAAATTAAAACCCTCTTTATTAATATGCTTGAAATTATTAAAGAATACAAGCCTAATTTTGTTAGCTTTGAAAAGGTTTTCATTAATATAAACCCAAATTCTTCTTTACTATTAGGCCAGGCAAGAGGTGCTCTAATTGCTTCAGCCGTTTCAAAAAATTTAAATATTTTTGAATATACAGCATTACAAGTAAAAAAATCTGTTGTTGGTAAGGGGCATGCAAATAAACAACAAGTAAAACTAATGGTCACAAACATTTTAAATATTGATTCGCTTTTGACTGATGATTCAGCAGATGCATTAGCTACAGCTTTATGTTGTTATTTCAGGGAATTTTGATTTATGATAAGTAGAATTAAAGGTAGTTTGATTTCAAAAAATATTCCCATTATTGAAATTTTTTGTAGCGGATTAACCTATGAAATTTTGGTGTCAATGGAAACATTTAACAAATTACCTGAGTTAAGAAGTGATGTTGATATTTTTGTATATTTATTAATCAAAGAGGATTCACATACTTTATTTGGTTTTCATTCTTATGAAGAAAAATCATTATTTATGAAATTAATTAAAATTAGTGGTGTTGGAGGTAGAACTGCTATTAGCATATTGTCAAAATTTGATCCAAAAGAATTTTACGAATTAGTTTCTTGCTCAAGTGTTGCATCGATTAGTTCAGTTCCAGGAATTGGCAAAAAAACTTCTGAAAGGTTAATTCTAGAATTGAAGAATCAATTACCAAAACAAACTATTAATCCTGAAAATAATAAGGCGAAAACTGATGCAGTTGAAGCATTAGTATCACTTGGTTATTCAGAGAAAGATGCTCTAAGAATGGTTTCAAAAATTGACTCTAAAGATTCTTCTGAAATAATAAAACTTGCCTTAAAAAGTATAAAGGTTTAGGGATATGGATAAAAAGGATCTGAAAGGAATACACAAATTACAATTTGTCAAAAAATTTAAGGACTATATTTATAAGTCAAAATTTATAAGCACTCATCAGGAATCTATTAACATTAGTTTAAAAAGCTGGGATCAATTAGATCAAAATTTAAAATATAAATTCATAAAGGTGACGCAAGAGTTTAATACCCTAGAATCTGTTTATACTTACTGGATAGATCAGGTTAAAAAAAACTTTACATTAACTGAAATAACTTTTATTTTAGATCATTTTAATTCTGAGGTCGGAAGCAAGCAAGCAATAATAATTGATAATCAAATATCATTTCATGTACAGTCAAGTTTTTCATTTACTGGAATTATTGAAGATTTCGCTGTTATACATAATGAAAAGCTATTAATGCAAAAAGCTTGGAGAGAAGAAGATAAAAAAATGAGGTTTGATATTAACCAGAAAGAAAATATTAAGGGGCAGGAATTTGCACTTTCACCTCTGGGGAAAAAATACTTTATTACTGCAATATTAAATGTGTCAGGAAACATTACTGACTTAATAAATAAGTGTTTGCAAAAAATTAGCTCGACTTGATATGATAAAAAAAGATATTAAAAAAAACGATAGTACAAAAAACCCTCTTCTAAAAAACGATTTGATTAAAGATAGTAATGAGGCAAATTTTGATAGAACACTACGTCCTAAATTATTAGATGATTATGTCGGCCAAGAGAAAACAGTAGATCAATTAAAAATCTTTATTCAAGCAACAAAAAAACGAAAAGAACCTCTCGACCATGTGTTATTTTTTGGGCCGCCTGGTATTGGTAAAACAACTCTAGCAAATATTTTAGCTTATGAAATGGAAGTTAATATAAAACAAACTTCTGGGCCAGTTATTGAAAAAGCTGGAGACTTAGCATCACTTCTTACAAATTTAGAGACTAATGATATTCTTTTTATTGATGAAATCCATAGGTTATCGCCTGCAATTGAAGAAATTTTATACCCTGCTTTGGAGGATTTTCGTCTTGATTTAATGATTGGTGAAGGTCCTGGAGCAAGATCAGTAAAGGTAGACCTTGCACCATTCACATTAGTTGCGGCAACAACTAGGGCTGGCATGTTAACTAATCCTTTAAGAGACAGATTTGGAATATCAAGTAGATTAGATTTTTATTCAATAGAAAATATTTCTAAAATAATCAATAGAGCTTCTAAAATTCTAGGAGTAAATATTGATAAAGATGGTTCTGAAGAAATTGCTCGAAGGTCACGAGGCACTCCAAGAATAGCAAATAGACTATTGAGAAGAATAAGAGACTATGCTGATGTTAAATATGATTCTAAAATTAATAAAGAGGTTGCAAAATATGCATTAGATAATTTGGATATTGATGATCATGGATTGGATTTGATTGATAGAAAATTTTTAACAATCATCATGGAAAACTTCGATGGTGGACCAGTTGGTATCGATAATTTATGTGCATCACTCGGGGAGTCAAAGGATACAATTGAAGATGTTATAGAGCCTTACCTTATTCAAGAAGGATTCTTACAAAGAACACCAAGAGGTAGGATGATTACTAGAAATACTATGGAGTATTTAAAAATAAAAGAAAAAAAATCATTATGGAATAATTAATAATTTTAATGTTTTCATTCACAAAAAGAATTTATTACCAAGATACTGATGCTGGAGGAGTAGTCCATCATACTAGCTATATAAAATTTTTAGAGATATTAAGAACAGAATGGTTCAGATCATTAGGTTTTAATTTAATTGATCTAAGAAATAAATTTGGTGGAATTTTTATAGTAAGAAAGATTAATATTAAGTATACAAACTTTGCACGTCTTGAAGACTTGTTAACTATGAATCTTGAAATAGAAGCTGCAAAAAAATCAATAATAATTTTACATGCTAAAATACGTGTCAATAATATTGAAATATTGAGGGCAAATATGAGTTTAGCTTTTTATAATCCAGAAAGCATGAAAACTCAAAGTTTGCCAGGTGAAATCATAAAAAAAATCATGGAAGAATTTTAAAATGGAAGAAAAAATTATAGAAGTAGAGGAAAAGATATCCTTAAGCAATAACATGTCTTTTTTAAGTTTAATTTTAGAGGCAAGTTTTTTTGTTCAACTAATAATGCTTTTATTATTGATTGCTTCATTTGTCACATGGTGGATAATTTTTTATAAGAATAATGAGTTAAAAGAAATACATAGAAATATGACAAATTTTATTAATCACTTTTGGAATTCGAAAGATAAGGTTGACCTTTATCAAAAAATTCAAAATAAGAAATCACGAAATATTGCTGAGGATATTTTTCTATCAGGTGTTACTGAATTTGGACAACTTAGAACAGATGATAAATTTTCTAAAGTTCAAAAATTAGAAAATATTAACAGGGCTATTGAGAGTAGTCTTACTTCATCTTCAACAAAACTAGAAACAAAGTTAACAATACTATCAAACATTGGTTCAGTTAGTCCTTATGTCGGTTTATTGGGAACAGTATGGGGTATTATGAATGCATTTAGAGGTTTATCAACGGTAGGCCAAGCTACTTTATCCCAGGTTGCACCTGGAATCGCAGAGGCACTTATTGCAACTGCTTTGGGCTTATTTGCGGCTATACCTGCAGTATTAGCTTATAATGTATTTACAAATTCAATTGAAAAAATAATTTCTGAGTGTGAGTCTTTTTCACAAGATTTCATTAACTATTTAAGTAAACAAAATTGATGAAAAAAAGACTTCATAATAAAAAAATTACCAGCATAAACGTAGTTCCTTATATAGATGTAATGTTAGTTTTACTTGTGATTTTTATGGTTACTGCTCCTTTACTAAATCCTGGAATTGTTGATTTACCTAGTGTTGGTAAAAGCTCGACACAGCCAATTGCACCAATTGAAATCACCATAAAGAAAGATGGATCTTACCTATACACAAATAGAGTTAATTCAAAAGCAATGAGAAAAGATAAACTGGAAAATATAATAAAGTTTATTCTGAATAGACAAAAAAAAAATCCTAAACAATCTGTTGTAATTTCTGCTGACAAAAAAGTGCGGTACGAAAAAGTAATGGAATTACTTGATTTGCTACAAAGAAATGATATTTATAAAGTGGGGCTTTTAGTTGTTCCAAAATGATTATCAATGAAAAAAAACTTTCATTCTATTCAACAATTTTCACTATCCTCGTTCATCTGATTCTTGTTTCATTTTTTTTTATCAACCTTAATAATTTTAAAAATAAAAAACCAGTAATACAGGCAACAATTATTCAAGCTGCTCCAAAAAAAATTGAACAAAAAAAAATTGAACAAAAAAAGATAGAAAAAAAACAAAATAAACCAGCAGAAAAGAAAAGTACTAAATTTCCCGAACCGAAAGTAAATTCAAATAAAGACTTTGATATTGCTCAAAGAAAATTAAAAAAGAAACGTGAAGAAGAAGCAAAAAGAAAGTTATTAGAGGAAAAGAAGCGTAAAGATGAGGAAAAAAGAAAGCTATTAAAGGAAAAGAAGCGTGAAGAAGAAGCAAAAAGAAAGTTATTAGAGGAAAAGAAGCGTGAAGAAGAAGCAAAAAGAAAGTTATTAGAGGAAAAGAAGCGTAAAGATGAGAAAAAAAGAAAATTATTAGAGGAAAAGAAACGTAAAAAAGAAGAAAAAAGAAAAGAACAAGAAAAAAATAGGCGTGAGCAGGAAAAAAAATTGAAAGAAACCTTGGAAAGACAGAAAAATGAAATGCTGGAATCACAAAAAAAATTAGACAACCAGCTTAATGAAATTGAAAATATAGAATATTCTGATAAGGAGCTTTTGAGTATTATCGATGAACTAAAACTAAAAATTTCTGCTAAAATTAAATCTAATGTAATTTACCCTCCGAACATAGATAATAATATTAGTGCTATCTTCGAGGTAAAAGTATCAATTTTAGGAGACGTTTTGGAAGTTGTTCTAAAAGAGCCAAGTGGAAATGTATATTTTGATAATGCAATTGAGAGTGCAATATACGTTTCATCCCCTTTACCAATTACTGATAATTATGAAATGTATAAGAGATACTTTCAAAAATTTGATCTATATTTTAGCCCTGAGGAATAATTAATGTTTTCAATAAAAAAAATTTTCTTTCCAACTGTCCTTATTTTTTTATCACAATTCTCAAACTGCTTAAATGCAGAACAATTAACTATTGATGTCATTGGATCTTCAAATAATCAAATTCCTATTGCTATTACTAAATTTCAAAACGAAGAAAATTTCAAAACTGTTGCGAGCAAAGTTATTCTTAATGATTTAAAAAGTACAGGTCTATTTTCTATTAATAATATTGATAATTTAAATTCACCTTTTGACTCTACGGAAATAGATTTCCAAACATTAGCAGATAATGGTGTAATGCACATATTAGTTGGTAAAATGGAATTACTTGAAAATAAAAAAATAAAATTAAGGTTTAGGCTCTATGATGTTCCAAGGCAAAAACAGACTCTTGGTCTTTCTTACACTATAAGTGAAAGGTCTATTAGATTAGCCTCGCATAGAATTTCAGATAAAATTTATGAAGAAATAACAGGTGATCAAGGTATTTTTTCAACAAAAATTAGCTACGTCTTAAACAAGGGTAATATATTCGAACTTATTGTTGCGGACTACGATGGTTA
>Ga0160423_10002033_pt1 | contig 16962 bp, 21 predicted proteins | sample CRUFie14St8metaG_FD_108191 | JGI IMG/M metagenome (GOLD analysis project Ga0160423, IMG submission 108191) | Marine microbial communities from the Costa Rica Dome - CRUD Field 142mm St8 metaG | ecosystem: Environmental > Aquatic > Marine > Oceanic > Photic zone | place: Costa Rica: the Eastern... | reverse complement strand
GATCGTGTTGAGGATTATTTAATTGATTTTGAGCAAGAAGTTTTAGCTGGCGAGGGATCAGAATTATGGATTACAGGCTACCAAGTGCAACATATGACAAACCATAAAAATCCAAAAATTCGGATTTTTAAATCTTCAGCAGATTTAATAAAAGAGTTATAATTTTTTGTTTAGACTTGAATAAACAACAAAAAAATTATAATTTGCATTCATTATTTGTTTAAATTTTATTTGTGAAATCTATTTTTGATACTGTATCAAAACGATGTAGTAAGGAAATCACAGAGTCGTATAGCACTTCTTTTTCCTTGGCAACTCGTATGCTTTCCTCCGAAATACGTCAGGATATTTACAATATATATGGGTTTGTGAGGCTGGCAGATGAAATTGTTGACAGTTTTCATGACTACGACAAAGTTACGCTTCTCAATCGTTTTGAAGAAGATTTGGCCTATGCGTTAGATCATAAAATTAGTACAAACCCAGTGCTGAATGCATTTCAAGAGACTGTTCATCGCTATGAAATTGACAGAGAATTTATAGATGCTTTCATGCAAAGTATGCGTTGGGATCTTTCAAAAAAAGTATATGAAACAGACGAAGAATACAAAAGCTATATCTATGGCTCAGCTGATGTTGTTGGGTTGATGTGTCTTCGTGTGTTTGTCATGGGGGATCATAAATTATTTAAAGAATTAAAATCATCAGCAATGGCTCTTGGGTCAGCATTTCAGAAGATTAATTTTCTTCGTGATCTGAAAAACGATTTTGAGCAACTCGAACGATCATACTTCCCTGGAGTTGACTTGCGACAGCTTGACGATGCCTCCAAACAAAAAATTATAGCCGAAATAGAATCTGATTTTCACAAAGGATTATCAGGTATTTTCAAACTACCCAATGCTGCTAAATTTGGGGTCTACACTGCATACAAATATTATCTAAGGCTACTCAAAAAATTAAAACGTGTTCCCTCTGAACAAATTAAAAATAAGAGAGTCCGAGTTGCAAATATTCAGAAGGTAGATGTTCTGGCTCGCTCGTATGTTAGGTATCGTTTTAATATTTTGTAAGCTATGCTACTCACTTTACAGGTTTTTATATTTTTCTTGACGTTTGTTTTTATGGAGGGTGTGGCTTGGTTTTCTCACAAGTACATTATGCATGGTTTTTTATGGTCTCTTCACAAAGACCATCACAAAAAAGATCACGACTCGCACTTCGAAAGAAATGATGCTTTCTTTTTATTTTATGCAGCAGTGAGCGCAGGTTTTGTTGTGTTGTGGGGCGAGTATGGATTTTGGCCAGGAATGGCGATTGCCTTTGGGATATTTGCCTATGGACTAACGTATTTCTTTGTTCACGATATCTTTATCCACCAACGCGTAAAGTGGTTTAGAAATGTCAATACGCGATATGCAAGAGCCATTCGCAGAGCCCATAAAATTCATCATAAAAATCTCAGTAAAGAAAAAGGAGAATGCTTTGGAATGCTTTGGGTGCCGATGAAATACTTTAAAAAATAATAGCCTAGAGCCTAGCCATTTGAATGGCCGCAGCAGCAGCTTCCTCTCCTTTATTTCCTAAAGACCCCCCACTTCTCGCTCGAGATTGCTCGAGGTTATCATCTGTCAATACACAAAAGATAACAGGAGTCTTGCCCAGTGCATTGAGTTGCTGAATGCCATTGGTAACCCCCTGACAAACATAGTCGAAGTGACTTGTTTCCCCTCGTATAACACTGCCAATAACAATCACAGCATCATAACCTCTGTCGATAGCGCTACGACTTGCATACACCAACTCGAAGCTACCAGGAACATCAATCCGATCAATTTGTTTGGCGTTTTTTTGTGACAAAATATTTTTTGCCCCTTCATATAAACTCTCTGTGATTTCAGTATTCCAATGGGAAACAACTAAGGCAAAACGCAACCCTTTCGCACTTGGTAGTGTATCGAGAAGTAAGTGATTGCTGTTCTGGTTTTCAGTTGCCATTTTATCAATTGCTGGACTGACCGAGCAAAGCGTCAATGTTGTTAGCTTCTACACCATCAGAGAATTCGTCTTTGATAATAGAAAAGTATTCGCTTGCTGTTTTATTATCTCCCAATGATAAAGCAACTAGCCCAGCCTTTCGCAAATAGCGAGGATAAGTGACCTTATTGTCACTGTAAGACAATGCCTTTTCATAGTATTGAAGAGCATCAGAAAATTGTTCCAATTCTGCAAAAGCATCTCCTATACCTCCCAATGCAAGAGGTTGTAGTACAGGATCGGTAGATTTAAAATCCTCAAGATAGTCTATGGCTGTTTTAAATTCTTTCAGATGAAGATATATCATACCAGCACTGTAAGTGGCAATATCTGCAGCCGGCGTTCCACTGTAATTGTCAATGATATCGAGGAAACCATATTTCCCATCGGCACCATTTAATGCATTTTGAAAAAGAGAATCACGATCGTTCTCATTGGCAAATCCCTTTTGGAAGTAGTCTTGCGCAAAATAAATTTCGGTATTGGCCTCAGCAACTCTTGGAGCAACAACTAAGTTCTGATAGCCCAAATAGCCAAGTACAACAACGATAATCCCAACAATCAGTCCAAGAATTTGACTTTGATAGTTTGCAATCCAATTTTCAATTCGAGATGCACCAGTATCCAAGTTTGAAAAAACTTCTTCTGTTATATCGACTTCAGGGTTGTGTTGAGAAGTTCTCGTTTTCTTTGCTCCGCGCTTTTTATATGTAGCCATAATTTGTAAATCGTGTTTGCAAAAATATGATAAATATTGAAATGAACATTCTGTTAAAACGACCAAAAATCAATAATTTGGTGATCCGTAACAAAGTGATACAATTTTTGGCCTGTGAAGGAGCTATTTTTAAACAAACTTTCGATTGTAAACTACAGAAACCTCACTGGTACTGACTTCGATCTGAACAACAATATCAATTGTTTTATTGGGAATAATGGCGTTGGCAAAACAAATGCTTTGGATGCGATACATTTCCTAGCAATGGGGAAAAGCTATACCAATAGCATTTCGAGTCAAAACATCAATCACGATGCGAGCTTTAGTATGATCGAGGGGATTTTTGATAAAGATGGAAAAAGCCTTCAGATTCAGTGTCATTTGGAGCGTGATGGCAAAAAAACAATCAAACGAAATCGAAAAGCATATAAAAAAATTGCTGATCATGTTGGGCTAATCCCTGTTGTTGTCATTTCTCCTACTGATATTGACTTGATATCCGAGGGTAGTATTGTGAGAAGAAAATTTTTGGATCGCACCATTTCGCAGTCTGATAAAAACTATCTGAACAATCTAGTGACCTATCATCGAATTTTACAACAAAGAAATGCTTTACTCAAACATTTTTCATCAACCAATAGCTTTGACAAAGACACCCTATCAACTTATAACGAAAAGCTTGTCCAATTTGGCAACCCAATCCATGAGGCAAGAAAAACATTCATAAAGACTTTTCATCCCTTATTCCACAATCGTTATCAGTTTATCAGTGGTAATCATGAGCCTGTTTCTGTGAGTTATGAGTCGAAACTCGATGACCATTCTTTTGAAACTCTTTTAGAAGAATCATTGCAAAAAGATCGTATGTTGCAATACACCAGTGTTGGCCCACACAAAGACGATTTACGTTTTCAAATCAATGATTTTCCGATCAAGAAATTTGGTAGTCAAGGGCAGCAAAAAACATTTTTGATCGCACTCAAACTTGCCCAATTTGATATCATTAGAAATCAGATGAATGTATTACCCATTTTGCTTTTAGATGATATTTTTGATAAGTTAGATGATAGTCGAGTGATGCAAATCATCAATCTGGTCAATGACGATTCCTTTGGGCAGTTGTTTGTCACAGATACCAATAAGGAGCGAACTGAAAATATGATTAAAGAAACAGCGCAAAGCTATTCTATTTTTAATTTGTAAAAAATATAAAAACTCATGAGTGATGATGCGCAAAAAATAAAGGCTATCCTAGGAGAATTCATCTCCAAAAACGCGCTTAGCGATGGGATTGACACAGCACGAATACAAGAAAATTGGAGCTCAATCATGGGCGAAAACATAAATGCTTATACTAAGGAAGTGAGCTTACAACAAGATGTTCTTATTGTAAAATTAAACTCGTCTGTACTTCGCCAGGAGCTGAGCTATGGCAAAGAAAAAATTATCGAAATGATCAATAAATCTTTGGGGAAAGAAAAGATTAAGGATATCCGGTTTATCTAATAAATTTCACGCTGAGAGAAATGAAATGCACACTCAATTGCTGCATTTTCATCACTGTCAGAACCATGAATTGCATTTCGACCAACAGACTCAGCAAATAGTTTGCGTATAGTTCCTTCGGCTGCCTCTTCAGGGTTGGTGGATCCAATCAATGCTCTAAAATCAGCCACAGCATTGTCCTTTTCTAATACTGCTGCCACAATTGGACCACTTGTCATAAAGGCGACCAATTCACCAAAAAAGGGTCTTTCCTTATGCACTTCATAAAATGCCTCAGCTTCTCGCTGGCTGAGTTGGGTCATTTTCATTGCTTTAATCTCAAAGCCAGCGACTGCTATTTTTTCAAAAATGGCACCAACATGCCCAGCGCTAACTGCATCAGGTTTTATCATCGTAAATGTTCTATTCGACATCTATATTTTTTTTGCAAACCTACTAAAAATTCAATCTTCCCCAACTATGAACTTTAGTTTGTAGTTTTGACTTATGATTCGGATTTGTTTGATAGGCGCTGGAAATGTTGCAATTGCACTTGCAAGAGAAATCCTTGAAAACAATGCGCTTTCTATTGTACAACTCATTTGCAGGGCTCAAAACAGGGTTCCGAACGATTTAAGCCATCTCCCAATTTCGAATCATTTCAACACTCTTCCCGATTGTGATTTTGTGCTGATAGCAGTTTCTGACAATGCCATACATGAAGTGAGTCAAAAAATACCCCTGTCAGAGGCCATCGTGGTGCATACTTCTGGGGCATCTTCGATCGATTTACTCAACAAACACAGTAAAAGGGGAGTGATGTATCCATTGCAAACATTTTCGCAAGATCGTCGATTACATTGGCAAGAAATCCCTTTGCTGTTGGAAGGAAATAACAAAGATGTCAAAGACAAGTTGGAAAAACTTTCAAAAACGCTTAGTACTGTTGTTACACATGCCAAAGAAGAAGAACGTTTACATATGCATCTTGCTGCTGTTGTTGTAAACAATTTCACAAACCATTTATATGTGGAAACAGATAAGTTCTGTAGGTCAAAAAACCTAGATTTTGACATGTTGATTCCTTTGATTGAAGAAACAACGAGAAAACTATCGTCTCTTGACCCACGAAACAGTCAGACGGGTCCTGCGTCGAGGGGAGATTTGCAAACGATTGAACGTCATAAATCGATTGCAATGACAAAAGAATTGGCTGATATTTACTTATTTTTTACATCACAATTATTAAAACAATACAATGAAAATCTTTAAAGAAGAACTCAAACACATAAGAAACTTTATTTTTGATGTTGATGGCGTTTTCACCGACGGAAGCATATTGATTCACGAAGATGGATCGATGTTGAGAACGATGAACACCAAAGATGGGTATGCTGTCAAAGCAGCTTTACATGCTGGGTTTCGTGTTTGCATCATTTCTGGTGGCACAAATCCTGCTGTTCAAAAAAGACTCAATTATTTAGGGGTGAAAGATGTTTTTCTAGGCATTCATAACAAAGTGAAAACACTCGAAAAATACCTGTCCGATAACAATCTTAAAGCCAGTGAGAGTTTGTTTATGGGTGATGATATCCCTGATATACCAGCCATGAGCAAGGTGCATTTGGCTACCTGCCCAAACGATGCAGTTCCAGAAGTTCGCGCTGCTTCTGACTATATTTCTCATGTCCCTGGCGGAAAGGGATGTGTGAGAGATGTGATTGTACAAACGCTAAAAATTCATGACAAATGGGGTGATTTTTTTGAAGCTAGAAATGATACCTAATGAACATTCCTAAAGGGGTAGAAATTATTTTGGGGTCAGGATCACCGAGACGACAATCCCTACTCGAGCAAATGAACATTCAACATCGTGTTGAGTTGCGAAGCATCGAAGAAAAGTATGACTTGCGTTTACAGGCCGAGCAAATCACAGACTATTTGGCGCAACAAAAAGGAAAAGCATTTCAAGACAACCAACTCTCATCCAATCAAATCGTCATTACTGCTGATACGATTGTATGTTTTGAGGGCAATGCCCTTGGAAAGCCTAAAAATGAGACAGTTGCCAAGCAAACGTTACTCTCCCTTTCTGGAAAAACACATCGTGTGATTAGCTCCGTTTGTTTTACAACCCTACGCCAACAACACACGCTTCATTGCTTTACAGATGTAAGGTTTACAGATTTAAACGAAGAAATTGTTGCGCAATATGTGGCAACTGGCAGCCCTCTAGATAAGGCAGGTTCTTATGGAATTCAAGACGCTTTTGGACTGTATGCTGTTGCAGAAATCAATGGTTCCTACACCAATGTAATGGGATTGCCATGTATGCAAACCTACAAGGCATTAGAGGAATTGGTCCAAGATTGTTTGTGAATTCAATTATTTTTCAGTCCACTCAAGCAACTGCTTTTTGTTGAGATCAATAAATCGTTGATTGCCTGCTGATTCTGCCAATTCGAGCGACCTTTGGGCAGCATCTATCGCCATATTCAATTCTCCAAGTGCTTCGTGTATCAAAGATTTTTGACGATAAAACCAAAACGCATCATCTCTCAATGCAACTGCCTTGGTAATCCACTCTTTTGCTATTTTAAGATCTTTATCATTATTAAAATAATACACTGCTGCAGTGTATAAATCATTGGCAGATGCAGTGTCGACATTCATTTTTGATAAATTAGACTCCATGATTTTATTTGTTGGAAAAACAATTGGTAGCTGTATCGCTGTTTTTTCCCAAACCAATTGCAAATCTGCAGTATCAAGGGTAATGTTTTCGATTGAAATCCGAAATGATTCTGTATGTGAAACATCATGCACCTCTACGCGAACAGCAAGGCTTATTTGTTGTTCATCCCATTGTGCTGGAGTTCCCCAATTGTCAGTTTTATTATAAAAATACACCATCCAAGCATCTTTGTTTGGAGTTGTGTACAATGCATAAGTACCCTTCGACAGGGGCTGACCAGAGATGACAACATCATGTGAGAAGGTAATCAAAGTATTTCTATTTGCACCTGTTCGCCAACGGACATTATAAGGAACCAAATCTCCAAAAATCGTTCGCTCTCGAACAGATGGCCTTGCGTAATCGATAGTAACCTCCGAAAGGCCAACAGTCTGTACTAACTTGGCCTTTGGGCTGAGTTGAGGCCTTGGTATTTGAGCATGAATGCTTAGCGTGACAAAAAGAGGGAAAAGGAAAAATAGAGGTTTCATTTTAATTGGGTTTAATTCTCAAAGCTACACATTTCATACAAACGAATGAATATTATTTTTGTTTAACCTTTTTTTTAATTCATTAAACAAAATGATATATTTGAAAAAAAAAAGTGTACAGCTATACATCAGAGCAAAATTTACCAATCGATATTAAAGAAGCATGGGAGTTTTTGTCAGATCCCAAGAATCTAAAGACGATTACGCCAGATTATATGGGTTTTGATATCATTTCGGGTGCAGATCGTAAGATGTTTCCAGGGCAAATCATACAGTATATCCTCACTCCTATTCTCAAGATTCCTTTTCGTTGGGTGACTGAAATCACTCATGTGGAGCATGAGCGATACTTTGTTGACGAACAACGCTTTGGGCCCTATACTTTTTGGCATCATAAGCATTTTATTGAAGAAATCCCCAATGGGGTGAAAATGACAGATATTGTAGATTATAAACTGCCTTTGGGTTTGCTGGGGCGTTTTACGCATTGGCTGTTTGTTAAGAACAAAGTACGATCCATTTTTAATTATCGCGAGCAAAAGCTCGAAAGCATTTTTGGAAAATATAAATAGAACATGAAAAAGAAAATCTTATTTATTGGAGGGTCGAGTGGTATTGGCCTCGCAACAGTGAAACTGCTTGCCGAAACCCACGAATTATATGTAGCCTCTCGATCATCAGATGCCCTCGCAGGACTATCCATCAATCATCTCCCCTTTGATGTAACAACTGATGATTTATCAACGCTCGACTTGCCTAGTGAATTGTCAGGGCTTGTGTATTGTCCAGGCAGTATCAATTTACGCCCATTTAAAGGGCTTAAGCCAGAGGCTTTTGAAGCAGATTTCAAGATCAATGTTTTGGGCTTTGTCAGTTGTATGCAAGCTGTTTTGCCAAAGTTGACTACCAACAGCAGTGTGGTATTGTACAGCACAGTCGCAGTAAAAGTGGGGATGCCATTTCACGCGAGTGTAGCTGCATCTAAGGGAGCGCTTGAGGGCCTTGGCAAATCACTTGCTGCTGAGCTAGCACCCAACACTAGAGTCAATGTGATTGCGCCGTCAATTACCAACACCCCTTTGGCAGATCGCTTTTTGAACAATGAAACTAAGATGGAAAAATCAGCACAACGACACCCATTAAAGCGTGTTGGCAAAGCAGAAGACGTCGCATCAATGACGCGTTTCTTGCTCAGCGATGAAAGCAGTTGGATGACTGGTCAAATCATTGGCTTGGATGGAGGGATGTCATCGCTAAACACACACTAAATTGGATTCTATTGCATTGTTTTGGTTTCGCAGGGACTTACGTCTAGACGACAATGTGGGTCTTTATCATGCCCTGCATAATGAATCGAAGGTACTTCCCATCTTTATCTTCGACATTGATATTTTGAGTCATTTACCCAAAGACGATGCTCGTGTTTCCTTTTTGTATCAGCAAATCGAAGATCTGAACAGCCAGCTTGCCCAATCAAAGAATAAAATTCATGTTTTTAGTGGAAAGCCGATGGATGTATTTAAAGAGATTATAAAATCGAATAAGGTTCATGCCGTTTACACTAATCGAGATTATGAACCTTACTCCACAGCAAGAGATTCCGAAATCAAAACCCTACTAGAAGAGAACAATATTTCTTTCTCAACTTTCAAAGATCATGTCATTTTTGAGCAAGACGAGGTCGTTAAGTCAGATGGCACTCCCTATCGAGTGTATACACCTTATTCTAGAACTTGGCTTGCTGCATTTGCAGAGGATAGACATCTCAAAGACTACAGTGTTGGATCTTTTGAAAAACTTGTGACACTTACAGCACACAACAATCCGAGTTTGTCAGATATTGGCTTCACAACATCCAAAATTGCTGTGCCTCAGTATAATACTTCAAAAAAAATCATCGATCAATATGAGGAGTTAAGAAACACACCCGCAGTTGCAGGTACTTCAAAAATAGGAGTTCACTTGCGTTTTGGTTCTGTGAGTATTCGAAAATCAGTTGCCAAAGCATTGCAATCTACAAATCAAACTTTTTTGAAGGAGTTGATCTGGCGTGAGTTTTTTATGCAGATATTATGGCACTTCCCACACACCGAAAATCAGAGTTTCAAACCCCAATACGATCGAATTGAGTGGCGCAACAGTCCAGAAGATTTTCAGCGTTGGTGTGATGGCGAAACAGGTTATCCATTTGTTGATGCTGGCATGAAGGAATTGAATCAAACTGGATTTATGCACAATCGAGTGCGTATGCTTGTTGGTAGTTTTTTATGCAAACATTTACTGATCGATTGGCGCTTGGGTGAGGCATATTTTGCCCAAAAGCTTTTGGATTATGAAATGGCGAGTAATGTCGGTAATTGGCAATGGGTCGCAGGATGTGGGGTTGATGCAGCCCCTTATTTTAGGATTTTTAACCCAACAGAGCAAATCAAAAAGTTTGACAAAAACCATGACTATATAAAAAAGTGGGTGCCAAACTATCAATCGCCCTCTTATCCCAAACCTATCGTTGAACATAAAATGGCACGAGAGCGTTGTTTGGAAACCTATAAATCTGCCTTAAACAAATGAGAGGAGTCAAAAAAGCTGATCTCCCCGAAAAGCTTTGTTTGGTATGTGATCGACCCTTTAGGTGGCGAAAAAAATGGGAAAAAAATTGGAATGAAGTTAAATATTGTAGTCAAAAATGCAGGAAAAACAAAACACAGCTTTAGTTTGGTTTAGGAATGATCTTAGGATCAATGACAACCAATCACTTTATGATGCTACAACAAAGCACGACAAGGTTATTGGTCTTGTTTTGATTCCAGATTTTTGGTTAAAAGAAACAGCGTTTGGATTCAGAAAAATGGAAGTGTTTAGAGCACGTTTTTTGATTGAAACCATTGAAGATTTAAGGCAAGAGCTCCAGGCGTTAAACATCCCTTTGATCGTAAATGTGGACGATGGAACTTCTTTGAAAAAGCTTTGCGATCAATATCAAATTACTGATTTGTACATGCAAGAGGAATGGACAAAAGAGGAAGTTGATCAGGAAAAAAATATACCTGATACTGTCACTGTCCACAAGTCTTACAGTCAATTTCTATTTCATCCTGATGATTTGCCTTTTGCGATTGAAAATCTTCCTGAAATTTTTACTGTTTTTCGTAAAGCTTGTGAAAAAAATAGTACAGTTCGACCCTGCACCCCAAAGCCCAGAAAGCTTGCAGACGAAAAAGATCAAATTCCCTCTAGTGATCCATTGACTTTACAGAAGCTCGGATATGCGCCATTTGATATCCACCCCAATAGTGCCTTTCCCTTTCAAGGCGGCAGTGGTGCAGCAAGTGAACGATTAAATCACTATTTTTGGACGACTAAAAAGTTATCTTACTACAAGAAAACAAGGAATGGATTATTGGGAACTGATTACAGTTCCAAATTTTCTTCATGGCTAGCAAACGGATCTATCTCTCCCAAATCAATTTATTGGTCGGTAAAAGATTATGAGCAAGAAATTGTTAAAAATCAATCGACTTATTGGCTCATTTTTGAATTGATATGGAGAGATTATTTCAAGTATGTTTCATTGCGCCATGGCAATTCTGTTTTCGTTGTTGGGGGAATCAAAAAAAGGGTGTATGATTGGCGGCAAAATGATCATGTATTCGACCAATGGATAAACGGCACAACAGCTGAACCATTTGTCAATGCCAATATGCTGGAACTAAAAAATACTGGGTTTATGAGTAATCGCGGAAGACAAAATGTAGCGAGTTATTTTGCGAAAACATTGCAAATGGATTGGCGTTTGGGTGCCGCTTATTTTGAATCCATGTTAATCGATTATGATGTCCACAGCAACTATGGCAATTGGATGTATAACGCTGGTGTTGGAAATGACCCAAGAGATCGCGTGTTTAATGTAGACCTACAAGCAGAGCGTTATGATGGAAAGGGTAAATATCAGTCCACGTGGCTACAAAAAACACTGTTTTAATGGAAGTTCGACTCATTCTTGGCGATCAACTCAATGCCGAACACAGCTGGTTCGAGCAAGTTAACAGCAATGTGATTTATGTGATGTTTGAAATGCGTCAGGAGACAAACTATGTCAAACATCATATACAGAAAGTGGTTGCCTTTTTTGGCGCCATGAGAAACTTTGCAAAAGCAAGAGAAAAGGAGGGTCATCAGTTTTTGTATTACACCCTCGATGACCCTGAAAATGAGCAAGATCTGACGTCAAATCTCAACAAAGTCATTTCACTTTTAGACGCAAATCGGTTTGCGTATCAGTTGCCAGACGAGTTTCGCCTAGACGAGCAACTTCGTTCTTTTTGCAAGGACTTACACATTACTTCAAAGTCGTATGACTCTGAACATTTTCTCACCACAAGAGACGAGATGGGGCATTTTTTTGAAGGCAAAAAGAAATGGGTGATGGAGTTTTTCTATCGTTATATGCGTAAAAAGTTTGATATACTCATGGTGCATGACCAACCAGAAGGTGGGTCGTGGAATTATGATAAATTCAATCGCAACAAATGGAATGGATCGCCTGAAATCCCTCCTCCATTTTATCCAAAAGTTGATGAGATCGATGTCATACAGAAAATGATTGAAGATCAAGGGATCAAAACACTTGGAACTTTCTCAAATGACGATTTTCTCTTTCCAGTGACAAGAGAAGAAAGTATCGACCAACTCGATTACTTTTGCCAGCACCTGCTTGCACACTTTGGCACCTATCAAGATGCAATGCATCAAGAGCAAACCAATCTTTTTCATGCGAGAATATCTTTTTCTTTGAATGCTAAAATCATCAATCCCCTCGAGGTAATAAACCATGCGATTGACACTTACAGAAAACAGCCAGATGTCATTTCCCTTTCTCAAGTTGAGGGTTTTGTCAGGCAAGTACTGGGTTGGCGTGAATACATCAGAGGATTGTATTGGAAAGAAATGCCCTCTTACAAAGAGTTGAATGCTTTGGAAAACAACAACCCACTTCCAGATTTCTATTGGACTGGAAAAACAAAGATGAATTGTTTGAGCACAACCATAAAAAACAGTTTGGAACACGCTTATGCTCATCACATTCAAAGGCTTATGATTACAGGAAATTTTGCGCTACTTGCCCAAACCCATCCTGATGCTGTTGATGAGTGGTATTTGGGCATATATGCAGATGCAGTCGAATGGGTACAACTCCCAAATACACGAGGAATGAGTCAATATGCAGATGGTGGTATGGTTGCTACCAAGCCTTATGTTTCTTCAGGATCTTATGTTAATAAAATGAGCAATTATTGTTCGTCGTGCAGCTATAACAACAAAAAGAGGTTAGGTGATGATGCTTGCCCATTCAATAGCCTGTATTGGAATTTTTTAGATGATAAAAAAGACTTGCTCAAAAGCAACAATCGTATGGGTATGATGCTAAATTTGTTGCGAAAAATCAATCCAGAGGAATTGGCTGCTATCAAAACACGAGCTTACGAAATTATTGCCAATCCCGATGCCTACTAAGTCAGAAGTGTCGGTTTTTTGGTTTAAAAGAGATCTTAGGGTTCTCGATAACCCTGCGCTTCAAGCTGCTGTGATTGACCCTACACCTACCCTTTTGGTATATAATTTCGAACCTATATTGACTGAGAATCATCACTATGACAAAAGACATTGGCAATTTGTATTCGAAAGCTTGGAGGAACTCAATCATTTCTTTTCACAATACGACACAAAAATACTGATAAGCAGTTCTGACATACTGCACACGTTAGAAGAAATACAAAAGCAATACACGATCAAAACAATATACAGTCATCAGGAAACTGGGCTTGCTTGCACCTATGCTAGAGATCAAGAGGTGACTGGGTTGTGTAGTTCCTTGTCGATCGACTGGAAAGAGTTTACGAATAATGGTGTTTTTCGGGGTTTGTCAAATCGAAAAAATTGGCGTAAAAAATGGTATCAGTTTATGTCAGAACCCATACAAAAATGGGAAGCAACAAAGGATTCATTTATGTCTATTGCAGCAATCGATGAGATGAACTTTAAGCCTTTAGAATGGACAAAACATAAGACTGATCAAATTCGCCAAAAGGGTGGCACAAAGCAAGGACTTGCCTATTTGAGTAGTTTTATAGATGATCGCCATAAATCGTATCAAAACTCGATTTCAAAGCCAGAATTATCTCGAAAATCTTGTAGTAGATTGTCTCCATATATTGCTTGGGGCAACTTGTCGGTTCGCTATGTATGGCAAACTGCCGAGCAGGCCAAACGAAAGGGAGCATCGAAATTTCAACTCAATGCTTTCACATCAAGATTGCGATGGCAAGCCCACTTTATACAAAAATTTGAGATGGAGGATCGAATGGAATTTGAGAGTATCAACAAAGGATATGCATCATTGAACAAAGCAGTTGATGAAAGCTTGATACAAGCCTGGAAAGATGGACAAACAGGCTTTCCATTGGTTGATGCATCCATGCGATGTTTGGCTCAAACAGGTTACATCAATTTTCGAATGCGTGCGATGTTGGTATCGTTTTTCACCCATCATTTGTGGCAACCCTGGCAACAAGGTGTTTCACATCTGGCAAAACAATTTCTGGATTTTGAACCTGGCATTCATTATCCTCAATTCCAAATGCAAGCAGGTGAGACAGGTATCAATATGTTGCGAATTTACAATCCAGTAAAAAATAGTTTAACACATGACCCTGAGGGCGTATTTCTTTGCAAATGGGTTCCAGAGCTGAGTAAGCTTCCATTGCATCTGCAGCATGAGCCTTGGAATATCACAGCTATTGAGGAAGAGCTTTATGATTTTTCTTTGGGGAAAGACTATCCGAAACCTGTTGTTGACTTGCAAACTGCAGCAAGACATGCTTCCAAGCAACTTTGGTCGATTAAAGGATCTACAAAAGTCAGGAAAGAATCGAAACGCATACTTTTAAAGCACACCTTGGCAGATAGAAACAACTTTGATTAGATGGAAAAAAAACAATTTAGTGTTGAACAAATCGACCGAATTATCGAAATGGCATGGGAAGATCGCACCCCTTTTGATGCGATTGAGTATCAGTTTGGTATCAAGGAGCAAGAGGTTATTTCTATCATGCGCAACAACTTAAAGCCCTCAAGTTTTAAGCTATGGCGAAAACGCGTACAAGGCAGAAAGACCAAACACAGCAAGCAAAGAGGCGAGGATGTCAATCGATTTAAATGCAGTCGTCAACGAGGGATAAGTAACAATAAGGTTTCAAAACGATAGGAATCATCAGGACTTATACACGCTTGATTTCAGCACCGATAGATTGTAGTCTCTCAACGATGCGTTCATAGCCACGATCGATCTGTTCGATGTTGTGAATCGTACTCTTTCCTTTTGCCGACAAAGCAGCAATTAACAGCGAAATTCCAGCACGAATATCAGGAGAGGTCATTGTTGTTCCTTTGAGGGAAGATGTGAAATCATGCCCAATAACAGTCGCTCGGTGAGGGTCACAAAGAATAATTTTTGCGCCCATATCGATGAGCTTATCAACAAAAAATAAGCGACTTTCAAACATCTTTTGATGAATCAGCACACTCCCTCGAGCTTGTGTAGCGACCACAAGCATAATACTTAAAAGATCGGGGGTGAAACCAGGCCAAGGCGCATCGGAAATGGTCATTATTGAGCCATCGATAAAACTCTGAACTTCATAACCATCAGTATGTGCAGGGATGCAAATATCATCGCCGTGATTTTCAATCCGAATCCCCAATTTTTGAAAAACACTTGGAATTTGACCCAAATTGTCCCACGAAACGTTCTTGATTGTCAATTCACTACGTGTTAGTGCTGCCAAACCAATCCAACTGCCGATTTCAACCATATCAGGTAAAACACGATGGGTAGTTCCAGAAAGGCTGTCAACACCTTCAATCGTCAATCGATTTGATCCAACTCCAGAGATTTTGGCACCCATTCTGTTGAGCATACCACAGAGTTGTTGTAAATAGGGTTCGCAGGCAGCATTGTATATCGTTGTCGTACCTTCGGCTAGCACAGCTGCCATCACCAAGTTGGCTGTTCCAGTGACAGAGGCCTCGTCGAGGAGTAAATAGGCTCCTTTCAGTCTGTCTGTCTCAACACTGTAAAAGTGGTTTTCGCGATCATAGGTAAAATCTGCACCCAATTTTATGAGTCCATCAAAATGAGTATCGACTCGTCTTCTTCCAATTTTGTCGCCACCAGGTCGCGGAATATAGCCTTTACCAAATCGAGTCAGCAAAGGACCAACCAACATAATCGACCCTCTGATTTTTCTTCCGTCAGACTTATAATCATCTGACTTGAGATAGTCTAAATTGATTTGGTCAGCTTGAAAAACAAAGTGATTGTCACTCTTTTTTTGGATACGAACACCTAGAGCTTCTAAAATTTGAAATAACTTGTTGATATCAACGATATCTGGAACATTGGTAATTTCGACTGGCTCTGCTGTGAGAAGAACTGCACATAAAATTTGAAGTGCCTCGTTTTTTGCGCCTTGCGGCTCAATGGTACCCGATAGCGACTTTCCACCCTCTACAACAAATGTTCCCATTTTTACTTTCGACGTTTGTGTCGATATTTTTTATTTCTGTTGGAGTTTTGCTGCTTTTGACGACCAAATCGTTTGTTGCTCAATCGAATCAGTTCCTCAGAGTTCGTAACATTTCGCTTGAATTTTTGAGGTTGATTGCGCCATTTGAAATCTCAAACAAGTGCTCAAAAATGACAGCATCTTCAACAGTATCTTTGTTCCAATTCAAAAAACATTTTTTCATGTGATTTGCAATCACATAAACCAGCGCATCTTTCTGCTCACCCTCCGAAAACGTAAGTGCAGCATCAATCATCCGCTTGATGTTATTTCCATAAAAACGATATTTAGGGAAATTTTGTGGATAGCTCAATGGGTCTGGACGTGCAGTGAGAACTTCTTTTTCAGGGATTGGAAAAGGGGAATCTACATCGAGAGAAAAATCAGACATGATAAACAACTGATCCCATAATTTGTGTTGAAAATCAGGGACATCACGAAGGTGAGGATTTAAATTTCCCATCACTCCGATGATGGCATGAGCCATTTTGTTTCGTTGTTCTTTTTTGGGTTCTTTCAAAGCCTGGCCTACCATCTTTTGAATATGACGACCATATTCAGGTATTCGTAAATGGCTTCGTTGGGTGTTATACTGAAGTGTTTCTTCCAATGTTAATGATTAAATGATACTGTAAAAATACTAAAATTACTACAACTGAATGATGCCTTTTATCTGTGAAACCTGTTTATATTTTGATATAATCTCATCTGGAGAATCAAATACACCCTCGATCGAGACGCTAACATAGGTGTTTTTTGAGGAATTTCTCTCTTTGATTTTGACAGGATGATTTTTAAAAATATTCTGTAAAGTCAACTTTTTTTCATCGTCAGCTGGCAAAATAAACTTAAACATATAGTTTGAAGGCCAAT
>Ga0160423_10002032_pt1 | contig 16965 bp, 26 predicted proteins | sample CRUFie14St8metaG_FD_108191 | JGI IMG/M metagenome (GOLD analysis project Ga0160423, IMG submission 108191) | Marine microbial communities from the Costa Rica Dome - CRUD Field 142mm St8 metaG | ecosystem: Environmental > Aquatic > Marine > Oceanic > Photic zone | place: Costa Rica: the Eastern... | reverse complement strand
GAATGTTGGTGGCTCTTCTAGAATGTCGTTGATGTCTTCCCATTCGAACTCGTCATTGACTTGTGTGTCAACGCCAAGACAAATGATACGTTCGGGTCGGGTTTCTTTGGCGACAGCAACGATCTCAGACCAGAATTGATGTAGTTCTGCGTCGGAGATTGAACCGCTGGTGTCAACACAGATGGCGATTGCGCCAGCAGATTCATTGAACATTGATGGTAAGTACTCGTCCTCGCTTATGTATGCGCGGTTTGGTTTACGCCATGAGTACTCATCACGGCTAGTGTTTGTAAAGAAAGGCCACAATACTGTACGCCAATCGACGACTGGTTCGAGTACGTCTCCGATTGCAGTTTCAAGGTGGCCAGGTAGTTTGCCCTGGGCTTTAGCCAACTCAGCAGCTTGAGAGACAGCCACTTGCCAATCGCTTTCCATACCAGCGTTTGAACTACCGTCTATAGTCTGTTGTCCGGCGTCTTGTACAAGACCCCAGACAGGCATTTCGACAACGTGACCGTCTTCGAACAGCTTGTTGTATATAGCTTCGGCGGTCATGTCTTTGAACTCGCCCTCAGTATCAACAATGCCGCCTTCAGGTAAAATGAAATCACACGCAAGTAAATGATCGTTGATAGCGTAGTCGCATGCAACGTTCCAAATACTTGGGTCGCGTTCCTGACGGCGCGTCATATGATTGAACACGCAGTGCAAAACTTCGTGAGCAATTAAGCCAACGAGTTGGTGAGGTGTAAGTTTATCGACAAACTTGGCGTTGTACATAAGACGGCTACCGTCAGTAGCAGCAGTACCTACTTCGTCAGTTTCGATAACTTTAAGGCGCAAAGCCAAAGTGCCGAAGAATGGTTGGTCCATCAGCAATTTGGCTCGTGCCTTGAGAAACTTGTTCTCAACAGACATATCAGTCTCCTAGTAATGAGTTAGTAAGAATGACTTGGTTAGCTGCGTTGGGGTCAAAGTTAGCGCGTTCACGTACAGCATCTGCATCGATTTTGCGGGTAACTTTTTTGTGAAGTTTTTGAATGGTGTCAGCACTCAATAACTTTTCTGCAGCTGGCCACACATCCAGAAGTTGTTTGACTGTGTTGCAACTTTTAATGACTTGTTGAATTGATTCACGAAAGTCAGATTGTTTTTTACTGTGATCTCTTGATTTCACATATGCTTCTGTTGCTTTTGTAGCAATTGCTACACGATCATCTGGATGCAGGTGAGTGTAGTGAACGTCAAAGTTCATCCAGCTATCAACGCACGGCACGACGATTGGTGTATCAAACTCAATCTTCATATTGAACTCAGTAAACTCTTGAGTTGTAGAGCGACCATCATCGTCGTACCCAACAACAGTTTGCCAATGTGATGATGGCGGAGCTTCTGTTCTTGGAATGTCTTCCAAAAAGATTTCTGAGACTTCTGAGCTATCTGCAAATGGTTTGAGATAACCAGTCAGCCGTGTGTTGCTGCCATCAACTAGTTCTTTGACAACTGGATCGTCAGCAATTTCTTTGATCTTAGCAATTGCAGGCATACGTAAAACTGCCTGACGAACCAAAGCTTGCAGCTCAGGATTCTTTTCTGGTGACGGGTTTGTGTTGTTCCATGCTTTCATGGCTGCGATTTCAATATCGGAAGCCATTGTTTGTGTCATACGTACAGTAGCCATAATAAATATCCTTTCTTAGATAAGTACGTTTGCGTTGTCTTGCGTCCATTGTTGGAACGCATCGGTTTGCATCAGCTCACGGTCCTTCGCGAGTGAGTCACGAACAAGCACTACCTGATATTCGGCAGGCATGCGCTTGGCATACTTCATGATTTCTTTGAAGTTGTTGGTGTCAGCGCGCGATGCGAGAGCACCAGATACTGCATACAGTACAGACGGATCATCCGGGACCTGTGTGTATGTAGGGTTCTGAACGATTTGATCGAGGTCAGGCATTTTGTCTACTGACTTTTTAAATGCAATGAACTCGCCAGCAGGTCCGTCACCAATCAGCGACGCTGTGCCATAGAACTCTTCGTCAGTGTTACCGCCCATGAATGGTAGTTTGCGGTTGACCATTTCCCATGCGCGCGGCGTAGGGAATGCATTTTCACGTGCATCGAGGTTGTGCAGTTGCGTTGGGCGGTAACGCAAGAACGAAACAATAGTAGGACTGATATTGTTCTGCATAGCCCAAGCAACCCAGTCATCAATGTTGGCTTCGATTTCGTAGTGGGCGAAGCGGTTCTTAACTGGTGTTGGCATCTCATGCACAGCTGCGCGATCGATACTGCGGTTGCCTGCAGCGATGATTGCTGTGCCGGCCGGGAGTGTGTATGTACCAATCTTTTTGTCGAGTACCAGTTGCAGCAAAGCGTTTTGTGTAGCTTTGGGTGCGTTGGGTAACTCGTCGACAAGCAGCACGACGTTGCCTCCGTAGTTACTATCGGGGTAGTCTTCAGGAACACCGTACCTAGTACGGTATGTACCATCTTCTTGCTCAACAACTTTGAGGCCACCACGTACATCGACGGGGTCAAACAAGTTGGCACGCAGCTCAAATAGTTTTGCGTTGAGATCGTTGGCAATTTGATAGGCGATCTGAGACTTACCGATACCTGGTGGGCCCCAGACCATAGTGGGTATGTTCGCACGTGCGTTGGCACGCAGCTCATTGGTTAGTAGTGATGGTCGAATTGAACGCATAATGTACTCCTTACTTAGTAGCGTTGATGATGGTTATTGGTTTGAACTCATGTCGGTCATGTTCTTTCTTGAAGTGTGACCAGTTATCAAAACCGAGACGATGCGCAGTTTTGATTTTTCTTCCGTTTGATGTGTCAGCATCCCACAAATTTTTGTTGTAAAACTTGTGCTCAATATTTGTGAGGCGTGTGTTAGCAACCCATGCACAAGCAAAGAGACCTGACATGGGACATGTCGATAGCCGTCCTAATAAATATTCTGCTTGTTTATTGAGGTCGTTGCTTGTTGGAAACCAGTGACACATACCTTCCTGGTAAGTAGTCAGTATGTAATCACCGTAGATATATTGTTTGAAGTAGTATCCGTAGCTGTCTTCATCGTTGTGAAAAACAAACTCGGGTTCATCCATTAAGAATGGTAGATTTATGTCATGATCGTTTTTCGCAGCGATGCCTATTTGCATAGGATCGCTTAGCATTTTGGTCATAGTTTTCCTCCTTGAAAACGTATTTGTTATGGCAGTAAGTGCAAGCGCCTTCAGTTAGACGATGTCTACGTCCGCAGAAATCACACTCACCAGTTGGTCTAGGGTCTTCGTCCACCACGACCTTTCCTCCCACGATAAAAGTCAACAGTGGGTTTGAAGTTGCGGCAGTGATAAGCAGCTGGTCGGGGGAACCAAATGTGCAAGTCGTTAGCAGAGCCAGCGTTTATGTAACGTTGACATACATTCGACCGCGGACATGATCCGTCATTGCACAATACTTTTATTTTACCCCAGAGGCCCATCGTTCCCGTTGCTCCTTAACCATGTGATGACTTTGCATTTGTTGAGCAATACGTTTGTACGCTCTGTTGAAACTGTCAAGACCTCGCATTGAAGTAAACATCTCTTCAGTTACATACTGGTTGATGTCATCCAATGCCTCCATCAAAGCTTCGCACTCCTTGTAGGACAGAGTGAACTGAACTTGATTGATGAGAGTGATAGCGCTTTCACATGCAGAACATTTGGATGACATCGTGACCACCTATTGTGTTCGGAAGATGCGGATGAACTTTACTTGGTTCTCCGTCATCGTCCGTTGTACAAGCGTGTAACCAGAAGGCAGGTGACCGCTCTTCTTTAACCGATTGTACGCGTGGATTACTTTGGATACTTCTCTTTGGCTATCAAAACGAATCGAGTCACCAACTTCCATATCATGTAGATACGAATGCGCTTTGGTTCCGCCTTCGTATCCAGCAAAGTTACCCCGTTCTGTATCAGGCACGGGGATACCTTTCTCGATTTTCACCATAACAAAGTCCTTTCATTTGGTGATGTTAGTCTTGTTAATATAACATGACATTTGAAAGGTGAGCGGTGTCACCCTTCTTTTTTTCCATACATGCGACGCCACAGCCAGTCGTTGAAGCGTGTAACTGCATGGGAAAACTTGATCATTAGTTTGCTGTTCCAAAACCAGTGGTTGTAACGTTTGGTCATAGCGCAGCCAACTGTGTATCAAGTTGCTCGACTAGTTTTTCTAGCTCTTCTTCTTGTGCCTCCAGATCATGGAGTGCATCTTCGTTTGCATAACCTTTGATGCGGTGTTGTCCTACTTCACTGTCGTAGTAAGTACCGCATGTATCGATTATGTCAGTGATTTGGTTACGTACTTCTTCCAGATCTTCCTCTGCTTGTACGAGCTTTTGTCCGAGCTCTTCTTCTTTTGCAGCAGCGAGACCTTCGATGTACGAGTCATAAGATGTGTCTGATACTTCAGTCATTGTCATCCTCCTGATGTGTATAAACTAAAATCTGTTGTTTACCGTCTATCGTTACATTAGTGATGCTAATATTCCAAAGATTTGGGTCAAGTTTTTTCGTCATTCGTTGTTTGTATAAATCAGCTGTTTCGTTGTCGTTAAATAATCGTCCGTGAAATTCTTTCAATCGTTTGAGTTTATTCGGTATCGCCATCGTCTTTATCCTTTACTATAGGCATGCACACTGCGATGTAGCCCTCGTCGTTGCCGTCATTGATTGCGGTCGCTTTGGTCATGCATGTACGAAATGATAAGTATGGTTCGGCTATGTCGGTGCGCATGTAACCTGGCGTGCCGGGCACATTCACCATGTACAACAAGAAATAAACAATTTTCATTACCACCAACATGTGTACACGACGGTACTACCTGGCCTGTCGAATGCTTCTTTAGCTTTTTCTACAAAATCTAAATCGTATTCAATGTAGTCGGCACACTGTTCTTCCTGGAACTGATGCCCCCAAAAGAAACCACCCTCACATTCATAGTCGGGATAGCCTTCTTTGATTTGTTCTTCGAGAAGTTTGATGTCGTCCAAGGTGAGCGGTAGCTCTTGGCAGTTAAAAGTTTCTGTATTGCCTTTGCTGGACCACAGTTGTTCCATGAACTCTTGCAAGCGGGAATGCTTACGCCATTCATAACTATACTGGCGTAAGTTCCATGATTTGATTCGTATGTGTGCGTATTGGTCTAATCCCATTACAACCTCCTAAATAAATATCTAGCAAATACTCCCAACACGGGGGTCTTCCAGTGGCTGTTACACCAGTCTTCAATATGCGCGCGCAGTTGCCACTGCCATCCCCACGAGTACGGGTCGTAGACTCTGACCTCAAGTTTGTAGAGGCTGACATCGTTTTCGATGTCATAGTCAGATGTCTGTGGTCTAATAGATCGCGAGACAAACACGTCGTGTTTGATATCGGATAGTTTTTTGTAGTGTTTGTGGTTACGGATTTGAAAAAAGAAGTCGTCGTTAAACTCGGCCATAGCCATTTCATACAACTGCTTGTCGGTATAAGTCCCGGATCCGCCGACGTAGTATGTATGCGTTCCATTCATTGGTCTCTTGTTCATTTGTCATCCTCATCTAGTTCTACTGCTGTACCCCAGTGTCGGGTGATTTCAATCGTTACTTCATAAGTTGCACTGCAGTTGGTGCACGCCCATGTTTCCCACTCAACTCCATCACTTTCGATGAATCCCATTTCGTGGTTACATTTGGGGCACTGTTCGTCTTTAATTATTTTTACTGCGTCTTTCATATGGAACTCAGTCATTTAATTCTTCCTTCCAGTTATCAAAATGCGCATCCAGATTGGCTATCCATGAGGGATGCATCCATTCATCTGGTTCGTCGTACCCAACAGTAATGTTATTTGGTATCTGACTGACGCCGCTTTTGCAAAGCACATCGAGTATGAGATAGTTGTGGCAGCCCCAGCTGTCGCATTGAGTTACAATATTAAATGTCTTTTCCATGTATTCAGCGACAATATCTGTACCGTTCCAACCGTCACCGTCTTGAAATCCAAACTTGGAGAACGCTTCTCTCCAGTTCCACTTAATAATTATTTTTGCCATTACTCTTCCTCCGGTTTGTATTGTTTGATGTCAGTTGATTCAATAATTTGAGCTGTTTTAAAACCGCCGTGTTCTTCATTTATTTTTCGTAGTTTTTTTGTATAGTTTATTAAAATTCTGTGGCTGCCTTTGGGGGTTCTTAATTCATGTATGTGTGTATCAGTAATCATGAATATTCTCCGTTGTGAAAAATACATTGGGTTTTCATTTGGGATATTGATTACAAAATATCCTTTCCAATTTTTTGCAATCATGTAATAAAACATGTCGTCATCAGAGAGTTCGCTTGACATCACGAGGGCAGTAAATTTTGTCGGATCAGTCAGCTGATCTTCATATGTATCCATTAGTCGTTTTTGTGTAATCGCATTATCCATGACTGAATCCTTTCGTTTGATGTCTGTGGTCTATGGCACACGCAGCAGCCAGGTCGGTGGGGAAAAGGAGATAAGAAAAACCCAGTGCACGACCGGCGCTACGTGCCCATAAAAAAACCCCTTCAGCCCGAAGACCGAAGGGGTTATGTAGACTGGCAGTATCATCGGACTGCGAACCATCTTTGTTTCAGCTGACCCATCTACTGAGGTCAGCCTACACTCTTTTCTTATTTATACACGGTTTGGTCGAGTCGTTCCGTGTATTGGCAAGATTTCTCTTCTTGAACCAATTAGCATACAAGCTTGAATGCTTGCTTGGCTTTTGCCGCATCGAGACGAGCAGCGTCTTCGTTGCGGTAATTCTTGTCATTGTTGTTAGCTGTTTTGACCAGCTTTTTGGTAATGACAGATTTCATAGCCCAGTCAACATACTGTGGTGAACCACCCCAGCCAGCTTGTGACCAAACTTCTGTGTGAAGTCTGACCCAGACACTGGCGTTGACTGATGCTTGTGTGAGTGCAGTGCCACGATTGAGAACCCAATCCTGATTGGGATCGTCTTCGGGACGCAGATTATCTACCGCTTGGTCATTGAGGTAGCGACGATACGCGCGCTCAGCCAATTGGTTAGATGCACCGTTACCCACACCGATAACAAGGTTGTATGTATGTGGGTTACCAAGCTCAATCATCTTGCCGTAGCAATCAGACAGCAGCTCATAAGCTTCTTGAGCTGCGCTGTCTTTCTCACCCATGGCGTGCATACCTTGAATAAACTCAGGCTGCATGCCCTCGTTGTGACAAGCAACAACACCATCGATAAACGATTGTTTTGGGATGAGATGAGCTTTGCCGTCAGCCCAACGATTACCGTAGTAATCTGTAGAACTGACTTGATAGTCTTCCAGTATCCACTGGGGATACATTTGACGTTCTTGTTGTTCGTTTAATGCCCGACGCTCTGCCCCTTCGGGGTCAGCGTATGAGTCATCGTTGAACATGTCTTGAGTTGTTTCCTTGGCAGGAAGCAGCTCTTCACGTTCGCCCTCCAACAGAGGGTCGAAGTGGTTTGTTTTCGCTAAATCTTTCATGATAAAATCCTTTCTGTTAGCGAGTGATTAGTTTTGTTTTAAGATTAGAAATGAATTGAACGTCTTCCCATAACGGCGCTTCGTCCCCTTCATTCCATAACCCATCGGCTTGACGGATTGGTTTGATGTTGTGCTCAACGAGTAATTCGTTGAGCCATTCAATGTCATCCATGATTACCTCCTTGGTATATTAGTGACATCAGTATTGTCAGGCGCACAACTCGTTAGAGTTGGGCGTTATGCTGTGGATTTACTTTATCCACTCGTAATATCCATGACTGATACATTCACTTAATGATGCATTCGGGTTTTCTTCACGATGCTTTCGCGCCCACATCATTACTTCTTTTATAAGGCCATAGCTTTTTGCATGGCGTAACATTTCTAAGCTTGTTGGAATTTCAAACATTTCATATTCCTTTCTATATAATTCCAAAGCCAACCATGAGTAACAGCAACAAGCTGATGCCCAACAAACCATCATAATATTTCAACATATCAATGCTCCTTTTCTGTTTGATACAACTCAGTTGTCAGATGGCTAATGCTGTTAGGCATTAGCCTTAAGACTGTGGTCTGTAGAAATGTGTCCCACTGTGTCCCGCTGTGTCACACCAGTTTTTTGTAAAATGTTACACACTAAGTAGTTGATAAACTTAAGATAAAAGCAATGTGTCACATGTGTACCGTTACTTTGGTGCTTGTTCAGGGTTAGAAAAAAATAAATGCGTATATGTTTTTTCAAACTAAACCGTCACGAGGTGTTACATCTGTTACACAAAGCCTGTTGTCTGTTGTTTACCGTTTGTTGTCAGTAGCTTAAGTGTGTCCCACTTTGTGTCCCGTTGTGTCACATTTATGGTGTTTTGCCGTTACACGGGCGTCGTCGGACGACAGACCACAGATATTGGACATAAATTTACAGTCTACGGCTGTAGAACTGGTGACTGTGGACTACAGACTGGCGTCTGATGCCCACGTACGTGCACACAATGCCCCCAGGCCACATGGCGGACAAAAAAAAGAGACGGCCGAAGGCCGGCCGCCTCATCTCTGGGAGAAAAAAGACGCCAGGCTTACGCTTGGCGTCTTTTGGGTTATTGAGACTCATGTTCCTGAATTTTGGCCATGAGCTTCTGGGCTTTCTCGCGTTCAAGGCGATCAGCTTCAGATTTGATTTCCGTAACTGTGTTCTTGGCAACGGCGGTAGTGACCGAAGCCACTACCTTGGTTGCGTTATAGCCACGGGCTAACAACGTTGAAAGTTTCATTCTGAACCTCCGTTAGGTTTGCGAGGGAAGAGAAAGATTGTTTCGGGCTCACCGCCCTTGACAATCGGTTGGAAGTTAAGGTTGACGCGGATACCGTTTTTGGTCTCCATCGCCATACCGATGTCTTTCCAACTGGTTTTGACTTCGCCTTGTTTATCCGTGTATTCACGGGCAACAGTTACATTGAAAGTAGTCATAACAATCTCCTTTGTTTGTGTTAATGACACGACAACTGCCAGACGGCGGAGGCGTTAGCCTCAGCCATCCGGCAGAGTGGTTAAAGTGGGAGCTCAAGTTGTTCTGGCTCTTTGTCTTGGCGACGAAGATACGCAGGCTCATCTTGGATACGCTTCCATTGATTCCAGATGAACTCATCAGGATGTGTATCATCAGGGACATTCTCATCGACTGCATGGCTGGGATACTCCATCATCAGTTTGATTTTGTAGAACATGTAGCCAGCGCCGAGGAAACACGCACCGCCGAACAAGAGGATAAAGGACAGTGCGATGAAGAACGGATCGTGTCCTGAGTGGAACAATGTTGTGATTGCAACGACCAGGTGTGCGATACCGAAAGCATAGAAGAAATATGTCATGTCTAACTCCTTTGTTTGTGAATGACACGACAACTGTCAGCAGACAAAAGCTTTAGCTTTTGGCTTATGGGACCCATGAGACGGAATATAAAACAAGGTTCCATAGCGCGATCGGGGTTACGGGGACGCCTGTGGGCCAGCAGGGGATGTGGAAGCTCAGCGTTTCTGATGTAAAAAACGAAAAAAAATTTTCTAAAAAATTTTTTCCTAGACATTTTACACGACGTATGCAGACGTACTATCGATGAGCGGGAAGAACACGAAAGTTTGCATTGCCTGCGGCGAACGGAAACCGCTTGCCGAGTTTTCACCTATTGCTAAAAAACAAGCGTCAAGAGACGGTACGGGCCGTAATAACCGTTGCGGTGTATGTATTACAAACGCACGTATGTTTCGTCAGTCCCGATCCGTGGAGATATTTTTACGTGACATGTTTACGAAAGCAAAAAGCGGACGGTCAGGTAAATTTGAATGGACTATCGATATCGAAGATATATTAGACTTATGGGAAGTACAGGACGGACGGTGCGCGTTAAGTGGTGTATATATGACACACCACGCTGACCGCGGTGAACGCAAAGACATGAACTGTTCAATCGACCGTATTCGGTCTACTGAAGGGTATGTAAAAGACAACGTCCAACTAGTCTGTCAGCGCGTAAACACAATAAAGAACGATTTAGACGAAGCGTCGTTATATTGGTGGGTGAAACACATCCACGATTTTTCTTGCGATTAGATATTAGCAAGACTAATAATGGTGGTACTATGCAGAGTAATGTTGTTGCGTTTGACGGTTTAGATGATGCCATCTTGGGGACTTGTTCCCGTGGGCATGATGCGGAGGTTGTTGCATACGACTTTCACAAAGTTGTCGAGCTGTTTAGTGAAATGGGCTGGACGATGGATGAAGTGGATACGTGGATCCATGAAATGACAGAAAGCATCCCAGAAGAATATTTTCCAATTTTTGTGTACCTAGATGACTCAGTTAAAACAGACATCCAAGTTGGCCGAGGGGGAATCCACTGATATCGACCCCCATGTCGAGTTTCAGTCTCATCTCCCTTATATGGGCGTCAACCTAAACGAACTTACGACTCAGCAAGAGACGTACGTACTATCGCGCGCCGGTGGTATGACCGTTGCAGCTGCAGGACGTGCAGCCGGTTACCAGGACCGCGCAGCGTATGAAGTTGAGAAACGCGACGCCGTACAAAAAGCCATTCAATACTTCCGTGAGCAGAACCGCCGCGAAGTACAGTTCGATCTCGTCGATGCACATAACATGTACTTAAGTGCATACCGGGCCTCAGCGAACGCAACAGAGATGAAGAACACCACCGACTCATTGGTAAAGTTGCACGGTATTGCTAAAGAAGAAACCAAACCGTTGGTCAACATACAGATCAATGGGTCCAAACAGCTTGAACGTATGACCGACGAAGAACTATTAGAGCTGGCTGGTAAAACGATAGACCACTTAGAACCGAAAGCTGATTAGCCATGTCTCGTCTTGCTCATTTAAAAACTTTAGCTAACCAAGCAAAAATCGGGACAGCCGAAAGAATAGTTGGCCCCACGTTCGCCCCCTTGTTAGCCAGGTTTTGGGGGGCTGATACAGGAACAATGACAGAAGATACATTTAATCAGGCTGGCAGAGACGCAATAAAGAGTGCGGCAGAAGACACAATACTACAGGATAAAGACGCAATTCGTTACGATCAGTACGGCGCAAAACTAGTAGAGAGTAAGTACCGTGCTAACGAAGCCGGTGTGCAGCTGCCTTATGTAGAAGAAATCGGTAAGATGCTAAAGACATTGACCCCCGAAAAGGCGGCGGCTTATTCGATTGGCTCAACCTCAGCGTCCAATATTTTTGTTGATGACGACAACAACCTGATACTTAAAGACCGGATCGACTACCCAGAGCTGAATAAAACAAAAGGGTTTAAACGAGACGATTCTATATTTATGAAGATACACAGCTTGTTCGAACCCGACGGGGTGTTCGCTGTATCAGACCAGAACACAAGAGACGTTCGTTTAAATCTTGGCCCCGCAAGTGAAAGCGTAGCTCGGAAACTTCGTGATAAAGGGCAAGTAGATAACATACCACAGCCAAAACCCCGGCCACGCCGTATTGGTGATCCACCTCTACCGCGTCCAGATTACGAACCCGCTCCTATGATCAGCGAAAGATTGCTAGGGACTTTATGACCGAAGTACAGACAATAGACTGTAGACGTTGTCATAAGTCTCAACCCGAAACACTGTATTCTGGTGACGACGGTCTGTGCGCCTATTGTGTAGCTGACATGCAGGACAAGATGCCTGATCCGAGTCAGCCCACCGCACAAGAAGCCGAACAACAGGCCACAGCCGAAGAACTTGCGAAGCAAGAACTCGCGCAAAGGTTCTTAACCCGAAGACGCCTTCTACCGTTTATTGAACGTAACAACCCAGACTATATGGCTGGTTGGGTGCATAAAGACATATGCCGTCGTTTAGAACAGTTCTCAGAGGATGTAGTAAATAAGAAAAGCCCTAGACTTATTTTGCAGATGCCGCCTCGCTTGGGTAAATCGACTATCGCCAGTGCTGGCTTTCCGGCTTGGCACATTGGTCGTAACCCCAGCCACGAGTTTATCAGCTGCTCATATTCGGGAGCACTAGCCATGACCTTTTCTCGAAAAGTAAGGTCGATGCTCCGCGAGACCAGTTACAAGACTACATTCAAGACACGCCTGGACCCTGACTCGCAGTCTGCGGAAGCATGGCTTACGACCGCGGGCGGCGGGTATGTAGCTGCTGGTGTGGGCGGTGGTATTACTGGTAAAGGTGCGCACGTACTTGTGATCGATGATCCGGTAAAGAACCGCGAAGACGCTGAGTCACAAAACAATAGAGAAAGTACTTGGGACTGGTACACCTCGACTGCATACACCCGACTCGCGCCTGGCGGCGGTATTCTTGTGATTATGACCCGTTGGCACGATGACGATCTTGTCGGCCGGTTGCTGAAGAACATGGAGGAAGGCGGAGACCAGTGGGAGGTGGTGAAGTATCCCGCTATCGCTGAAGAGGATGAAGAGTTCCGACAGCGTGGCGAAGCACTTCACCCAGAGCGCTACGACACGGATGCATTAGAGCGCATCCAAAAAGCTGTCGGCCCGCGCGACTGGTCCGCTCTCTATCAACAAAATCCTGTTGCCGATGACGGTGATTACTTCACCCGCGACATGATTCAGTACTACGAACGCGACGATATTGATCTCGATCGCATGCGGTTTTACGCGGCATGGGACTTGGCTATCGGTAAGCGCGATCGAAATGACTACTCAGTTGGTATGGTCGTCGGCGTGGATGAGATGGATAACCTGTTTGTAGTTGATGTTGATAGAGGTCGCTATGACGGTTTTGAGCTTGTCGAACGCATCTTAGACATGTATGAATTATGGAGGCCTTCTATTATTGGAATAGAAAAAGGCCATATAGAGATGGCGCTTGGCCCGTTCCTAGAAAAACGGACGCGCGAGCGAGGTCTCCATGAAGCCTACTTCAAGGATCTGAAGGTAGGTCGTCGCGATAAGGAAGCCCGAGCCAGGGCGATTCAAGGTCGTATGCAGCAGGGATATGTGTTCCTGCCGCGTAACGAAATTTTCACAGGACCGTTGGTCGCTGAATTATTGCGATTCCCCAACGGTGTTCATGATGACCAAGTTGATGCACTGGCGTGGATTGGTCTCATGATGACGGAGTTCAGTTCGTTCAGCGAGCGGGTGATAGAACCACCAAGCTGGCGGGACAAGCTGAAGTTCATTGGTAAGCCGGTGCGTAACAAGTCAGCGATGAGTGCATAACATGGCAAAAGATCCCACTTCTAAAAAACCCAGTTTAGACCCAGGTGAAGAAGACAAGCTCGCCCATGAACAATGGGACCGGTACACACGGGCCCGAGATAACGGTCATATAGATTATGTAGATCTGGCAAAGAAGTGTGACGCGTACTATCAGGGTGAACAGTGGGATGCTGAAGATGTCGCCAATCTTGATGCAGAAGGCCGTCCTGCCCTGACGATCAACACTGTTTTGCCGACTGTAAATACAGTGCTTGGCGAGCAGTCGAACCGTCGTGCAGATATTAAGTTTAAACCTCGTCGCGGAGGCTCGGAAGAGGTTGCGCATACACTGACAAAGTTGTACATGCAGATTGCAGACAACAACAAACTTGACTGGGTTGAACAACAGGTTTTTGCCGACGGACTTATTATGGACGGCCGTGGCTACTTTGATGTTCGTATGGACTTCTCCGATCACGTGGAAGGCGAAGTACGTATCAAAGCCCTCGATCCTCTTGATGTTGTTATTGACCCCGACGCTAAAGACTACGATCCAAAAACTTGGAACGAAATCTTCTATACCCGCTGGATGACACTCGATGACATCGAAGAAATGTACGGACAAGAACAAGCAGACCGCCTTCGCTTCATTGCGGAAAACGGTAACTCGTTCGGCCGCGACTCAGTGGAATATTCTGAAACGCGGTATGGTGACACCGACGACGTGGATGATCTTTTGGGGCCCTCTTATGGTAGTGAAGATGAGTATCGTACTGTCAAAGCCCTACGTGTTATTGAGCGGCAGCATCGTAAAGTCGCTCGTGTCCAGTGTTATGTAGACCCAGAAACTGGCGATCAACGCGAAGTGCCAGAAGCATGGTCAGACCGCAAAGCTAAGAAGTTTGCTAAAGACTACGGCCTTAATATTTATACGAAGACTAAAAAGAAAGTTCGCTGGACTGTTACGTGCGACAAGGTTGTGCTGCACGACGATTTTTCACCCTACGCAGATTTTACCATTGTCCCGTTCTTCGCTTATTTCCGGCGCGGACGCCCGTTCGGTATGGTGCGCAACCTCCTCTCACCGCAAGAACAGCTGAACAAAATCGCCTCTCAAGAGCTGCATATTGTAAACACCACCGCGAATAGTGGTTGGGTCGTTGAGTCTGGATCACTGACGAATATGCAGGCGGAAGATTTGGAAGAACACGGGGCAGAGACCGGTCTGGTTCTTGAGTATAATCGTGGGTCTTCTCCACCCGCGAAGATACAACCCAATCAGATCCCGACCGGTCTCGATCGTATTAGTCAGAAAGCTGCTGCAAACATCAAAGCTATCAGCGGTATTAATGACTCAATGCTCGGTACTGATGGTGCTGAGGTTTCTGGTATCGCAATTCAAGCGAAACAGAACCGCGGTGTAATTATGATCCAAGTTCCGCTGGACAACCTGCGGAAAACCCGTCAGTACCTTGCCGAGAAAATTCTTAATCTAATCCAAGTATTTTACAGCGAGGAAAGAGTTGTTAGGATTACTAATACAGACGATCCGATGGAGCCTCGTGAAGAGATTATCATTAATGAATCGACTCCTGAAGGAACTATCATCAACGATTTGACTGTCGGTGAATACGACGTAGTGATCGGCACAATGCCAGCGCGCGATTCGTTTGATGAAGTACAGTTTGCAGAGGCTCTGAGTCTTCGTAGCGCGGGCGTTGCAATCCCAGATGACGCTATTGTTCAGTACTCGCACCTCGCGCAAAAAGCAGAACTTGCTTCGCGTCTACGGCAAGACCCGTCTGAAGAACAGATGCAGCTTATGCAGATGCAGCAACAGCTGGCTATGCAAGAAGCTCAGCTACAAGTTGCTAAACTTGAGGCAGAGGTTATGAAGATTTCAGCAGACGCCCAGCTAAGCCAAGCAAAAGCCGTTGGCACATCTCAAATTGATCCGCAGCTGAAGATTGCAGAGCTGCAAGCAGAGCTTGAGATGGCGCAAAACAACCTCGAACTACGTAGAGAGTTGGCGGGCATGACTAAAGAAACACGTGAATCACAAGCTAGAACCCAGGCAGCGGCTAAGTTGGCCACCACTGCTATGAATACAACCGCTAAGAACGGCCAAACTACTCAGAATTAGGAGTACATGATGAGTGAACAACCCGAACAACAGGAAAACCCAGAAGAAAAAGGTCTATCTTTTGATGTAATGCCGGGCGCAGATCCGCTGGAAGCCCCTGAAAACATCAGTTTGGCCTTCGATGAGCCCGAACCGGAGCCAGAAAATGCTGGACAAACAGAAGGCGAAGAGCCTGAAGCAGAGACTGCTGTGGAAGAAGAGGCTTCTGGAGATGAGGAGACGACGGAAGAAGTCGATGGAGAAGATGTTGAAGATGACGACGAGCCGGATTCTGCAGAACCAGAAGAAATCGTAGAAGAAGAACCAGAAGAAGAGGAAGAAGAACTGCCTCTCGCGGCCGAAGCCGAGGAAAAATCGCCAAAAAGCCCAATGGTTCCAAAATCTCGCCTTGATGAAGTGTTAGCTAAACAAAAGGCGCTACAAAAACAGGTCGACGACATGAAGGCTGCGGCTGAAAAACCTGCAGAAGCGCCGGAAGAGTACGATTTTGACGCAAAAGAGATCGAATATCAGCAGTTGGTACTAGACGGTGAGGCAGAAAAAGCCGTCGCCCTGCGAAAAGAGATCAGAAACGCAGAAAAAACTCAGATTGAGTGGGAGATGGAGCAAAAGATGGGCCAAACAGTCCAACAAAGCGCTCAAGCTACCGCTCTACAACAGGCAGCGGCCGAGATGGAGGCAGCGTTCCCCGTTTTCGACCATAACTCAGACCAATTTAACGAGGAATATACAAATGAAGTGGTTGAACTACGTGACGCATTCATTATTAAAGGTTACGACCCAGTTGACGCTTTGGGCAAAGCAGTTAATTACGTGGTTAAAGATCGTGGACTCGACGGTGAGACACCTGATGAGTCAGCTCTTGCAGCTCCGCAACAAAAAGTAGAGCAGACTGCAAAGAAAAAGGCGACAGTCGCCAAAAAATTGAAAGCAGCTGAATCACAGCCGCCGGAACTTGAAGGTGAAGGCTCATCATCACGTGGTGAGAACGTCGTCGACATTACTTCTATGTCAGAGGATGAATTTAACGCACTGCCGGAGGCGACACTTCGGCGTTTGCGGGGTGACATCGTTTGATGAACTTCTCGTCGCATGTGATAGGTATGGCGTTAGCTTTACTTGTCTGCGCTTTACTTATTGCTTGCGGCGATATATTAGTTTGACTAATATAAAAGCACTTCGCTTGGTTGAGCGACATCAACCCGTGGCCGATCACGTTAAAAATCGTCCTCGCCCGCCGGGGCGTTAAAAGCGTCGAGGTCGTAACTCGTTAAACATACGCCACACGTTCCCCACGACACGGGGTATACGGATTAGCCTCTCCAAAAGTTGGCTGTCGGTGGTTGGGATGAACTCAATCATTATGTGAAACACATCTTTTATTGGAGCTTAAAATGGCTACTACTAACTATAGCACGCTGTCAGGTGATCAGCTGCAGGTGTGGTCACGCGACTTCTGGCGTGTGGCCCGCAACATGTCGTTCATCAACCAGTTCGCAGGAACTGGCCAGAACGCAATGGTTCAGCGAGTAACTGAACT
>Ga0160423_10002031_pt1 | contig 16978 bp, 19 predicted proteins | sample CRUFie14St8metaG_FD_108191 | JGI IMG/M metagenome (GOLD analysis project Ga0160423, IMG submission 108191) | Marine microbial communities from the Costa Rica Dome - CRUD Field 142mm St8 metaG | ecosystem: Environmental > Aquatic > Marine > Oceanic > Photic zone | place: Costa Rica: the Eastern... | reverse complement strand
GGGGGTTGGAGGGAGGGGACTTCGATCTGGCTCCGGCCGCAGGGACTCACCATCTCGTCGCTTCGCTTGGGGGCAAGGGGGGGGGGGCGGGGTTCGCTCGCGTCCGTCACCGGGGGCTCAATTGCCGGATGCCTGCCTGCCTTGAGAGCGGGGGACAGGCCTCCTGGTTCAAAAAAAAAAATGGGGGAAATTTTGTCGGAAAAGTTAGTTTTCTAGAGAGTTTACCAGGCGGGCGTTGCACTCGGGAGGCTCTCGGGCGCACCGGGCGAGGGTCATTCTGAACGTAGCATCCAGAACAGCAACTGCTTGTGCGACGAGGACGTCGCGGGGGGCGGGGGAGGTGCGGTCGTGAACGGTTTCTCCTTTTTTTTCGGGAAATTTCGGGAAAGAGAAAGGACTCCAGCCGAGGCTGAGGCTCCAGTTGTCCAGTTGGTCCGTTGGTGCACACGTTCGTCTGTCTATTTATTTGGTTTGGTTTTAATTTTTTTTCGCCGTCACCTCCCCCTCGCGCTCTCCACTTTCATGTCGCCCAAGTTCAAAAGCAGGGAGTCCGTGTTGAGGAAAACCCTGTTCTGGCTCCTGGAGATAACGTGTCCAATGTGCCTCGCCGCCTCGATCTTCCTGAGCGTGATGAAGGAGGGGTTGTTGGCGATGGCCTGGCCGATCAGCTTGGCGGACTGGGCCTCTCCCTGAGCCCTAATGATGGCGCTCTTCTTCTCCTGCTCCGCCCTCTCCACGTAGAACTTTGCCCTCTCGGCCTCCTGCTGCGCAACCTGCTTGGACTCGACGGCCTGGGTGTAGTCCTTTCCGAAGGTGAGGTCCTTGATCGACACGTCGTCCATCTCGATGTTGAAGTAAGTCGCCCTCGTCCTAAGCCTTCGCATGACCTCGGCCGCAACGGCTTCTCTCATCGTCAACAGCTCAGAGGCGTTGTACTGCGCGACGACGCTCTTCAGGGTCTCCGTGATGATCGACGGGAGGACCCTCTGCTCGTAGTTCATGCCGAGCTGGCGGTACACCTCCGGCAGCTTGTGGGGGCTCGGCCTGGAAAGCACACGAAGGGTGATGTTCACGGTCTGCAGGTCGCGCGTTCCGGTGGCTGACGATATCTGCTGTGGGCGAAGCCTGACGTCGTATATGATGGGCCTCTCGAACCAAGGGATCATGAGGTGCGTGCCTTCCGAGTAGACCTGAGCGCCGAGTGAGATTCAGAGAGAGAGGTTAGAGCCGGCTTTTGAGAGGAGAAGGGGAGGTGGTGGAGATCTACGACCGCATTTCGGGGTCGCGAGAGGGCACAACGCCGTTCGTCGCGGGGGAGCGGGTCGCGAGGGCACCCCAGAGAGGGCATGCTCTCAACCGATGCGCTGATTCATTCTGATCACGAGAACTCACATCTTCCTTGATTCCCATGAGCCTGTTGAATACGATAGCCCTGTGACCTCCCTCGACGTTGAAGAGGCAGTTGCTGAGCGTGTAAATCCCCAACCCGGCCGCCCCGAGGAGCGCCCCGAGTCCGAGGCCCGCGCCGCCAGGCCTCGGCATCTTCATGTTCTTCAGCTTCTCCATGTTCTCCATGGCGTCCCGCTCTCCACGCGCCCCCCCTGGGACCTTCTCTTGACACCTCTGTACGGAGCCCCTCCCGCTTGGCTTGCTTGCTGGCCCAGTCCTTCACCACGATTCCTCGCCGCCTTGATTTTCCGCTCGAGCGCGCTCGCTCGAAATTTCCGGGGAAATTTGGGCAAAAAACAGACCACAAACTTTTTTCAACGTACGTGCTGTAACGAAAGACATTACAAAGTAGACGAGAGTGAGATTCCTCTCCCCCCACCCACCCATCTACCCACTCAACCCTTTGCTCAATTCTTCTTCTTTCTGTACACGATCCCGTCGAAAGTGAGCTTGCCGTCATTGACCAGCTTCGCCAAGAACGCCTCCAGTTCCTCTATCGTCTTGTCATAGACCGGCTCGAGCACGAACATCTTGAGCATGTTGTGGATCTTCTGCAAGGGCAAGGACTCCAGATTGGTCACCATTCCCATGACATAGCTCTCGTACACCTTCATGTTCGCCTCCATCAGCTGCTCTTGAGACATCACCGCGAGGTCTGGCCTTGTGCATGCGTTCGGCCTCTCCTGCTGCTCCGCCGGGTCCTCCACCAGCTCGTACGTCACCTCTCTCGTGACCTTGTCCGTCCGTTTCCTCAGGATCCCGCTGTTGACCCAGATGGCGGCCTTCTCCGCGACCTGGTCTGCCGCGATTCCGGCCGCGGCAGCGAGGTCGTTTGCCCGCCAAGTCAAGCGCTGCTCGAACTGGGAGATCACCATCGCCTGGGCGACCGACACGGTGAACTCCTTGGCCTCCTCGTCGTCTCCGAAGCAGAGCTCGAGGTCCACGACGCCGAGGTGGGGCTTCCAGTGAAGCGTCCTGGGGGCTTTAAGGGCCTTGTACTGAGATCCAAAGGCCTGGAGGGCGCTGTCCACGGCTTCCGGGGTCGTGCACGCACCCTCGAAGAGGGGAGGCCAGAAGAGCTCCGACAGGATGACCGCGCTGAAGTCCCTGTCGAGGCCGGCGGCGCCAAGTCCGCCGCGCGGCCTCGCCAAGTTGCGGATGTTGGCCACAATCCTCTTCGAGTCTGCCATGTCCTTGAGCATCACCTCGCAGTCCCGCAGGGAGTTGGCGCCAAACCTGAGCTTCAGCAGCTCAAGGATCCGGGTCTCGTCGTCAATGTCGTCATCCACCTTGGACAGCAGCCTCTCCGCCAGGATCATCTTGTACTCCTTGATAAAGTAGTCCTTGTTTCCAAGGACGTCGATGAGGGCGGCCACGATGTCCCTGGAGGCTCGCTTGAATACGTTCACGCCGCTCGCAGCGTCGAAGAGCTGGGCAGCCTGGATCGGCACGGGTTCCCACCTCAGCTCTCTCTGCACCACTTCCTCGTCTTCCATCTCCTCGGTGCTCGCCTCCGAGAACGGTGCCGCGACCTCGCCCCCGTCCTCCCCCTTTCAAGCGCACGCGGTGGCAAACATACAAAGACGCGGAAGAGGCACAAAAGCAATGTCAGGCGGTGTTGTGAAAGATAGGAAGATCCCGAGCTCTGTCTCTCCGCCTCGGAAGCCTTGTTCCGTGGCAGACCAGTTCTTCTCCAAGTGGATTTCGACTGACTCACCTCCTCTTCTCCCCCCGGCTTTGCGCTCAGCAGGTTCTCGTCATACACCACCATGTTCACGACGCACCTTGTCGTGTCCGGCCTGCGCTTCACGTAGTCCTTGACTAGCGGGCAGATCACCTCCGCCAAAATGCCGGTCGGGTCCAGCAAATTGAGGGCCTTGATGCTCGAGACGTACTGGGCCAAGATGACCGGAGTGGCGGCTCCCAGGTGGAGGAGCCTGCGGCGGAGCTGGGAGCTGAAGTGGGCAATGAAAGCGTCCGTCTGGTTGGTGTGCTCCAGGCAGGTCTTGAGGTCGCGCAGGGCGGGAACGCTGTCGGGAAAATCGACCACGATGTCGAACATTTCCTCCGTCCTCAGCCTGCCCAAGATCTCGTAGATGAAGTAATCCAGCCGCGACTTCCACTGCGCTGCGAGCGCAGAGCGCTGAGCCTCGGACCCCTTGTCTCCGCTCGTGGACTCCAGAAGCGGCCGGAGGAACGCCATGACGACGCCCTCGGTGTGCCTCTGGGCGGCGCGCAGGCAGCCCCCTGTGTACTCCCCCGCCGCCCTGTCCTGGATCCAGGCCTCCAGGTGCTCGAAGATGGCGTCGGCGTACGCCTTCTCGCTCCGAGAGCTCAGCCCGAGCTTGTGAAGGGTCTGCCCCACGAAGGAGAGCCTGCGGCACCACTCGCTCCCCATCACCTCCTCGATCGAACGGCGCGGCGCGGTCCCCATCTCATCTTCCTCTTCGTCGTCGACCTCGTCCCCGCAGGCGGTCGCCTCGGTTGCCTCGATGTACGACGAGAAGGCCTCGCGGTAAAAACAGGAGACGGATTCCTTGAGCGATTTCGGTGCGGAGACCACGACGACGGAGAACACCACGCTCCTCGCCTCCCGTTCGATCTTCTTGAGCCAAAACTCGAGCATATTGGGGGACAAGGACGACCTGAGCAGACCCGCGCTCGCGCTCGACTTAAACCTCTCCGTCAAGTTGGACCTCACCCCCTCGACCCGCCTCAGCGCGCTCACCAGCCCCTCGGCGTCCGACTCGGCCGCCGCCCATGGGCTTCCCCAGATCCCTCCCTCGCCATCATCGCACACCTGGTCCCGCAGCCCTCTCTCAAAGTCCTCGAGCGCCCTGTGGGTCTCTTCGAGGCACCTCGACACCACGGCCGGTCCCGCCGGCCCCCGCCCATGCGAGTGCGCGGTCTCCTCCTGGTTTTGGGAGCCGTGCCCGTACTCCACCGAGAACAGGGACCCTTCCCTGCTGCTATCGACCTCCATGACCTGGCCCCCCCCGCGCCCGCCCTCTCTCTCTCTCGCGCGCGCGCGATCACTTTGTCTGTCACCCCCAGTGGGAGCTAGCTCGAGCTTTCGAAAAAAACGAAAACGAGTTTTCCGGAAATGTGTTGAGAAAAAAAGATCTCGAGGTTGGGCGTTTTGCGAGAGTGCTAAATTGGTCTTACGCGGGCCGAGATCTCGCGACCCAATCGGACCCAATGCACAAGAGATAAGCCGGGGCGAGCTGGAGCAGCGCGAAGTGGTTCGAGAGAGAGAGAGAGAGAGAGGATTCATGATGCAGGGAGCGAAAGGGGTGACCATGACGAGGACGAGCTTCGTCGGGGCGAGGGTAACCGTGAGGGCCCCCGTTACCGGGAGGAGGGCCTGCGGAGGACGCACGAGGAGAACCGTCACCTCAGCCAAGTACGGAGAAGAGGGAAAGTATTTTGACCTGAACGTAAGTTGTGATGGATGTTCCGAGCTCGACCGAACCCCATCGCGCGCGAGGCGAGCGATTTGCTGACCCTCCTGGCTCCCCTCCGCGACGCGCACATGCAGGACATCGAGAACACTTCTGGGTCGTGGGACATGTACGGACTGGAGGAGGGCGTGAAGTACCCCGTTTCGCAGGAGGAGTTCTTCAAGCGCGCGAGCTTCGGCTTGGCTCGCAGGGAGGCCCTCCTCGGGTTCATCGCGCTGGGAGGAGGCGGCGCGATTTTGACCTGGGGCCTCAAGGGAAGCGCCGACGCGGAGCTGCCGATCACGAAGGGACCCGCGCCAAAGGCACCACCACCACCACCGGCCTCGGAACCGGCCTCGGAACCGGCCTCGGAGTAAGAAGCCTGCGGTCTCGATCGCCGGCCCGGGGCGGGAGGAATCGCGAGGGGGAGGGATCGAGTAGAGGCGGTTGGGCTGGCAGAACGATGGCCGCCGCTTAAACAGTCGCTTAGAAAAACGTCTTTGTAAACTCAACACCAATCATCAAGAAGAAGAAGGGGGAAGACATTTTCTGGCCAGGGCCTCACGTCAGGGCGCCCCCCCTCGCCGACGTGCTCCTGCAAAGGAAGGTCTCCTTGGCCGACGATCCCTTGTTGCCGCTGGTGAATATGGAAGCGTACACCCTCTCATCTGCTCCCTCTGGCATGACGTCCGTCGCACGAAACTTCTTCTTCGCCGTCCCCGCCGCCGTCGGCTTTTCCGCCGCCCCGGGCCCTGAGCCGTCGCCCTTCTTTCTCTTCTTTCTCTTCGCTGCCCTGGCCTCCGCCCTTTCCCTGAGCGCCGCGACCTCCTCCTCGGTGCCGTTCAGAGGCAGGAGCGCATCTGGCCCGGACAGGGATCCCGCGCCGCAGAGCTCCTCAACGCACTCCCTGGCCTCCTTGACCGCCCGATGGCTCACCACCCGGCCGTTGGCCCTCACGCAGTAAAACCTGAACCTGCCGTTCATTTCCAGGCCGGTCACCGGGCACTGAAAGTCCGCAGCGTCGTTGCTACTGTTGTTGTTATTCTTGTTTTGAAGCGTCGCCGTCGGCGCGTCACGTTTCGTGGGTTCGAGAACGAGCGGGACCAAGTCTTTCATCTTCCTGATGTGGCCGCACTGGTCTGGCATGGTCTTGCTCAGCATACGCCTCACCACGGCCTCCTTGTTGTACAGATTGCCAAGGCAGTCGGCCACGCAAGGCGGTGCGAGCCTCTCGCCCGAGATCTGACACCTGCCGGAGGGCGGAGGGGGAGGGGGAATGGGAGGACGCGAGGCATAAACGAGGACACGGAGTCAGAGACGACGGCGGGGTCGGAGGGGGAAAGGGGTGCAGGTTCCGCCGCTCACCTCGTCCACTTGGCGCGCTTCATCTCGCTCGGGTCGACCTTGTCCGGCTTCTTCTCCAGAAACATCTCCAGCCAGGCCCTGCGGTCCTCGGCCCCCGTGGACCCTCCATCGCCCCCGCCGCCCCGGAGCCCCCCGAGCCGCACGGTGACGACGTCCCCTGGACAGACCTCGCGCAGGCTAGGTAGCGCATGGCCACCTCTGCACACGAGGGCCCCGCGCCACGCCCTGCGAGGGACGCCAAGCCTCGCGAGGACGGATGAGGCCGCATCGCGATCGTTTCGGAAGTCTTTCAGGTCGACGAGCTCACGAACCCCGCGCCCCTCCACCTCGAGCATTACCTGCCCTCGCGCCATGCTCCTCAGCGCTCCTGTTGCGCGAGCAACCTACGCTTTCGTAGAATTTTTTTTTTTTTTTTCTTGGTCTGAGATCTCGAGATAATAGTGTAAAATTTTGAGATAGTTGGGATAATTCACGTCTCTTCGCAAAAAAACGAGATAACGTGGGATGATGCTCGAGAGGTCCCGTCAACACCGTTTTCGTACAGCGATGCGCGCGAAGCGGCAAACGTGTTTCCCAGAAAAACGTATCTCACAAGTTCCAATCTTTCCTGTAGAAAATCCTTGTTGAGCACAATCAAGATGTCGGGATATTCTCTGCATATTCTGTGTGGAGCAACAAGATGGAAGAATTACTGGAAGAATTGTTGGAACCCATGAGGGGAATGGGTGAGTGTAGTAAACCCCTTGCTGCGCACTGGCCCAACAGCAATCGCGTGTTGGAAGGGAAATGGATTTGACAGGGCTGCAGCTACGCGAGAAGACAGTTCACGTGGCGCGAGGCAAGCGCCAAGACAGAAAACAATAGAAAGGCGATGAAGTGAAGAGGCATACCGATCCAGTCGAGGCAGAGAGAGTAGAGGAAGAGGCCGGCCGTTTGAGGACGGAGCGAGGGAGGAGCGAGGAGCCCGCCGACCGCCGACTTTTTGAATTCGGGGCCGCGCGCGACACGAAGACCGCGGTGACCGGAGGGGGAGGGGAGACCAGGGAGGGGACAGATGATGGGACTGAATCCCGTGTTGACGAACTGGCGCCCTTCGTGGGAGTCGGTCGCGGAGGAGGAGGCTGATCAGATCCACGGAAGCGCTTGCAGCGTGATTGGGACGAGCTTTGACCCCCATACCATGGGAACGATGCCGATAGCCTACTATGCCCTGCATGCTGAGGAGGAGGACAACTTTCAGTCGTGTTCTCGGTCGGCCCCGTCCAGCCCGAGGGCTCCCTCGAGGTTGCCGACGATCGACGAAGGCAGGCCGTCCAGGAGTTGGGGAAAAAGCTTTCGAAAGTATCTGCTCCGGACGGAGAGAAAGAAGCGGTAGTGACAGGCGCCAAGTCGCTAGGAAGAGGAGGGGGCACCTACGGACTCGACCACCAAGGCGGAGTCTTGGGGAAGTCCAAGGGGTCGCCCGCGCGTCGCGACGATCGAGACGGTGGCGATCTTGATTGTAGTGATGCCTTTGCTGAGCGACAAGCGGTTCTTTGTGGGTGGTTGTAAAAAAACTCGTGTACTGTAGCACTGGCTTAGAGAAAGAAAGTGTCTTTTGGGGTGGTGCAGGCTCGATGTGGTCGGGATCGGGACGCGGGAGCGGAGATGACCAGTGCGGCAGACAATCGGGAGGGCCTGGCGACCTCCCCTTGGCAGGGCGCGACGTCTGGGACGGGTCTGAGGATCTCACCACCACCCATCGAGGAGAGTGGCCACGGGACCCGTGGACCCATGGATTATCCCGGCAATCGCGACCGAGAGGGTCGCGGGCAGCCCAGGCGGTCGTCCCTTCCCCCGTCTGCGACCGTCTACGAGACGATGACGACGACGACTATGACGACGACGACGAGCCGGAGGAGGTCCGCTGTGGGCGGGCAGGAGCTATCTGAGGCATGGAGAGCTGCCGCCGCCGCGGCCACCGGCGGCCGAAGGGAGGGTCGCAGGGGTTCCGTTGGCAACGCGATCATCGACGCCATGGTCCCGGCTTCCGGCTGCGAGGCCCCCGGCTTCGTGAGCCCAGCCGCCGATCAGCAGCACCAACACGGGTCCTCCACTTGGGCCAAGATGCGCCGCGGCTCCGTCTTCATCCAGTCTCTGAACACGGCCGGCGCCGACAAAGCGAGAGAGGCCAGGCGCAGCGCCCAGCGGGAGGTGGGCCGGATGATCGAGGGCAACAACAAGATCCTGAGGGCGCTCGAGGAGGAGGCCATCGCGAGAACCCTTGGCCGAGAGAGGAAAAGTGCGATGGACGGCCCTTTTCGTCGCGGCAGTCTTGGTAGCGGCCAGGTCCAGGAGGCTCGTCTTGGCCGCCGGTCGAGCTTCACGGTCGTCCCGGACCAGCAGGGTGGCGGCGCCAGGGCTGGCCGCAGGGGATCCCTAGGCCAAAGTGCCAACAGAGAGTTCATGGATTTGATCAAAGACAAGGAACAACACATCCAGGAACAACACACGACGGAGATCAACCCGCTCAGGCCCGGGTTCACAGAGCCGGCGGCGATGCCGATGTGGAGGGGTTACTCTGTGCTCGAGAAAGATGATCACACGGTGAGGGGAGGGACGATCTCGGCGGGCGCGGCCCAGGACGCCGGCGCCACCAGGACCGGCTCCCCAAACACGGCCGGAGGCTACGGCTGCAAGACCGTGAAGCAGGAAATCAATTTAGCGCCGACCCACCTGGGGGGGCCGCGGTTCGGGCGCAGAAAGTCGTCAGTGACCGAACAGCTCGCGGAGGGGATGGAGGAGATCGGCAAGGCGAGAGGGAGGCTGTCGCAGCGAAGTCAGGAGATTAAGCAGAACCGGAGGGAGTCTTTCGGCCGGCTGCTGACGATGCCAAAGGCGCCTGGCTGGCTGAGCGCAGAGCGGAACTACAGGAGGACTTCATCATCATCATCCACGGAGCTCCGGCAGCAGACGAAGCCCAAGACCCCAACGAGGGAGGAGGTCGAGAGGGAGGAGAGGAGGGCGAGGGAAATGTCGAGCCTGAAAAGAAGGCTGAGGTTCCCTGACATCAAAAAGCTCTTGTACAGCAGGCCCTGGTACCTCAGGTCTGACTTTTAGAAACGGAAGAAACAGCGTGTTTATCTTTTTGCCCCTCGATCCCCACAGGGCGCCCCGCTCTCTCGAGATCAGATCATAGCCCGCATAGTCAAGCCAGGAGCGCCTTGAACTCCTCGTAGTCGACCTGGCCGGACCCGTCCTTGTCAATGTCATGAATGAGCTTCTCGATATCTATCGTGAGCCCAAAGTCCTTCACAACGTCACAAAGCTTCTCGGTGGAAATGGACCCGGTTTGGTCCTTGGAGCCGCCGAGGGCGACGAAGGCGGCGACCGTCTCCGAGTCGTCGGCCTTGGCCGCGATCTTGGCCTTCTGGTTCTGGATGCACCGCAAAAACTCAGCGAACTCGATCTCGCCCGAGTTGTCCTCGTCGACCTCCGAAATCATGAGAAAGATTTCCTCTGCTGTCGGGTTCTGGCCCAGAGCCTCGAGGGTGGCCTTCAGCTCATTCGCGTCGATCGTCCCGCTCCCGTCCTTGTCGAAGGTGTTGAAAGCCTGCCTGCAGGACTCTATCTCCTCCACAGAAAGCATGATGTTGGTGGTGGTGTCCCGCCCTGACTACTACGACTCGTTCTCTTTCAGCTCGCACGCTAAGAGGAGGCAGGCGCGTCAGCGAGAGGAGCGAAGAGGAGAGGAGGCCCAAACGAGTTTCACAAGGCGTGGCGTGGCGTGGCGTGGCAGGACCCACCTTTGTCCGTGGTGTGAATTGGTTTTTCTCTCTTGGGCAAGGCGAGGGTCAGGCCCAATTCTGTGCACAACCAGGAGGTCGCGGCTCTGTGTAACGGAGAATGGAGTCGGGGGAAAGAGTTTCGGTTGGCGCGGCCGGTACCCAAGTCGCTCGGTGCAACCGTCTCGAGGAGGGACGCGCGCTCCTTTGGTGTGGGGAACAGGTCAACCGAAAAACACGGAAAAACGAACGAGAAGAATTTTCGATGGAAATTTTGGTTGTAATCGTACAGCAAATGGGTTTTACACACTTTTTTTACTTTTTTGTTACACAGCGCGGCGGCCTCCCCCGAGCACCTCTCGCGCGTAGCTCGCCTCGATCTCGTCGACGCTGGCGCTCCCAAGGCCTTTCAGGCCGTCCGTCTCCCCCAACAGAGTCTCCAGGATCCCTCCCGCGGTGAGCCTGTCGTCCGGAGAGGTCTGCAGCATGCCCTGCAGAGCCCGCGTCAGGTTCTCCGAGGCGTTGGGGCCTGGAGGCGGCAGCTCCACCCCCCTGCACGCCCTGATCTCCTCGTACACGTCGCAGGCTGTCGTGCTCGAGAAAGGGAACCCGCCGTACCTCAGCAGGTACAGGCTCACACCAAGAGCCCATACGTCCGCCTTCGTGCCCCCGTAGGCGCCACCCTCGCAGCACTCGGGAGCGGTGTACGCCGGAGTTCCGGGAGACTTCGACACCAGATCCCAGCGCTGGCCCTCCGCGACCCGCAGCCTCGAGCTGGAGCCGAAGTCCACGATCCTGACCCGAAACGTTGGGTCCTCCTCGCACAGCAGGTGGTCTGCCTTTAGGTCGCCGTGGACGACACCGTGGCGGTGCAGGAATCCGACACCCCTGGCCGCCTGGGCGAGGACCTCGGACAGGAGCTCGTCTCTCGCGGCCCCATCCTCACCATGGCGGAGCGGCGGTAGGGAGCCCACACGGCACCCGGCGTGCTCCAGGCATATGTAGAGCTTGTCGCTCGACGGGTCATCGATGACCTCAACGAGCGTTGCCAGGTTTGGGTGGCGCGGGAGCGAGTCCAGGACCTCGATCTCCCTCTCCACGAGGGCGAGGGCGGATGGGGCCCCCGTCACGTGCTTCTTCCTCAGCACAGCCTTGTTCACGACCTGAAAGAGAGAGAGAGAATGAAAAGTCTGTCAGCTTGAACTCGGCGCGTGGACGCGCTGAGTGTGATATGTGTGTTTGTGTTTGTGCCACCGCAGAAGAGCTCTCCAATAATCGGAAGTCGGCTCAGATAGGGGTGAAAGACTATAAGTTTTTTGTAGTTTTTGTTCGTCATCGAGGTTAGACGGCCCCCGCCGCCTAACCATGACCTCATATGAACTATGCAGCATCACTGCCGTTTCCGATTTTTTTTTTTTTTTTGGTACTCTCTCTCTTCTGCGGGGCACGTCACATCAACAACAACAACAACAACACGGAATCACTACACTCCATATCCATTGGTCTCTGCACCACTCACCTTGATCGCGTAAAGACGTTTGTTCGAGGAGTATAACGAGACTTTCCCGAAGGTCCCTTCCCCGAGACGCGCAACTTTTTTGTACCCATTCACCCACTTCTCGCCCGTTTCGGGGTCCTTCCGTTTGACGAGGACCGACGTGCGGATCGCCGTCATGGTGGACGACGGAAGCTTGACCGGCCGGCTCAACCCCTCGCCCGCGCGGCGCGGAGCCTCGGCGCCGGCTCACATCGTTTTTTGTTTGTGTCGATCGTTCCCGCCTTTCCGTCGGCGGCTTTTGGGGAATGGTGGGCGGAAAGTAGAAATTCCATCATTGTTGTGGTTTTGGGGAAGGGTCGATCGCGAGGTACTATATATTCGATCATCTGGTCTGTTAAGGCAGGATGTTGTTCGTGTTTTCCACTCAAGTAGATTTACACGAAAATCTTGAAATGCACCCAGGCGACCCGGGTTCGAGTCCCGGCATGGGAAGATGTTTTCACAGGCTCCCATGTAGTATAGTCTGGTTAGTATACCTGGCTTTCAATCCAGCAACATCTTCCTTCAACTCTTTTTTTTTTTGGTTTCCTTTTTCAAGAAGGCCTCGCGCCCTCGTCACCCGGTCCCTCCCTCGGCAGCAGCTCTGCAGACGTCGAAGTCGTTGCATTACAGACCACAGACAGACACGACAACCTTTATTAACGCGAAGACGAAGAACCCTTGTCTCTCCTTCGTCGTCATCATCCTCACTTCTTCCCGCGCATCTGCTGCCTCCTCGCCTTGCCGGGGCGCAGCTGCCCCTTTTTCTTCTTGGCAACACCGGCCTTCTTCGCCCGCCCCGGCGCGTACTTGCCAAACTTGCCCTGGTGCCATCCGCTGTCGTCCGCCGCAGAGGTCGCGTCGTTCTGCTTCTGAATCTTCTTTTTCCCGCCAAAGCCGAACTTCTTGTCTCGGGCCTGCCTCGCCTTGGACTTCTGCTTCCCGGAGAAGATTCTCGTCCCGGCGGGCTGCTTTGGCTTCCTGAACGCGGTCGCCATGGCCTCCTCGTAGTCCTCAGCCCCCATCTCGTCGTACCCGTCCCTCTCCCGCTGCTTCCTCCACTTGTCAAGCCCGTCGATCTGCTTGTTCTTGGCCTGAGCCCTCTCCTTGAGCTTCTCCGCCTGCACCTGCTTGGCGTACTTCTTTGCCTCCCTCTGCTTCCTACGCTCCTCCTGCTCCTCCGCGAGCTTCTTCTCGTACAGCAGCTTCTCCTTCACGCGCTTCATGTGCTGGTCGCTCTTGACCTAAACATTCCAAGAGAAGAAGAAGATAGAGGCAATTGAGGGGGCGCGGGTCAGGTTCAGGTCAGGTCAGCCCCGAAGGCAGTCGACTCATCGCAATTCTCGTCTTCCTCGACGAAGGAAGGCTCACCATTTCCGCAAGGTAGTCGTCCGGCCGGCGCCACTTGTGGCCGCTCTCGTCGAACTTCTCGATGGATTCCCTCACCGCCTCGAAGGCCTGGTCGTAGAACTTGAGCTCCCTCTCCGTGTCGTCGTGCACGACGCTCAACTCCATCACCTCGGCGTCGCTCGAAGTGCACACCAGAGTATCCTCCCACGGAAGGTGACCCACCCGTGAGATGTCCTCCAGCCTCTCGTGGATCGCATCCACGTTGTACGTAAACTCCTTGGCCTCCTTGACCTCGCCCTCGTCCTCTCTTCCCATCGCGAGGGCGGCCCTCTCCAACTCAAGCTCCTCGTCTGAATCCATGTCATACGCACTCGCCTCCTCCATAGCGTACTTCATATTTTTCAACCTTTGTTTGTTGTTGGCCGCACGAATCTCGGAGCCGGGAGCACGAATCACGGGCCTTATCCACAACCTTATCCACAACAACAACACACAAGATCCCCCCGCGACCTTGACGCCCGCCCTTGCGCGCGCCCTCGCTCCTCCCGGTCCCTCGCCAGTTCTGGTGCAGCTCTGCAGCCTCCTCCGCTCTGCTCTGCTGAGCCGCCGCGGGAATTTTCTTCTTTGGGAAACTTTTCTGCTGAAATCAAATCAAGGAAATCGCGAAGAAGAGCGTCTGTCAAGCAGCGAAACAGCTCGAGAGGGAGGGGGGGGGTCGCTGAGAGGTGCCCCGCCGACGACGACGGCGACGGCGACGGCGACGAGGACGTCCTTGAGGCCAAACATCCGCTCATCATGGGGTCAAACGAGGCCGGGCGCTACCGCTACCAGTGGTACCAGAGCTACGACTGGATCTCCGTGGAGGTCTTCGTGAAAGGGACCAAGCACAAACCAGAGGACGCAGTGGTGACGAAGTTTGAAGCAAAACGTTTCATTCTCCGCGTCGAGGATGGCCATGAGGACGGGCCCTACGAGCTCAACGTGGCGTTGGCCGACGAGATCGTTGCGGGAGAGTCGAAGGTGGAGCGCCTGTCGACGAAGGTGGAGCTGAGGTTGAGGAAGAGGGAGGCGGGGCGGCAGTGGCCGGGACTGGAGCAGGGGGGCGACAAGGTGAGCGCCACGAGGACGATGGCGGACGGCTCGCAGCCTGCCGCCGCCGCCAACGCCTCGGACCAGGAGACGGTGAAGGGTAAGAAGAAGAGTCCAAAGGACTGGGCTGCTCTTGAGGCGGAGCTGGACGAGCTCGAGAAGGATGAGAAGCCGGAAGGCGAGGCCGCGCTCCAGGCCCTGTTCAAGGACATCTACGCCAAGGCCGACCCAGACACCCAGCGGGCGATGATGAAGTCCTTCCAGGAGAGCAACGGGACTGTGTTGTCGACCAACTGGAGCGAGGTGGGCAGCAAGAAAGTGGAAGTCCAGCCTCCTGATGGGATGGAGGCGAAGAAGTACGAGCACTGAGACGAGACGAGACGAGACACGGCCGCATCCTATTTATTACATCGCACGGCGCCTCCTTCCTTCTACCGGCCCACGCAGCCCTCCCTCTCTCTATCTATCTTTCTCAGACAAACGCGCGCACACACGCCGCCTTCACTTTTTTGGCTTTGGCCTGAAGACCTTGACGACCTGGTCGTTCCCCTCGAGCCTCGGGCCGCCGATGAGGTCGACGCAGTACGGGATCGCGGGGAACACGGCGTCCAGGCACGTCCTCACCGCTGCCGGCTTTCCCGGCAGAGTGACAACGAGGGACTTGAACAGGATGCCTGCGGGCCGTCGTCAGAAAGAGCGGGAGCGCCGGGGACGTAGTTTGCTCGACCTCGACAGAAGGTCGGATTGCTTTGGACTCACCTGCGGTCTGCCTCGACAGGATCGCGGTGGGCACCCCCTCCAGCAGCGAGGCCCGCCTCATTTCCTCGCCAAAGCCGGGCATGAGCTTGTGGCAGACCCTCTCGATGGCCTCTGGCGTCACGTCCCGCGGAGCGGGGCCCGTACCCCCCGTGGTCACGATCAGCGCGCTCCCCTTGCCCTTCGCGAAGCTCACCAGCGTATCCTCGATCACCTTGCAACGTCGACGGGCAGGTTCGGGGAGAAACCGTGTTTCGTGTCGTCAACAACTACGAGGAGGAGATTCGGGGCCGCCGACGAGCAGCGGGGAGAGCCTCGACGCTGGCGCGAAGGATGGGATCCATCATTCCCAATGGGACTCCTCGGCTCCCTGACCCCGCGCACGAAGTTTCTCGAAGCGCGTTTGCGGGTACCGCTGCGCTGCCTGTTGCTCAACATGTGGAGTCTGCCGGGATCGAACCCCTTACCTTCTGTTCGTCCGGTATGCAAACGAGCTCGTACTCGCACTCTGTAGCGATGTACTCCTTGAGGACCTCGCAGACCCTGGGCCCGGACTCGTCCTTGTACACGCCCTGCGACGCCCTGTCTGATATGGTGACCACTGCTACGTGGGGCGCCATCGCTGCTGCTGATCTGTCTGCTGATTCCTCTGGCCCTTTTTTTCTCACCAGGGAGGGAGGGGAACGACAGTGTCTTGCCCGGTGTGGTCTTACGATTAAGGAAAGTCTAGGATTGTTTACAGTTTGTGTGTGTTTGTTTGTGTTTGTGCTGCGCTGTTATTTTGTTAATTTGTTTCAGACAAACCTCTTGTTCATCGGCCTGCCCTGCTTTTCTCTCTTCCTCTTCAGCCGCTGCTCGTACTCGTGAGAGTCGTCTATCTTCGTCAGCACGCCGGCAAGCTTCTTCTTGATGCCGTCATACGTTGGCGAGTTGAAGTACCCGAGCTTGGGGCGCTCATGAAACCACGTGTGGGTGCAAGCCTCGTAGGAACCCATGCGCATCTTGGGGTCCATCGCAAGCAAGCCCTTCAGCAGGTCCATACAAGGATCGGAAATTGGGTGCTTGGCATTCCTGCGCATGGTCTCCTCGAAGGAGTTCCGGAAGTTCTGACCTCCTTTCTTCACGATGCGGTCCCACAGCGCGAAGTTCTCCACGCCGGGCCACTCCCTGTTCGTGGGCTTGCCGAACATGTCAAAGATCTTGTAGATCTGGTCACCCTCCTCCTTGCCCGGCAGCAGTGGCGCCTCCAGCAGGAGCTCGGCCAGAATGCAACCGGCGGACCACATGTCCACCGCCTCGCTGTACACCGCCCCGAGGTTCTTGCTCTGGCCGTCGTGGCCCAGGAGGAGCTCGGGTGGCCTGTACCAAAGTGTGATGACCTTTGGCGTCATCCTCGCCTTGTCTCCCATCTTCCTGGCCAACCCGAAGTCAGCCAGCTTCACATCCCCCTTGTTATTCATCAGGACGTTGCTGCACTTGAGGTCCCTGCGAAGGGGAAGGAGGAAGAAGTAAGAAGAGTCAGCCCTTTCGCGTTGCGACACTCTGCAGCTGCCGCGGTCATCCCTGACTACAGGTGCGCGTGCTTTATCTCACCTGTGGATGATCCTGTTCTTGTGGCAGGCGTTCAGGCCCGACAGAATCTGCCACATCACCAGCTTGATCATCTCCAGGTCCATGTGGCACGCCTTGTTGTCCCTCACCCCGGCCAAGTCGTGCTCCATGTACTCAAACACCATGTAGATTCCACCCTTGTTGTCGTTCTCGCTCGAAGCCTTGCTCGTCACGATCTCCTTCAAGTTCACCACGAAGTCGTCGTTCCCCACGTTCCTCTCTCCCAGCCTCTCGCGAGCTTCCCTGTCATACGTAAACTTCGACAAGAGCTTGATCTCCCTTATGGCTGTGATAGGAAACCCCTCTTTCTCGTTATCCATACGAAACTGTTTTGTGGCCACCAGGCTCCCGTCGTTCTTGTCCTTCATCTTGTACACCTTGCCGTACATGCCCTCGCCAACCTGACTTATTTGCGTGTAACACTCCTCAAGAGACCGTGAACCGCTCGGAGCGCCCACGGGCTTGAGCACCGTGTCAAAAATATCCTTATGCTCGGACATAACTCACTCGCCTCTTCGCGCCTCGGGAGCGCGCGCACGGGTTGCGTGTGTCGTGAGATCGGCCCGCGATCGGGCAGTTTGGGAACGCTCTGAGGACACGCCGCCCGCCAAATCCCG
>Ga0160423_10002029_pt1 | contig 16982 bp, 15 predicted proteins | sample CRUFie14St8metaG_FD_108191 | JGI IMG/M metagenome (GOLD analysis project Ga0160423, IMG submission 108191) | Marine microbial communities from the Costa Rica Dome - CRUD Field 142mm St8 metaG | ecosystem: Environmental > Aquatic > Marine > Oceanic > Photic zone | place: Costa Rica: the Eastern... | reverse complement strand
GACGACGAGGGCCGCGCATCGGCGGCGGCCCATCAAAACCGATCCGAGCAAGTACATTGCAAGCGCTGGACCTTTGTCCTTCGCTGGTGCTCGACCAGGTGCAGGCGTTCCCGCGCCCTGCAGGGGGATTCTTGGACAGTTTGATTGAGATTCTCGATTTGAGAAGTAAGAAGAATCGGGAAGAGTTAGTGAGATCGTCGGGCCAAAGGAGGTAGCAGCGAAAATTGTGTCTTCGTTACACTCGTTACACTCTTCGTTCATCACAGAGCGCCCCGGCCCACCCCCTCTTAAACTTATTCATGCCAATCACATCCACCACTTGAGCCTGGTGTCTGTGGCCATGGCCTGGTAGATCGCCGTCAGCTGCTCGCTGGTCTCCACGGTGCAGGGTCCGATGTTCACTGAGGTGTACTTCCCCCCAGAGCTGCTCTTGGACTTGACCTTGGAGTGGGGGATGGCGCACCCCAGCACAGACTCCACTGCGGCCACCATGGCGAGCTGAAAGTCGTTCCCTCCCGTCCCGATCGCCTGAAAGTTCCTCTCGATTGGGTACTTGTTCACCTTGTCGTCGATCTCCTTCCAGCCCTCCGCGGAGGTGTCGTCCGACAGCACGAGGTGCTGCTTCGGGTCCCGGCCGCTCGACTGCGAGACCTCGCCCAGGGTTTGCAGGAGGGCCTCGGTGTTGGACACGTCGCCCTCGGGGTCCGCGTTCGCAACGTTCCTCGAGGAGGTCCCGAAGCCCTTGGGCTGCCTTAAGATCGCGTGGCAAGGGAACGTGCATGTCAGCAAGGAGCTCCTCTAGAGAGAGAGAGAGAGAGGTACGCGGAGGTTTCGTGGGGGAGGAGTGAGAAGTCTTACCTCGGCGTCTGCCGCTTGTCCTTCGCGTCACCTCCCTCGCCGCCGTCCGTCGTGGAGCACGCCGCCGAAACGTTTCTCGGCAGGGGCGCGAGCCTCTGGGTGTGAGTCCAAACCAATAGTGACGACGACGCCGGACCGGCAGAGGTCGAGGTGGAGCTCGTCCCAGTTTTTTCTCTCCTCAGGGCCCCGTTCAGGCTCCTCAGGCACTGGCGGGCGCCGAGCCCAACGATGATGCTCCTAGTGGTCATACCTCCGCGCCGCTCCCCTTCCTCTCGACTACAAACTGACCGAGGCCACGGTCGCCCTAGTTCACCGCCTCCGCCTTGTGCGCCCGCCCCTCGCCGCGATCTCTTTGCTTTGCCACCGGATAGCGATAGCCTTCTCCTTCACCCGATATTTCCACTCGATATTAATATTTCCGGGGGCATGCATTTGCTTTGGCGGGCGAAGCGAAGCGGGACAGGGGGAGAGCGATCGATCGTAGTGCGGGCGGAGTGCGGCCCGGGGAGGGACTTAAGGCGCTCGTGGATCGGGGTAGGGTAGGGGATCGCCCCGCACGTGAGCACGATCTTAATCGCGCCGCGCCGCGTGAAAGAGCCACTCGAAACCGGCCGACACATTCGCGACAAACGCGCGAAAAGGATCGTCAGGCGTCGATATGCCTGCTCTTCAGTTGAGCCCCGGCCAGCTTGTTTTCCAGAGGTGGACAGGTCTCCCCCTGTGGCCGTGCCGCGTTTTGTCATGGGACCCTCAAAACAAAATAGACCCCATGCAGGCGTATGTGGAGAAGAGTTTGTTCGACAAGACGGAAGAGGAAAAGGAAACGCTGTATTTGTTGGTGTATCTCGGTCCCATCGCAGAGTTCGGAGTTCAGGAGAAAGACTCGGAGGACCTCGTACCTTGGGAAGACGTGAGGGACGCCCTGAGAGGGGCTTATTCGGAGACCTCAGGGAGGGTGGACTACGATGCGCTGCGGGCGAAGCACGGCAAGGAAAACTTTCCTTACGAGAAGGACATCACGGATAAGACAGAGGCGGACAAGTACCCTGAGGCCGTGAAGGACGCACTGGAGTGGGACGAGAAGGGTGGGAACGAGGAGTGGGTCTTCGGGGAGTACATGAGAATGAAGGGCTTGGACCGTGACGGGCCGGTCGTGGTGTCGCCTCCCGCCCCCATGGAGACCGACGACCCGAGGGAGGCCATGAGAAGGCTGGCGGCCAAGAAGCGGAAGCAGGATGCCCTCGCCGCCGCGGAGGACGCCGCCCTCAAGAGGGAGGCGTGGTCCCCCGGCCAGGAGGACGCCAAGGACGAGGAGTACCGGGAGCGGAAGAAGAAGAAGAGGGAGGCTCACGGCGCGACGCCGGAAAGGAGGAAGAGGCTGTCCGAGATATCCGTGTCGGTGAAGCCGGGTTCTTCGTCCAGGACCGCCCAAGCCAAGCCCGAGGGGCCCAAGGTGATGACTCTGGAGGAATTCGACAAGTACTTTGATGCGGTGAAGACGATTCTGGCCGGACAGAACATGGAGAAGAAGGCCAAGTACCAGCAGGAGATTTTCTCGACTTGTGAGCGCTACTTGAGCGAGAACATTAAGAAGATCGACGAGCTGAACAGGAAGATCAAAAAGGCGGAAGAGGCCAGGCGGGTGTGCGAGGAGGATGTCAGGGGAATGACGGACAAGCTGAAGTTGGTGTCGGCGGATCTGGTGGCCAACGCGGACGCGTATTCTTTCGAGCTGCTTAGCGAGGGCCTGGTCAGGAAGGTCAGAAAGTTCAACAAGGGCGCCAGGCCTTACTTGAGCTCCGAGATGGGCAAGGGCGTGAGCAGCGACCTGAACAGCGTGCTGTCCAAGTGGAGAGAGAAGTTCGGCGCCAAGCCAAAGCCCAGTGTCACGCTGTCGCCCAAGGAAGGGGACTTCGACCGGGAGCAGGCCTCCAACACTCTCGGCATCCTGGCCATGCAGGTTGAGGCCGACTCCTCGCTGGGGATCAAGATCGAGGAGGAGCTCTTCGGCAGGCACGGCGTGGAGGGCAGGTCTGCGTACGAGAGGGACTTCAAGCTCGTTTACGCCGAGCTCAAGGGTGAGGGCAGGTCGGGAAAGAAGACCTTCTTCGCCGACATCACGCAAGGCAAGCTCACCGTGCGGGAATTTGTGGACCTCGCGATCGGGGCGTGAAGATTGGGGTCGCAAGGGAGGCTTTCGTGCCCAAAACAAAATTGTTGTATACTCTCTGTTCAAAAATGCAGCCGCCGGAAAGGGAAAACTCCGGCTGCTTCGCTTCTCGCCGTGGCAAAAAACCTCACAAAAAAAAACTCCGCGCTTGACTCATGCCCCCGCCCCACGAAATACTCGAGACCGAACCACGAAAGAAAAACAAACTCTTCGTTCCCGCAGTGTTGTATCGGGGGAGGTCCTCAAGTGGCCAGTTCACCCCGAGCTCGCCACCATAGACGCTCTCAAGACGCGCTTGCTCCTGCGTCGTTCACGAACGTTTTGGAAAACCTCTCGCCAGGCCTCGTCGCGGACCTCGCGCTTGTCGTGGCTCACCCTCTCGCCGAAGGGCAGGGCGCTTGCCCTCTCCAGTTCCGTCGTCGCGTCTCCCGGCGCCATCCTGCCTCTCCGTGGTTTGGCCGCTCTCGTCCTCCTCGTTCTTTCTGACCCTCGATCAAGGGCCCTTGACCAGCCTGCCTGGGTCGTCCTGGCGTTTCACATGTTCAAGAATTTCGGCGGGAATTTGCACTTTAAACTTTTCAATCGTTGAACCAAGAACGGGGGGAGGGACGACGCCATGGCGTTGCGCAGGTCGCCGAGGCTGGCAAGGTCCGCGGGGCCTCGGAGGGCGATCGCGAAGGCATCATCATCCTCCCGAGGCGCCTCGAGGCCGAAGCCAAAGTCGAAGCCGAAGGCCAAGCCTTCGCAGAGGTCAAGCGCCACCGGGCCTTCCGAGCCGTCCCGATGGCACGAGCAGAAGAGGTGGGAGGCGGGGTTCGAGGTCGTGGCGGGGGTCGACGAGGCCGGCCGCGGTCCCCTCGTGGGTCCCGTTGTGGCCGCTGCGTGCGTCCTGAGCAGAAACCTCGACCTCGACCTCGACGGGATAAACGACTCGAAAAAAATGACCGAGGAGCAGAGGTCCTCTTGTTTTGAGGTGCTCACGAACAGCCCGGGCGCGGTGTCCTACGCCTGGCACGCCGTGAGCGCGTCGGAGATCGACGAGATCAACATTTTGCAGGCCACGATGAAGGCCATGGAGACGGCGGTGGGGAAGCTGCCCAAGAAGCCGGATTTCGTTTTGGTGGACGGCAACCGGGTGCCCAAGGGCCTCGACCCGCGCAAGGCGGAGGCGATCGTGAAGGGGGACGGGAAGAGCCTGGCCATCGCCTGCGCCAGCGTGATCGCCAAGGTCGTGAGGGACGGCATGATGCGAGAGCTGCACAAGGAGTTCCCCCACTATGGCTTTGATAAGCACAAGGGCTACGGGGTGCCTCAGCATCTGCGGGCGATCGCGGAGCACGGGCCTTGCCCGCACCACCGCAGAACCTTCGCGCCGATCAAGCACATGTAGGCGCGCGCGAGGGACGGCCCTATGTTGTAACTTTTTTATGTACCAAAGCGTTTTTGCATATTATCATTACTATTTCTCAAGCGGAGCACGAGAATCAGACGAACGAGGGGCAGCAGGGGAGAGCTCCTTTCCATCGGTGGCCGTTTAGCAAGCGAAGCGCGACTTGATCTCCTCGAAGAAGACCCACATGGCGATATTGAAGCTCCCGATCCTGCAAAAGTTGGGCCTGAGCCGGAGAGATGAGGCAGGTAAAGGAGAGTCAGCAGGGGAGCCACGGATGCCTCGAGAGCCGCGGAACCCACCAGAATCCTTTGTAGAACGACAGAACCCCTTCGTTCCTCAGCTGGCGTTGGGGAGGTGGGGGGGCGAAGGAAGAATGTCAGCCTCCAGCTCTCTGAACGTTTTCTTTTTCGGATAAGATGAGCGCGAAATTGGTGGCGACGTACCATCTTTCTCGCGATCTGAGTCGCGGTGAGCCCGGCGTATCTTCCGTGCTTCTGCATGGCCTTCGTGCCCAGGACGTCCGCCGGGGAGCCGAGCACCGTTGCCGCAAAGCCAGCGGTGCACCCGGCCGCCAGGTGGGTCCGCCAGTCGTCCCTCATGGGCAGATTGTCAAGAAAGAAGCGCTTTGAAGTCTCGTAGGAAATGATCTCCGTCGCGGAGATGATGGAGTTCCTGCCGTGCGGGTCGGAGGAGGGAGTCAGAATCGGTGGGGGGTGAGAGGTCACGCGGGGGAGCGAGGACGATGTCGCCCCCGGGGGCCGCTCACCTCGCGAGGTTGGCCCCAAAACCTTTGTAGAGGCCCTTGAACAGTCCCTCCGTGGAGGCGACCTTGGCATACATGGAGAGCGCGGAGCCTTTGAGGCTGCGGGCCTGGAACCGGACCTTGAGGACATCTGAGGGATTCGCGGCGACAATGCCGGCGGCGCTGGTCGCGACGGCCAGCACTATCCTCTCCCCCAGCGCTAGGTCGCCCTCGGAGCTCTGCTTGGCCCGCTCGTAAAGCCCTAGCCTGATGCCGGTGAAGAGGAACTGCGCGGAGGAGGAAGCGAGAAGATATTTTTAGTGATGTTCGAGGCCGTCCCGGCGTGGCGGCGTTGCCAAAAAAAGCGGGAAGTGGGCGAACCTGTCGATGGAGCCCGGGCGTCAGGCCGCCCCAAAGGCTTCGCGGGCCCTCCTCGGCGACCATCGTGCGCATCGCGTGGAGCGGACCCCTGTACCGCACCGCGTGGCTGTCCGCTTCCGCCCGCGATTGGAGCTGGAGCCGCACCTTCGCGGTGTCGAGCGGGAGGGTGACCATCTCCGCCAGGGACGCGGAGGCTGCTGCGACCCCGAAGGTGGTATGCAGCGCAGGCGCCCCGGCCCTCCCGCCCTCCCCGCGAGCGGCCATCGGCGCCGGCTGCCGGCGTTCAAGTTCAAGTGAGCGTGGCCAGAACCAGTACTCGTGACGTTGGTGTGATGTGCGGGCGCGGCACTTCCACGATGACCTGGCGACATATCTTATCGTCTTGATCTTGAAGAAAAAAAAAAACCGACCCCGATGCGTTTAGTTTTTCCACAGATTTTCGACAGGAGACGTTCGAAACTCGCGGCCAGTTGTGGGGAGACCAAAGGCAGTACCTTTTTTTTCATCCTGTACGCCTGCAGGATTGTTGTTCTTCGTTGGTCTCCTTCGCTTCAAGACGAGAAGGCAAAGGTCGTCGAGGCTACTGCTGCTGCTGCTGCTCGGCACGAACATCACATCGGAGGGAGGGTCTATCTATTCGAACGAACGAACGAACGCTAGGTGAACCTCGTTAGAAGTACGAAAGCGATGGGCAAGCTTTTCAGGGACGCGTCGAGGGGCGTGCGGTATGCGTATATCGGGAAGACGACGGTGAAGGCCGGCGAGTGCGCTTTGCTATTCACGCTCGGCGGGAAGAGCCGCGTTGTCGAAGGCCCGCTGCGCTTGCGGGTGTTTTGCACAACGATACGGTTCCTGGACCGGTTTGTCGCCAATACCCACGAGTACTTGAGAATCCAGATGCGGTCCGGAGAGATCTCGCACGTGCGAGGACCAAGCACCATGTACCTCAACCCGTGTGTCCACGAGTCCGTTGAGGTCGTGGGCGCCGAGAAGCTCGCGGACAAAGAGGCGATAGTCGTCTACTCGTCCTCGCCGTCCGACAAAACCAAGGCGAGCATGGTGTCGCGAAGGGTCGTCGTCGGCCCCCAGCTCTTCGTGCCGGAGCCCCACGAGTGGCTGCACGAGTTCGCATGGACGTGGGAGCATGGACGTGCTGTAACGACGGTGGTCTCGCTGCGCCGGGAGGTCTTGCGCGCCGCAGTCCAGTCCGCCCAAACAGCTTCGGGAGACAGCGTGAGCTTGGATCTCGAGCTGAGCTACCAGCTTGTCGCGAGCAAAGTGGCAAATGTGCTCGAGCAGACTGGCGATCCCATTACTGAGCTCTCCTCCGCTCTAAAGTCTGATGCGTTGGCGGCATGCAAGAGCATGTGCGTCAAGGACGTGGTTGGAGCCACGAACCCGCTCGGTAACATCGAGGACGGCATTTACAAGCAGACAAAGGCTTTGGCAGCCCAACTCGGATTTTTGCTCCTTGGGCTGCGCTGCTCAGCCTTGGACACCGCTGGCGCGAAGACGGAGGAGGAGGCGAGGAAGGCGAACGCTGCGATTGAGCACAGTCGGCGCATGGCGGAGCAGCGGCTCGCAGAGGAGGAGATCAAGCTGCAGAGCGAGACGCGCAGCTCTGAGCAGCGGCGGGAGCTGAGGCGAAAAGAGCACGAATTCGAGATGTCCATAACGAAGCAGCGGACGGATCAGGAGATTGACCGCCTCGCCAAGCTGCGCGAGCTCGGCGTGGATCTCACTGCATTCCTCACGGCTTCACGCACGGCGAATATCGAAGCATTCCCTGAGCGTGGCCAGACCGTGCGTTCAGAAAAATGAAACATAAAACGTAGGAAGAGTCTTTGTACAAAGTAGAAGAATTGAAAATTTGAGTCTCAGGCGTGCGCGCCGTTTCCATTGGCCGGCCTGGAAGCCGCGAGCCTCGCAAAGGCCTCCACGGCCTTCTGGACTTGGGCCTCCCTGATGTGGTGGTGCGTGACTAGCCTGAGGATCCCTTTGCCCATGATCCCGGTCAGCACGTTGACCTCCTTCAGTGCCGCGACGGCAGCCTCCGCGCTTTCGCAACATGCGCTCACGTTCACCATCACCATGTTAGTCTCCACCGTCCCGAGGTCCACCTCCAGACCCTCGATCTTGGAGATACCCTCCGCCAGGCGCTTTGCTTGGTCGTGGTCCTGAGGGACAGGAGGTGCAAAGGGCGTCAGAACGTGAAGGCGGCCAAAAAAAGCGAGGGATGGGGTGGGTGGAGTTGGTTCACCTCCGAAAGCCGGCTCGGCATGCGCTTGAGGGCGATCAAGCCTGGGGCGGCGAGGACGGCCACCTGGCGGAGCTGCCCGCCAAGGCACTTCCTCAGCCTGTGGCACCTTGCAATGAACTCGGCGTTTCCCACAATGACGGACCCGATCCTGCGGCAGTGTCGCGCGTAGAGGGACATAGGGGCGGAGAGAGGGAGGGAAGGGGTCAGCAGAACGAGGCGGCGGAGGCGGCGGTCGTTGGGTCTAGGCGGAAGTGGAGGACTCACGGCGCGCCGAGGGACTTGCTCAGGCAGAAGCTGACGGTGTCAAAGTGCTCCCCGATCTCCGCAGGCTTGCACCCAAGCTTGGCGCAGGCGTTCATCACCCTCGCGCCGTCCAGGTGGGTCGGGATCCCGTTGGCCTGCGCGATCTCCCTCACCCTCCTCATGTAGCTCAGCGACAGGACCCGGCCTCCGCAGTGGTTGTGCGTGTTCTCCAGGCAGATGAGGCGAGTTCGGGGGAAGTGCGGGTCATCTGCTCGGATGGCGGACTCGATGTCGCCGAGGTCGATGGTCCCGTCCGAGTTGTTCGGCAGCTGCCGGCTGTGCACCCCCCCCACGGTCGCCATCCCGCCCTGCTCGTACAGGCATAGGTGGCTCAGGCTTCCCACGATGGCCTCGCTGCCGCGCTTCTCGCAGTGGCACAGCACCGAAATCAAATTCGCCATGATCCCGGTCGGCGTGAACAGTCCGGCCTCCTTCTGAAACATAGCGGCTGCCTCGGCCTCCAGGAGCTTCACCGTTTCATCATCCCCCCACCCGTCGTCCCCGAAACGGGTGACGCTCGATATGGCCGCCAGCATCTCCTCCGTCGGCATCGTCACCGTGTCGCTCCGCAGGTCAACCCTGCCCCCGTCCTCCACGCCCATCTCACTCCTCTCTCTCTACCTCGATCTATGCCTCTCTCTCTCTCTCCGCACCAGGCCTTGGCTCCGCTGTTTTTGGTGGGGGGTGGTTCCCCCGGGTCGCGCGGAAACCTGAAATTTCGGAGCTCATGCACATGACGGCTCATAGAACGTAACGGCACGAAGAGGGGGGGGGGGGCCGGGGTCCCGGAAGCTCAAAAAAAACGCGAGGCAGCGGAGGGGGTCTGAGAAGAAGTGCGAAGATGTCGAACATGGTGGCGACGACGGCGGTGCTCTACGGCGCCGTGTACCCGGCGGCGGCCTACGTGCTTTTCAGACTCGTGAGGTGCGAAACCGCCCGACCATACCCAATGAACAAAAAGAAAGAGTCGCGTGCTAACCTCCTCCGTTCCCCCATCATCGCGAATACCGCGAGCTAGGTTCTACCTCGTGGAGAGGAACGACCCGTGGTTCTGGGGCGACTTCGGCCTTGGCGCCCCAAAGTCCCACAGGATCATCCACTTCGTCCTCAAGTGCGGCGCCCTGATTATCGCGACCATCCCGAACGACGCCAGGAGGGTCCTCATCGGCGCTCTCAAGAAGATCCCAGGGCTGTCCGACATGTCCGCCCTTGACTTCGACTTCGAGAATTACGACCGCATCATGGAGGCCCCGACCGTGGCCAGGGGTGCCAAGGCCATCGGCATGAAGCGCCTCAGCGAGTGGCTCTACCGCCCGCGGCACTTCAGCACCATCGAGTCCGAGTACACCCACCCTTACTGCAGGCCGATGTGAGTCCTACCCGTCCGCTCCGCTGATGGCGCCGCCGCTCCTGACGCCAACCTCTCCAACCCCGCTCGCCCGCTCTCCTGTTTCCTCCCCCACCTGCTCCTCCTGATCAGCCTTTACATCCCTGGAATCAAGATCAAGCCCTTTTACCCGGCCAGGTGCGCCGAGTTCGAGTGGATCGCGAGAATCGAGGCGGCCACCTCGGCGATCAGGGACGAGTTCCTGAAGGTCTCGGAGACCAACCCCACGGCTGTGGGGACCTACCTCGTGCCTGAGGACATGAAGACGACCGTGCAGGGCTGGCGCACCTTCTTTTTGGTCAACCCGCAGGGAAAGCAAATGGAGGAGAACCAGAAGATGGTCCCCAAGACCTGGGAGATCCTGAACTCCATTCCGGGGTTCATCCCCTCCAACATGACCATGTTCTCGGTGCTGTCGCCGGGAGCGGAGATCGCCTCGCACGCCGGCCTGACCAACGCCGCGGTGAGGATCCACTTGCCCATCATCGTGCCGGAGCCCGCCAAGTCTGTCATAAGGGTCGGCCCAAAGGTCAGGACATGGGAGCAGGGCAAGATCCTCGCCTTCAACGACGCGTACGACCACCAGGTGAGACGCCCTCGGCAACCGCAACAGAACCTTGAGAGTCCGTGCGTGTATGTGTGTGACACAGGTCTGACTTTTTCTCCTTTTTTGGGCGGCCAGGTTTGGAATTTCGGGACGCAGACCCGGGTCGTGCTCTTCTTCGACGTGTGGCACCCGGATCTCACGAAGGAGGACCTGGAGGTCATTCTGAAGAGCTGGGCCAACATCAAGGACTCGATGGGCAAGGTCGCCGACCAGTACGAGAGGATGTCCAAGAAGATGATCGAGGCGGACGAGTGCGAAAAGGACGACTGGCTCATTACTGAGAAGCCAAAATCCACTTGACGCCGTTCCATCGAAGGGGATTGAAGAGCTCGAATCGTTTCGGAAAATAAAAAGTTATCTCCTTCTTTCTTTCTTCGCTTTTGGAAAAACCTCTCGTCACCTCGTCCTGGATCGCTTGGACTCCGACCGCGGGGTCATCATGGCCATGTCATCGAACCTGGAAGGCGTCTTGCGCTTGTTGATGTCCCGCCTCGACCTGCCACTCGGGTTGGGGGTGTCGTCCACCAGAATGGGCTGCGCCTCCCCCTTGGGGGTCTCCGGCGCCCCCGTCTTGGTGTCCCCGGCAGAGGAGGCACCCCTGCCCTGCCTCGCCTCCCCCATGAACGCGGGCAGGAGGGAGCTGGACCCTTTGGCCGGCCCAAGGTCGTCCTTTTTGAGCTCCAGCAGCTCCGCCACCTCCACGTGGAGCTGAATCCATGCCGAGCAGGACGCCTGCGTCGCGGCGTTGAGCTGCGGCAATCCCAACTCCGCCAGCACGGACTCAAAGACCTTTTGCGTGCGCTGCCCTCCGGGCAGGGCAGCGAGGATCTCCGCTGCCGTCTTCTTCGTCTGCTTCCTGCGCGGGAAGACCCCGGGGAAGGCGGGCTTCTGCAAAATTCCCGTGGAAGAGCACAGCGACGGGCTGTTGCGCTTCTCGAACAGGCCGTAGCTACACTCGTGGACCTTGGCGTCCACGGCGTCAACCTTGACGGTCCCCGCCCTCTTCTGCATCGCGATGGACTCCAGGCGCCTGTTCTGCTCGATCTCGGCCGCCTGCTGCAAGATCGCGCGCTCCTCCCTCTCCAGCGCCGCGCTCCTGGACATGACGATCTCCAAGGCCTTCTTCCTGTCCCTCTCGTGGTCCGCGTTGAACGGGTTCTTCACGATGGGGTCGTGCGCCGCGGTCTTCTCGCTCCCCTCCCTGGCCACGATCAGCTTCCTGGCGATCCCGTAGTACCTGTCCTTGAGGTCCTCCACCCTCCTGGTCACGCCACTTTTGAAGTCGTACCGGTCCGCGATCACAACGAACCTCAAGTCGAAGCGCTCGCACATATCCATCAGGTAGTCGGTCTCCTCCCGGGACCAAGAAGGGTCCCCGCTGAAGAGCTGCCGGTACTCCTCGTCATCGTACCTGTGAAGCTTAACCTTCTTGTTGTATTTGGAAAAAACGTACTCCCCGTCTGCGCCCATAGTGCCCATCTTGCCCTCCGGCGCTCCGTGAATCCTCTCCCAGTGGTACAGCTCGAGACCGTCCGTCCTCGCTGCGTTCTTGAACAGCTTCCACCGCCACTTTGATCGTATCCTCGTCTTCTCCGCCTTGTGCTTCTTCGTGAGCTGGCCGAGCACGGAGGGCATGATGGGGTGGCTCTGGTCCAGCAGCGCGAAGGCCTCGCGGGACATTCCCTTGGGGACCTTGGGCGCGGCCGACTTCGTTGCGTGGGTGCGCTTCTCCTGCCTGCCCTCGGAGCCTTGCCGCGGCAGGCCCAGGATGTCCTTCACGTCCGACATGATGGCGCCTTCTTCTGCTCTTCTGTCTCCTCTCCTCCCGGCCTGCGCGCCGCTTGAACCCTACGTCGCTCTCGGCACTCCTCTCGCGGGGCCCTTTGCCAAACAACCTTTTTTCCATTTGGAAACATCGAAATACGAATACATCGAATTCAAGTGGGAGGGAACTTGAGCTCGCGAGACGACAGGCAGGACAGGTGATCCAAGGGTGGGGGTGACGGGGAGGGTGGGTGGCGCCGCGATCAAGAAGAGAAGACCATGGCCGGAACCCAGGGCACGGCCCCGAAGCGGGGTTTCCGGCTCCAGGAGTTCGCGGCGCACAGCACCAAGGTGAACTGTGCTTACTTTGGCCGCAAGTTTTCTGGGGTGCTCGTGACCGGTGGGGAGGATCGAAAGATCAACATGTGGGCCGTGGGGAAGCCACACGCCTTGTTGAGCCTGTCCGGCCACCAGAGCGCCGTGGAGAGCGTCATGTTCGACAGGGAAGAGGAGTCCGTGCTGGCGGGAGCGGCGGGAGGGACTGTCAAGATGTGGGACTTGGAGCAAGCCCGAGTGACGCGTACGTTTACGGGACATAGGGCAAACTGCCTGTGCCTGGACTACCACCCCTTTGGCCAGTTCTTCGGGTCGGGTTCGCTCGACACGAACTTCAAGGTGTGGGACGTGAGGCAGAAGGTTTGCGTTCACACCTACAAGGGTAAGTCTTTAAGGCACCAACGCGCGTGGGGTGGCACGCCAGAACGAAAGAGCACCTGAGAAAACGAGAGAGCACTTTATCTTTCTATCTTTCTTTCTTTCGATCTAACGACCCGAGTCTCTTTGGCGCGCGTCGCACGCAGGGCACAGCAGGGGCGTGACCCAGGTAAAGTTCAGCCCTGACGGCAAGTGGGTCGTGAGCGGCGACCAGGAGGGCCTGCTGAGGATCTGGGACCTCACCGCTGGAAAGCTGCTCCACGAGTTCAAGAACCACACCAACGCCATCACCAAGGTCAGGTTCCATCCCAACGAGTACTTCTTGGCCTCGAGCTCGGCGGACAGGACCGTCAAGTTCTGGGATCTGGACACCTTCTCGAACGTGGAGACGGCCGGCCCGGAGGCCACGGCGGTGAGGGCCATAGAGTTCACGCCCAACGGGGAGGCCATGTTCTCGGCCACGCAGGACTGCCTCAAGGTTTGGACTTGGGAGCCGGTGATCATGCACGACTACGTGGACATGGGCTGGTCCAAGCTCACGGACGTTTGCCTTAGGGACGACAAGCTGATGGGCGTAACGCTGAACCAGAGCTTCGTGGGGATCTGGGTGGCGGACTTGTCGAGGGTCTCGCCCTTTGACAGGGGGGAGATCTCTCTCAGCAGTGCGCCAGAGACCAGCGTGTTCATGAAGGAGAACACCGCGCCCAACGACCAGGACCGCTCGTCGGGCCGGCGGAAGAGGGACCAGCCGACTACGGCGGCGACGATGGCGGCAGAGGAGGAGGAGCCCGTGGTCGTCTCGCAACAGCTCATTGACAGCCTGAGGATCGGCGCGAGGGTCGCCGAACCGGAGCCCGCGGCGGTGTCCAAGGCCTCGGTGGGGACGGCCATGGGGGACTCCTTCTTCCACGCCGGGCTCCTGGCGGACGCCAGGCCATCAGCCGAACAGGCCCGTGACCGGCCGGACCCCCCCGCCTCCGTCCCGCCCCTGTCCGCATCCCCCAGCGGCGGCGAGACGGACGCACTCTCCCCCGGCTCCGCCCCAGTCGGCTTGGACTTTGACTCCTTTGCCTCGCGCGGCCCCATCCCTCCCGCGGAGGACCCGAGCCGCGAGCGGCGGGACCACGCCAACGACCGCAGGGTGTGCCAGGAGCTCCTGCAGAAGCATGAAGTGATGCGGGAGATTCTATCGGGGAGGCTGGAGAAGGCCAAGGCGGTGAAGGAGTGCTCCGAGAAGCAGCGGTGCCTGAGGAGAACAGTGGACTACCTCGTGAGGATGAACGACCCGTCGGTTCTGGTGGACCTGTGCCTGCCGCTTCTGAGGGCCAGGGAGCACCTGAAGCTGGACGCGGCGTGCGAGATGGTGCCCGCGCTCTGCGGCCTGCTCGGGGAGAACATGGACGTTTCCGGGAGGGAGAGGTGGGTCTGCCACGCACTCGAGGCCCTGTCCCGGGTGAACGACCTCTTCGCCGAGACCATCGCGGCGGTGTGCTCCGCGAGGCAAGCGTCCGGGATCGACCTGCACTTTGAGGAGAAGAGGGAGTACTGCGAGAGGGCCAAGAGCGGCATGCTGGGGCTCAGGCCAAGGCTCTCCGCGCTCAAGGCCAGCGCGGACGCCAAGGTGGCCGCGAGGAGCCTTGAGCTCGACGGGCAGCTCGACGTGTACCTCTGAGCGCCAAGGGAGGGGACTTTTTGTCCTACCTAAGGCCGGTGTCTTCGATCGATGATATACGATTCTCTTTTCTTTGTTCTTGTCTTGTTTTGGAGCTCTTCGATCCCAATGCATTCGCGGCTTGAAGTTCTGAACTTGGCCATCTTCCCCCCCCCCGGTCCCACTTGTGGGGCGCAGGAGCTCGGCCCCCTCGACAAATGGACGTTTTCTTTGAAACTGAAATCTGAACTTTCGTCTCCGCTGTTTCCGCTAAAGCCGTTCAAAAAAAATAGTCGTTTCGCGCGCAAAAACGGAGGTCGTCGTAAAAATTCGCAAAATCCAGTTGCGACGAGTACAAAACGCACGTAACGCGCTTTTCCAAGCCCAACATGGGATTTCTAAGAATTTCGGTCCCATCCAAATGACAGGTAGAAAATGCGGCGGCAATGCAATTTGGGCCGTGCGTGTGGGGCGGATAGGGAGATCTCGCTGGCGCGCGCCACTACTTGCAAGGGGGGGAGCGCGGCGTAACCGTCGTTGGCGACCGTTACCCTTCTATCGCTCGCGACACGAGTGTGTGTGTGTGTGGTGTGGTGGCGTTACCTCACGACCGTCGATTGGCATTGCGGTTTTCTGCGCTCGCGGCACTCTCACCTGGCGAGACTACCAACAACGAAAAAAAAAAAAACGTGTCCGTCACGTCCCGTTTGGACGGAGAGTGCGAGAGAGAGAGGGCTCGCCGCTCGCCGCGAGAGGGAATGACCGTGGAGCTCCAGGTCGACCGCTTCGTTGTTGAAAAGAGGATGGGCAAGGGAAGGGACGTCGTTGACGATTTGTGCGACGCACGGCCGAGCCAAGGCTCGGATTGCTCGGCCTCCACGTTCTCGATGGAGTTCTCGACGCCGAAGAGGAAGAGGGCGGTGGTTGAAGGCGAAGGCGAGTTCGACGCGCCCGACTCCGCGGGTCGCAGGATGCCGCCCAACATCAAGGCCGCCCACAAGAGGTGGAAGGACGCCCGGGGCCGGGAGGTGGTCGTGAACGAAGAGTCCTTCCGCTCGGCCAAGGCTAGCGTGTGCCGCCGGCTGTACCAGACCGTGAGGGGCGCGAAGGAGTCCAGCCCCATCTGCGACTTCTTCCGCGAGCTCCTGGAGGCCGGCCGCGACGGCCTGGAGCTGAGGGGAAAGTCGGAGCCTGAGTACCACAACGCCATCCAGCGCAAGCTGGACACCATGTTTGAGACCCTCGAGTAGGGGCTGGTGGGGGTGTGGAAAATAAGAGATCTTTGTAACCGGAAGAATAGACCGTTTGTGTAGTGTATGTGTGGGGGGGCTCGCCTCCTCTTCCTTTGTGATTCAATAATTTGTATTCCGTTCGCACTTGTTTAGTGCACATCGACCTCGTGAGCGAGCTTCGCAGAGACCTCACCGCCCCCTGACGGCCTCCTCGGCTTTCTGCCTGGCCTCCTCGGCCTTCTGCCTGGCCCTCTCCTCGGCTCTCCGCGTGAGCCTCCTCTGCAATTTCTCCTTGGCCTCGCGAGCCCTCTCCTGGGCCTTTCGTTTAGCCTCCTCGACTTTCTGTTTAGCTTCCTCGGCCTTCTGACGTGCCTTCTCCCGGGCCTCGCGAACCCTCTCCTCGGCTTTCCGCCTAGCCTCCTCGGCTTTCCGCCTAGCTTCCTCGGCCTTCTGCCGCGCCTTCTCCTGGGTCTCGCGAGCCCTCTCCTCCGCTTTCAGCCTAAACTCCTCGGCTTTCTGTCTAGCTTCCTCGGCCTTCTGACGTGCCTTCTCCTGGGCCTCTCGAGCTCTCTCCCGGGCCTCCTCAACCTTCTGCCGCGCCTTCTCCCGGGTCTCGCGAGCCCTCTCCTCCGCTTTCAGCCTTAACTCCTCGGCTTTCTGTCTAGCTTCCTCGGCCTTCTGACGTGCCTTCTCCTGGGCCTCGCGAGCCTTCTTATCGGAATTTAGTCTGGCCTCCTCGGCTTTCTGCCGGGCCTCCTCAACCTTCTGCTGCACCATCTCCTGGGCCTCCCGAGCCCTCACCTGGGCCTTGCGCCTGGCCTCCTCGACCTTCTTTCCGGCTTTCTCCTTCTTCTCTTCCACGACATTCCTTGCCTTCTCCGCGAGCTCCTGCTGCTTCTCCTCCGCGGCCCTCCTGGCCTCCTCAGCGGCGGCCTGGAACTCCTCCACCTCCCACTCTGCCTGCCTCAGCGCAGCCTGCACGGCTTCAAGCTCTCTGTCAATCTGGCGCTTCAACATGGCCTCCTGCTCGCCCTGTAGCCTGAGCTCCAGGTCCATCCTCTGCTGGTACATCAGCTCCGAGCTCTTGATCTGCTCCTCGAGCGTCTTGAGCTCATTCAGTTTGGCTGCATTGTCCATGTTGGCCCTGTGCATATTCGCCGTGACTGAGGCCATCATGGACTCGAGCCGTGCCTCGATCTGCCTCCGCCTTTCCTCCTGCTTCTCCTGGGCCTCGCGAGCCCTCTCCTCGGCTTTCTGTCTGGCCTCCTCGGCCTTCTGCCGCGCCTTCTCCTGGGCCTCCCGAGCCTTCTCCTCCGCTTTCTGCCTAGCCTCCTCGGCTTTCTGTCTAGCTTCCTCGGCCTCTTGCCGCGCCTGCTCCCACTCCAGCCGGACCTTCTCCTGCTCTGCCGCCACGGTGTCTTGCTCGCCAACGTGGACCTCCCCGGGTTTCGACTGCACCACCGCCACCGCGGGAACTGTTTCCTCCACCACCTCGGCCTTGGGCTCGGCAACGGGCTCCT
>Ga0160423_10002028_pt1 | contig 16983 bp, 12 predicted proteins | sample CRUFie14St8metaG_FD_108191 | JGI IMG/M metagenome (GOLD analysis project Ga0160423, IMG submission 108191) | Marine microbial communities from the Costa Rica Dome - CRUD Field 142mm St8 metaG | ecosystem: Environmental > Aquatic > Marine > Oceanic > Photic zone | place: Costa Rica: the Eastern... | reverse complement strand
TCTATTTATAATAAAAAAGACTATGAGTTTAGATAAAACTATATTCAGAGACAAGACTTTATCTGATATTTTCGGTGAAATCTACGATAACTCTACGGCAACCCGTGCTCAAGTAAGAGGTTTAATAGGAGAACTTAAACCTTTAATAGAAAATATTGGTGATGCTACATTAATTGTACCTATGATCAAAGAATACATGGAGATAGGTGTGAAAAATGACGAGCATCTTATTAAATTAGCGACTGTTGTACAGAGAATCGAAGCAATTCAGGCTAGAGGAGGTGATGGAGAGATGTTTGACTTCTCAGAACTACAGGATTTGCTTGAAGAATCGGAAGAAACAGCTCAAAACGTAGACGATATTCAAAAAGACGAAGATTCTGAATAAGAATGGTAACTGGATATAATTATAACCTTTTTTCTGGGGCTACTAATAGTGAGGCCTCTAATTTAACTTCTAATTCTAACAGTAATAATGTAATTCCTGTTAGAGTAGTAGACGTAATACTTGATGACACTCAGCAACCTGAATGGGATGAGTTAGGAAGATCAGAAGCTTTAGGGGCTATTAAGTATAGATTACTATCGAGCGATATTGATGAAAGCGATCCCACCCAGCTACCTGTAGCTTACCCGTTAAGAAATGATTTTAAAAAGTTACCTTTAAAAAATGAAATAGTATTACTTATAACCGCACCAGGTCCTCAATTAGACGGTAGTACCCTTAATGTAAAAACGTACTACGATACTATTGTTAATCTCTGGAACCATCCAAATCATGCTGCATTTCCAGATAATATAGATAAGGAACTAGATTTAGGTGAAGAAATAGACGAGCTTACAGAAGTAAATCCTATGCAACCTTTTCCTGGCGACATTATATTAGACGGTAGACAAGGACAGTCACTTAGGTTAACCGGATTTCCCTCTACTAAGAATGAATTTGTAGATAGTACAAACATAGGAAAGCCTCTTACTATATTAAGTAATGGACAAAAACAAGCTGAAAACCCCTACGATGCTATTATAGAAGACGTAAATCAAGATGCTTCCTCTATTTATCTTACATCAGATCACCTAATACCGTTAGAGCAAGCAAGAGATAAAACAGATTCTTACGGAACTAACCCCGCTCCTCCTTTAGCAAACCAGTATAAAGGTTCTCAAGTAGTTGTTAACGGTGGTAGATTATATTTTAATGCAAAAGAAGAGGGTATATTTCTTAATTCGAATGAATACTTAGAGCTTCAAAGTAATTATATAAATGTAGACGGAGTTAAAGAAGTATCTCTAGATGCTGAACTTATATTTTTAGGAGCTGGTGTAGCTGCAGCAAGTCAAGGAGTTAAAGAACCAGTTCTTTTAGGTAATGCAACTTTACAGACTCTTAATTCGTTAGTCGAAGTAGTAAAAGGAATGGCTAATGCGATGTCTAAAGCAATTACAGTTGATGCTAAAAAAATTCCTGGCCTGAATAATAGAGGAGCATTATCAGTTCGCCAGCTAAACAATATTCAAAAAAATAGTGGTTTAAATAAACCATTTGGTACATCTCCGCTAAAATCTAAAAAAGTATTTGTTGAGTAATGCCTTGTAGAATTCAACCTTCATCGTTATCTGGATTGCTTGCTGAGATACTTGGCAGGATAGAAGCTGAGGTGCTCGGAAGGCTTAACGATGAGTTATTACGTATACTAAGTAAATTTTCTAATCAATGTCCGCCAAAGTTAGAGTTAGAGGAGTCAATAGCTAAATTAAACAGACTTATAGCTGTAGTAAATAATTTTCAAGGTAGAATAGCTCCTTTCGAAAGAATGGTAACGAAATTAGACCCTCCACTTGATTCAGCAAAAAAGTTAGTTACAGTACTTAAATCTATTTCTATCCCAACTACTGTAGGAGCACCTCCACCGTATGGAGGGGTAATTTTTAGCGTACCTATAAAAATAACTAATAAATACAGTGAATTGTTAAGATTGGCCTGTGAGCTAGTAGTTTCTATTGAAGATGATATAAAAGCCTGTAAAAGTTTATTAGAATCAACATCATTAACGTTTAAAGGCCCTTCAATACCCTCAGTAGGAGTTCCTCCTGGAGTATTAAATACTATCAATGAAATATTATCTTTAATAGAAGGATGTGCACAAGAAGCAGGTTTATCTCAAGATGAACTTAGAAAGTTAAGAGACGCAGCAGATTTAGGAGAAACAGGAGTAGCAGGCTCTGTCGATTCAGAAGTACCATTTAGAAGTTCTAACGGAAAAGATTATACCTTGTCTGTACAAACCGATCCAAACTCTCCTTCCATAGCACCTAGAAGGTTTGCAGTAGCAAAAGATCAGATAGGAGTGATAGTGTTAAGAGGTCCTTCTTCATTTGCTTCTTCTACTGATGTATTAATAAAAGAATTAAAATTTAGAATAGATAATCAACTTCCATAACATAACTATTTATATATATGAAACTCGATCAATTAAGAAAAATCATACGAGAAGAGGTTAAAGCAGCTGTTAAGGAGGAGTTACAGGATATGCTTACAGAAGCAGTTCGTGTTGCTAGTCAACCAGATGCTAAACCGAATGTTCAACAATTTAAATCACCTACTAAAATTCAAGAAGCTCAACCACCCAAATCCTCAGATCCTATAATGGAAATGATAAATCAGACTAAAGCTTCTATGACTAACTCAGAATATCAAAACGTTTATACCGGAACATCAGATATGGTTCAAAAACCAAACTTTGCTGAAATGATGGCTTCCAATATGGGAATGGTGGACTCAGGCCGCCCTTCTCCAGGTTTAGATATCTCTCAGTTTGATTTTGTAAAAAAAGCAGGAGCTATATATAAAGCTTCAGTTGAAAAAGATAAACAAAAATACGGAGTAGTATAAAATGGCGTTTGAAGTAAAGAAAATAGATCCGCTAGATCTTCAACCCCGCAAAGGAGTTGGAGTATCTCTACCTTTTACGGCACCGGGTGTGTTTGAAATTACTTATGAAACAAAAGATGCTATAAAAACTAATATGATTAATTTCTTTTTGACAGGTACGGGAGAAAGATTTCTAAACCCAACTTTTGGGAGCGGTTTAAGAAATTTACTTTTTGACCAACTAACTCAGGAAAAAATTGATCAGATTAAAGATGTCATTCAAGACGGTCTTAATATCTACTTTCCTCGAGTTATAACTACAGATATGCAGCTAAATGCTCAACCAGATAGTAATTCGGTGTTCTTTACTATGTCGTATAGAATATCTGAAACAAATATAGAAGATTCGTTAGTAATAAATTTTGATCAGTAATGGCTCAAGAAAGAGATATAAAATATATTAATCGGGAATTTACCGATTTTAAAGATCAACTTGTACAGTATGCTAGGAATTATTTTCCTGATACGTATAATGATTTTTCCCCTACATCACCCGGTACTATGTTTATAGAGATGGCAGCATATGTAGGAGATGTACTATCATTTTATCAAGATACTCAACTACAAGAGACTTACCTACAGTATGCTAAAGATCCAGGCAACCTATACAACTTAGCTTATATGTTAGGATACAAACCTAAAGTATCTACAGTATCAGAAGTAGAGCTAAGTGTAAGCCATAGAGTACCTAGAGCAAGTAATTTTGAACCTGATTTTGAAAAAGCACTCACGATAGATGCAAATGCAGTTATAGGAGCATCAGTGAATGGTGATATAAACTTTGTTATAGATAGAAAAATAGATTTTGCAGTCTCTTCTTCATATAACCCTACGGAGGTGAGAATTGCTGAGTTAGACGATAACGGAAATCCTGCTGAATATACTCTTACTAAAAAAGTAAAAGCCTTCTCAGGGACGGTAAAAACCATAACAGAGACAGTAGGAGCAGCAGAACAATTCTTGACTATTACATTAGATGATGAAAAAATCATTCAAATTTTAGATATTACCGATAGTGATGGCAAAGTCTATAGTGAAGTACCATTTTTAGGTCAAGATACTGCTTTAGAAGAAGTAGCAAATTTAGCACAAGACTCTATAGAAGTACCTTATATTTTAACAGCCACAAGAGTTCCTAGAAGATTTACTACTAGATTTAACTCTTCAGGGCAGCTTTTAATTCAATTCGGAGCCGGTATAACCGGACAGCTCGATACTGAATTTCTTCCTGATCCAACAAACGTAGGCTTGGGTACATCTAACGGCGTATCAACCATAGATAAAAATTACGATCCTAACAACTTTTTATACTCCTCAGCTTATGGAGTAGCTCCTTCCGATACTACATTAACTATTCGCTATATGACCGGAGGAGGAGTTGAATCAAACGTTCCAGCTAATACTATTATTAATCAAAAAACAGTAAGTGTTTCTGGTGATACTGATTCTCAATCTTCTCTATCCTTTACTAACCTCCAACCAGCAACCGGAGGAAGAGATGGAGATACGGTAGAAGAGTTAAGAGAAAACTCAAGACGAGCTTTTGCAGAACAAGGCCGAGCTGTTACTTTACAAGATTATTCTTTTAGAGCTTTAACTTTACCGTCGCAATTTGGTTCTATAGCTAAAGCGTATGTAACTCAAGACCAGCTTGTTAGTCGAAATTCAGCTACAGATAATATTATAGATTCCAATCCTTTAGCTTTATCTATGTATGTTTTAGCTTTTGATGGTAATAAAAAAGTAGTAAACGCAACAGCTAATTTAAAAGAAAACTTAAAGACTTATATCTCTCAATATAAGATGATAACTGATGCTATTTCTATAAAAGATGCTTTTGTAGTAAATATAGGTATTAATTTTGAGATAATGATTAGACCTAACTATAATGGAAGAGATGTTTTACTTAATTGCACTAATGAATTAAAAGATTTCTTCGATATTTCTAAATGGTCCATTAACCAACCTATCAATCTTTCATTAATTTATACTTTACTCGATAGAGTTAAAGGAGTACAGACAGTAGAAAACATTGAAGTCGTTAATAAGCAAGGCGGAGAATATTCAAGATTCGCCTACGATGTAAAAGGAGCTACAAAACGCAATGTAGTTTACCCTTCTTACGATCCAATGATATTTGAAGTAAAATACCCTAACAGTGATATTAAAGGTAGAATAACAACATTATAATGGCAGTATATAGAATTTTTCCTGAAAAAGACACATTTATTTTTACCGAAACTCCTTTAGGGAACGCAGGTAAAGATGAGATATTAGAACTTGGAGGCTATCCAAACACATCTGATATTGGTCAAACAAGCCGTATACTACTTCAATTCTCAGATACTGATATCGATAATGTAGTAGATAACGAAATAGGTAGTACGAATTTTAGCTCCAGTATTCACTTATATTTAGCTGAAGCTTCTGAATTACCGGTAAGCTATACAGTTTATGGCTACCCTATCTATATTAATGGAAACGATTGGGATAACGGTACAGGTAAGTTCGGCGATCTCCCTACTAATAAAACTGGAGCAAGTTGGACATATATATCTGCTAATGAATTGAATGCTTGGCCTACATCAGCTCACCCAGCAGGAGTTACCGCTTCGTTTGGGGCTACTACTGGAGGAGGTAACTGGTTTACTTCTTCTAACGATGAAAATGTAGAAGCATCACAAACTCATGGCTTAAATTCAACTCACGATCTTACACTTAATGTAACTACTGCAGTAAAGCAGATTTATAGCGGTTCTCTTACTAACCGAGGATTTATACTTAAACTACAAGACAGCTTAGAAGGATATACCTCAGCTTCTATAAGATTAAAATATTTTGGAGGAGATACAAATACTATTTACCCTCCTTACTTAGAATTTAAGTGGGATGATAGTGCATACGATACAGGTAGTTTATCTTTACTTTCTACCGATCAAGCAACTATAGATATCAAGAACAATGTAGGTGAGTATGCTGATACCGGTAAAAAAAGATTTAGAGTAATATCTAGACCGCAGTATCCAACTAGAGCTTTTCAAACATCCTCAGTTTATACAACTAACCATGCTCTTCCTTCAGGTTCATATTGGGGGCTAAGAGATGAAAATAGTGAAGAAATGATAGTAGATTTCGATACAGACTTTACTAAAATTTCGTGTGATAGCAATGGACCTTTCTTCGATGTTTATATGGGAGGGTTGCAGCCGGAAAGATATTATCGTATATTAATCAAAACTGAATTAGATGGTAGTACAGTTATCATCGATAATAAGAATATTTTTAAGGTAGTACGTAATGGCTAGAAATCTTAAAATAAGCAAAACCGTATTTGATCAAACACAATTTGATCAGGTAATAGATAGAGAGTTTAAAACTTTTACTAAAGCTGTACCTGCTGTTGATCCCGATACTGTTGAAGAGCTTTTTAGATTATATGAAAAACTTTACTATACTATACCTTTGGAAGGACCTGAAAACTCTCATACGTTTTTAATTGAAGAAAGTTCTAAACTAGTAGACTATGAAAAATCTACCGAAGAAATTCAGCCTCTTTTAGATGAAATCACACAGCTTAGATTACAGCTTGTAGAAGCAAATTCAACCATAAACGATTTAGAATCAGAACTAGCTCAGAATGGCGGATAATAAGTACAATGTTAGACCTACTGGACCAGGAGATATAGCCCAGTATAAAAGATTTTCAGATGAAGATTCAAATTTAATTGAATCTTTTAATATTAATTCTACGTTTGATTCTCAAAAAAATGTAGCTGAACTTCATATATATACTTCTGGTAATTCTCTTCTGCGTTCTATTTCAAATTACACCAACTATAAAGTACAGCTTAACTCAGGAGGAAGTAATGAAGGTTCAACTTCTATTTATGTAGATCCTGCTCAAGACGCTACATCTTATGGTTATAATAACGGAGGAGTTAAACTACTCTACCTATTTTTCGATAATCTTTTCTCTGAATCAAAATTAGGTCCTAAATTATACCTTAAAGAGATATCGAACGATAGAACAGAGTTAAAATTAAGCTCTACAGGTATTTTAAATGAAGACCTGAAAAAATACTCTTTAGCTATAAAAGATAGAATAGAAGATACTTCTTTCTTTTCAGAGTTTCGTCTTAATTTTGGTAATAATAATCTTTACATAGGAATAAACATAGACTATAATGATGAAGAAAATGTTGTTGTAGTTAAACTATATGAACCTCTTCCTGTTAATGTAGATATAAAATCTACTTTAGACATCTCTGAGTTTGTCTCTGACCCTATATCATTTGAAGTAGAAGCTGAATTTACCCCAGATGCTCCTGCTATACCAAGATTAAGAGAAGCTAATTTTAATTTAGAACTAGAAGAAAATACAGCTACTCCTTCACAGTTTTTTAACTATGATGAATTGTTTAGCTACTCAGTTGATAATTCAAACTATCAGGTATTTTCTTTATTTAATGAAAAAGGAGCAGAGCTATCTATAGATCATTCAAACTATGAGGATTTCATACATTTCTCTTCTGCAGAGGAAAGACTTATTAATTTTAAATACAAACTAGATCTATTAGGTAACTACTCAGCTAGTATTCAAAATATCAATACTGAATTAGGAAGCAGTGGCGTTACAAGTGATAAAAGTCACTATGAAAATTTAATAGAAGGTATAGTTAATAATTTTGATCATTACGAAAGATTTCTTTACTTTGAAAGTGGCTCTTACTCTTGGCCTAAAAGTAATAATCAAAAACCTTACGCTAACCAAGCATCATCAACTGCTGAAGCTATAACTTGGTTTGCTGATCAAAGGACTGCTGCAAATAATTACGATGTATCTAATTTTAACGCTTTAACTAATACCATACCATCTTTTATAAGAGAAGATGATAATAACGCTCAGTATACATTATTTGTTCAAATGATTGCACAGCACTTTGATAATCTTTGGATTTATTCAAAAGCTGTATCTGATAAATATAATGCAGATAATAGAGTTAATGTAGGGGTATCTAGAGATTTAGTAGAAGCAGCTATTAAAAGTTTAGGTGTAAAGTTATATAACTCATCTGATTCGTTACAAGACTTATTTAAATATTTTGTTGGAGAATTTTCAAAAGACACCGATGAAGTAATTAACCAAAATGTTCAGGCAGGTAATATAGTAACTCGTACTAAAGAGGTAATAGACGAAGAAGTTATATCAACTCCTGTTGAAGTAACAACCGGAGAATTTACAGGGTTAGTAGTAAAAATGAAACCTTCATTTACAAGAGTAGGATTTGGCGGACGTGGGTTTAAAATGGCAGAATTGATAGATCCTACCACTGTTCCATGGGCAGATCCTGATTTAAATATAGATACAATTACTGGCAAAGAATTAGCTGCTCAATTTAAACCCGGTACATACTTCAGAAGTTCTTTTAACTCAGGATTGATACTAGGAGAAGGACTCGGAGCGAACCCCTATCAAAGATTCAAATTTAGTCACGGAGAACAACCTAATGATGTAAAGATTGTAAAAAATCCTCAGAATTTAACTAAATTTACTACCTATAAAGACTATTTTATAACGTTTAAATTCAACAGCGATAGAACTGACCCAGTTACTGGAGAAGTTGTTCCTGCAGGCACTTACGGACCGTATAGGTATATGCTTTCTGGTGGGTTTGATAGAATACCTGGTTATGATTTTCCAAGAGGTGAAATTCATAAATCAAATGGTAGAGGAAGTTTTACCCTTAACGCAGGACAATCTAATAGATTTAGTGAGTTTCTTAAAAGACCTAGTATCACATTTAGTTTTCGAGATAGAGATGGTAAAGGAATATTTAACCTTCTTCGAGCAGGAATGACACGTGATGAAATCGACAAAAATGATACTGAATTACAGTATGGAATCTTTACAGCTGATAATTTTGATGTTGAAATTACTATTAGTGATGAACAAAATATAGAAACGACTTCTATTATTTACGAAACTGAAACAATTACGACTACTAAGACTGTTGTAGAAAAAGAAGTAAGACCTTTTGAAACTTTACCGAAAGATTTATATCAGAAAAGTGTTTATAAGAGAATTTATCATAACTTACCTTTCTTACTTAAAACAAAAGGTACTCAAAGAGGATTAAGAGCGTTAATAAACTGTTTTGGTATTCCTTACAATATAATGAAGATTAAGACTACCGGTGGTAGAGCAACCTCGGAAAGACCGTTTTTTGGTACTGAATTACAATCGTCGTTAGAACACAGCAACATAAGAACTGATAACCTTGATAGCATTATCTCAGGCGATACCTTATCCCAATTTACGTCTGTAACTAAGCCTGGGGATAGTTATAATCAAGATTTACACAATATAGAAGTAGGATTTTCACCTACGGATAACTTGAATGCTTTGATAGTAGAGACTTTAGGTAATACTTTCAATGTAGACGACTATATCGGTGACCCTAGAGATCTTACAGCTGAAAGCTACAATGGTCTACTTGCTCAAGTTAAAACAGCTCTAGCAGATGTAACCGAAAAATATGACGTTAAAGATTTTATTCGATTAATAAGATTCTTCGACAACGTAATATTTAAAATGATAAAAGATTTTGTACCTGCAAGATCTACAGTTGATACAGGGGTTGTAATTAAACCTCACCTATTAGATAGATCTAAAGCTAAATCTGTTGTACTTTCTTTAACTCAACCAGAATACAGTGGGTCTATAAGCGTTGGAGAATACTCAGGTTCTTCCGGCGGTATATTTAAAGGTTCAGCAACCGGCAGTAACGATATAAACGGCAATCCGATACCGGTTAATATTGAAGGTGAATACGATACAGCTTATACTACAGTACTGACTACTCCTGATGGATTAAAAGTAAAAAGCTACGAAGGTCTATCCGATCATAACTCAGAACAGGCTAAGTATGATGGAGAATTGCAGGGTTCTAATATCAAGCTATCTGATGGGGAACTTAATAAAGCTAATACTTTAAAGCAAATTAAATATCCAACTATTAAGTATAATATAAGATTCTTAAATGAACCACCTATAGAGGTGTGTTTCTTAAAAGATCAACCTTTATTTAAGTGGAAAGTAAAAGAAGAAGATTATCAAAACACCGATACTACCGCAGGTAATGAACTAATCATTCAGTCTCTTTTCGGACAAGGAAGCACAGTAGAACAAATATTTTTAAACAATTCACCTGATCAGCTTAAAGAACCAGACGGAATAACCGATTCTACTGTATTTAGTACTAGAAAGCATTTTAATCCTCCTCAATATGAGTTCTTGTTCTTCGAGGCTCGTAACAGCCTGCAGGTAGAAAGCAGTGATGATAATGATACTGATGAATTTTGTAACGGAAGAATTACTGTACAGATTATAAGATGTGCAATATCATCTAAAAATACCGAAGGAATTGCTACTAGAGTAAGTCCTCTTGAAACTAGTTTTAACTTAAGAGATGAGTTATTTAACGGCTTAGATACTAATGGCGAGCATACAATATTAGATCCAGCACCAGATAATTTTAATAAACCAATAGCCGACCCTAGAAAATATAATTTTAAAGATAGAGGATTCGTTGAAGGTCAAGAGATTACATTTACAGTAATAGACGATCATGACTCTGATTGTCGAGCATCATCAACAGTAGTATTCTCTGATTGTGAGCTAAAGTCTATATCTGGATTTCCTGATGATGCTTTTACACCTTCAAATTCTAATAGAAGATTTCTAGATGTTAGTAAAGGGTTCGAAGGGAACAGAGATGGAGATGATAATAATACCGCTGATTATTTTGTTTCAATATACTACTCTAAAGTTTTAACTAGAGATCAAATAACTAAATTAAAAAATGAAGGAGTAGAAATTGTTGCTGAACCAGGAGGTGACAGTACGTATCTAGTTCCTTATGATTTAACACAGGCAGGTTTAGATTTTAATAATTCTTATTTTGATAGCGGGAATATAATAGTTGATGAGTTTAATGATTCAACAGCAGCTTCGTTAGGAATTACAGCTCAATCTTTTATCAAAATATCAGGAGATTTTACTTTATTTAATTTAACACCAGATACTTTACGTTCAGAGCTATTTAATACCTTTCCTAATGATTTAAAGGATAACGATCAAGGTATTAATCCAATCAAAAGAGTACAATTTAGAGCAATCGATCAAAATGTTCCTACTTGTAAAGCTAAAAAAGACAGTACTACAAATTTAAACAGGGACGAAGGTACTCTTTCAGGATCAAATCGCATACCTGCTTCAGTTCGGCTAGTTAGAAAATTAGATGCTGTAAACTACAACGGTGATGAATGTAAATTTATTAATGCGAATATGTGGTGTGCCAGTGGGCCCGGCGGAGACGGTGTTAATGCAGATACGTACGAAAAATGCTGGAAAAGCGGTGCTACATACTATTTTGACCATAGAGATGAAAGTGGTCCTTTGGTGGGGAATTATTGTATGCCCGGTATAGATAGATTAGTAGGGTATACTATGTATAAAAAATTTAAAGCAGGTGTTACTATTAACGATGATGTGTTCTCTGATGTAGCTTCTGACGGTACTTACCTGTATGCTAGTAAACAAAACTCAGGTAATACTAGCCGAGTTTTGAATCTGTGCAAAGACGATTCTTTAACAGGAGGGTTAGCTCAAGTTGTAATTAAAAACGGAAAAGTTTACAGAGTAGACAAATGTAGATAGTAGTAATTTATATTTAAAAATAAAAAAATGAACCAAAGCGTTTTCTTAGCGATACACGATGTACTGTCAACGGTAGTAAATACCGGACAGACTATAAATATAAATTACGATCTGACCGGAGATCAGATTAATGTAAGAGGTATTAATTATGATATAGGTCAGATAAAAGGTATTACAATTACTACTTTAAGACTTTCTAATGATAATGAAAACGATAGTGATTTCGATATTACTACTATTTTACAGCAAGTTGAAAAAATAACTTTCACTATTTCATTTGGAAGTTTTGAAGATCAAGAAATAGTACTTGATGTAAAAAACAGAAGAAAGGTAGGAGGCAAAAATGACTTTTTCTATTTTGAAGTAAACCCAATTAATTTTATAGAATATTGGGAAAATAACACAGTATTCTCTTCTACTCAAATTTTTGCTTCTCCTATATTGTCAAATGTCAATTTTGCTTTTGATGATTACAATCCTATATTAAATAACAGTATAGCAAATCGACCTTCAACTAAAAGACAAGTAGCTGATAGAATAAGCTTAGATATTCACCCTTCTAACTTAGACACTATACTTTCACAATCAGCTACTCCAGCTGAAATACCTGACAGTAATTACACTTTAACCGGTTTAGTAAATTCTAGATACGAAGGAACTAAAACAGATGCAGAAAAGTTTGGAGGAGTTCTACCGGCATTTACAGGAAGAACTTTTGTAGGAGAACAATTTCCGAATGTAGTAACTAACTTAAAGATATCATCATCTTTAGAACAAGATAGAACATATAAAGATTTATTTCATTCCGGTGAAGGAGAATTGCCTAGTTTTCAAATAATATCTAGTTCGTTTAACACAGATAGTACCGGCACATCAGGAACTTTAAGTAATATTACCGTATCTACTACTACAGCAAGCGTAGAAAGCGGAAGCCGAGTAAATAGCGGAGATATAGTATATATTTCAAGTTCACAAGGTCAAGAGTTTATGAGAGTTAAAAAAATAGATACTGATAAAAATATTTTTACTGTAGAAAGACAGTACCTTTCAGATAGAAATATAACTAGTGATCTTATTAACCACTCTGCTAATATAAGCATTCAACTTATTAATCCAACTAAAATATTTGAATTCGGTAGCGGTACAACGAAAATTGAACTAGTAGAAAACGCTAAAATATTAGTAAAAGAATCAAGATTAATTTTAGAAACCGATAAATACGGAAATGTATTTACCTCAGCAAGTCTTGATTTAGTATAACATATAATAAAACGTAAAAATAATATATTTATATAAAACACAACTAAGAAATGGGATATTTAGATAATTCGATTGTAACAGTAGATGCAATCTTAACCAAAAAAGGACGAGAGTTACTTGCAAGAGGTGACGGGTCTTTTAAAATAACACAATTTGCAGTTTCTGATGATGAGATAGATTACACTCTATATAATCCAAATCATAGCCTTGGATCTCAATACTATGGAGAAGCTATCGAGAACATGCCACTACTAGAAGCATTTCCTGACGAAACTCAATCTTTAAAATATAAAATTACAACTCTACCTAGAGGTACAGCTAAATTACCTATCTTAGATGTAGGTTATACCTCTATCAGACTTAAACAAGGAGCTTCTCTTGCAATTACTCCTCAAACTTTAAACTATCTTGGTTCTTCTCAAGCTTTTGAAGCCGGTGGGTATACAGCCACTATTGCAGACGCTAGAGTATTAAACACCTTTAACGGTGTAGGTATTAACACAGAAGAAGCAGAAAGACTTAACTCTACTACAACTCTTGGAACTAACGTTTCAAAAACAGTAGTAGGAACATCTATTAACCTAACAGCAACTACAGTAAATACTTTATTTGGTTCTCAATCAACTCTCCAAACCACAGTTACCATAGTAGGTAGAGATTCAGGAGCAAGAGTATCAGTACCGGTAACTATTGTAAAAGTAAATCAATAATAAGCTATGTCGTATAAAAGATTAGACCCGGAAGATATATCAATAAGTGCTGAATCGGTAGTTGCTCCTTTATTTTCTAATGGTGAAAAATACCTAACTTCTTTTTTTACCTCTTCAAACCAAGCAGCATCTTCGAACGGAAGATTTTATTTTAACGTATTCCATCAAGATCCAAACCCAGGCTCAGCAAATCAAACTACTGCATTATCTCAATTTTCAGTAGCATATGGACATAAAACAGGTTTAGGTGCAGCACCTTACAACTCAGGTGAAGTTGGAAAGTCTCCTACTTCTACAATTTACGGACAGTATAGAAATTTAGTATTCGGAGATGAAGATACTGATTTTACTTTCGGTAGCATAGCACAGGATGATTTTTATGTACTTTCTTTTGATAGAGCAAGATACAAAGAAAAACTTCTTCCTGGAAGTTTCAATTTAAAATTGCAAACAGATATTGGTGGTAACACCAAAGTTTTACATTTAACAGATAATAGCAAGGATGTAACTTCAATATCATTTGTTGACGCAGGAAGAGTATTTGAAATAGTAAGCGGTTCAGATGGTTCTGCTTTCACTGGCGTTAACAACAACGGATTTACTACCTCACAAGGTAGTTATGGAAAATTTTTACCAGATGTAGGAGTAGCAATCTTAAATGCTTCTGCTTTAGATATAGACGGTACCGAAGGATTAAATTTAGGAACCGAAGTAACTACCGCAGGTACAGAGGAAAATAATAAAAAAGTATTTGATGCAATTGCAACAGGAGCAAGTGGTTCTTTACAGTCTGAAGAAACTGTTTCTTCTAACTTTGTTTTCGTTAGAGTTCGAAACAGTGAATTCAATTACTCAACTAATCCGTCTAACATAACAGGTTCAGGTGAATTGAGACATGATGTAATGATTAACTCTCCACAGGCTTACATTACAACTGTTGGACTTTATAACGATAATAACGATTTGTTGGCTATTGCAAAACTATCAAGACCTCTTTTAAAAGATTTTACAAAAGAAGCATTAATACGAATCAAGCTTGATTATTAATGAATGAGTGCATACAAGAAATTCAACTCTCAAGATGTATATGTAAGCACATATACTGCTAAAAAGAACTGGGTAGTAAGCGGAAGCCAATACTCAGATTACGGAGTTGTTAATATACCAGGTTATAGCGGAAGCGGTGTTTACACAGTATCAGCAAAAAATCTTCATAAAAACTACGATAGAAGATTGGTTTACGAAAGCGTAAATCATTTATACTATAGTGCTTTTGAAAACGGTACAATACAGACTAGCTCTTCTTTCGATAATTTTTTACAATCTTCTTTTAATATAAGCGGTTCAAGAGATTTAAGCGAGGTAATATCAGTTTACTCTTTACCTAAAGGAATTTACGGAACAGCTATTCAACCTAACTCTTTAGAAATTACACCAGAGACCGGCTCAGCTTTTACCGAATATCATGCATTTGATGACTCGGTAGATAGCACCGTTATTTACGCTAATAGTAATTTAGGCTATTCAGAAACTCCTAAGACTATAGAAATAAAAGGCAGATACTACGGTTCAGTACCAAATTGGAAAGCAGGAAGCACAAGAAGAAGACTTGGTAGAGGTCCTGTCACCGATGGACATTCTGAAACTATTATTGATGACGGAGAAGGAAATCTGTTTTATAAAAAGAACTCAGGATATGAGCTTCATCCGACTAAAGTAGGTAATGTAATATATACCCACGGTCAGATTATCCTTGCTAATGATGTAATTGCAAGATACTTTAACAATTATGTAGATGCAGAAATAAAATGGAAATCAACTCATCCTATTTATACATATAACTTCCATTGTAAGTTAAAGGAAAACGAATTTACACATACATTCAATCCTTCAGCTTTGAGTGGTAGTAATGGTGATATCGCTGATAATGTTGCCGGAAAAGAATTTTCTCCGTATATTACTACGATAGGCCTGTATAATGATGCCAACGAACTGATAGCAGTAGCAAAAACTGGTCAACCGATTCCTATACCTAAAGATTCGGATATGACTATAGTAGCTAAAATAGATTTATAATGAGCGAAATTTTTAACAACAATGGAATAACTCTTAGGAGTGAAAAAGCAGCAGCACTTTCATTTAATGAGATGGATCAAAACTTCTCATCATTTTTCTATTCAGCTTCTGCAGTTAGAGTAAACACTACAAACAAATTAAGACTTTTCTATACAGGTTCAGATACTTTAGATAATGGATTTTCAGCTGATCGTTATATGGAAGTACTTCTTCCAGATGCTGCCGAAACTACTACTACTGTAGGATCTTCAATTGCTATTCCTGGTTCTGCTAACCAAATTATGTTCAACACTTTAAATAGTAGTGGTGAAAGTATTTTAGGTGCAAGCGGTAATTTTGTATTTACAAATAATAGTAGAGTAGGTATAGGTCTTAATGACCCTAATTCACCTCTTACTCTTAAATCAACCGACACAGGAATACCTTCTTCTGTTATTATAAGAGCAAATAATAGTGAAGATGAGGTTAATAACACTAAAGGTTATTATGAGGTAAATAGAGGAGAAACAGTACTTTTCAGGCTTGGTAAAACTACACCAGGAGGATCAGGTGAAGGTGCAGACAACACTCACTTGTTTTCAAGATATTCATTAGAGTTAGGATGTACTAATTTTTCTTCATCTCCTAACCGTAAAATGAGAATTAACGGAAGTGGAGTAATAATTGGAGATAATGTTAGCTCAAAAACTTCAGCAGCTTCTCATCTAACTGTTATAGGAGAACTATCAGTTGGTTCACAACAGTCCGCAGCTCAATTAGGGTATATTGGAGGTATAGGTTCTTGTAATCTTGCAAACCTACTACCAACCAATTCAGAAACTAAAGGTGTATTAATTCAATCACCAAAAGGAGCAAAAGGCGGTGTTGTGGCTATAGGATTAAATACTGATGCTACTAAATGCGAATCTTTTAGTGTACTAAGAGGTTGTCAAGGTTGTTTTGACAGTTCTATTGCAACTTTTAGAGCTGACGGTAAAGTAGGAATCGGATTTACTAACCCAAAAGAATTATTCCACGTAGAAGGTAACATTACAGGCTCAGGAAATATTTCAGCAGCAGGAAATCTTTCAATAGATGGAACAGCTACAGTAAGAACAATAGATGCAGGTTCAGCAGCTGATACTAGTGCTCTAGTAACAACAACAGCAGGTGTAGTACAAAAAATAGCAGCAGCACCAGTTCCTGTAGGAGGTATTATAATGTGGTCAGGTAATACAGGTAATATTCCTGCTGGTTGGAAATTATGTGACGGTAATAACGGAACACCTAACCTAACTGATAGATTT
>Ga0160423_10002026_pt1 | contig 16990 bp, 18 predicted proteins | sample CRUFie14St8metaG_FD_108191 | JGI IMG/M metagenome (GOLD analysis project Ga0160423, IMG submission 108191) | Marine microbial communities from the Costa Rica Dome - CRUD Field 142mm St8 metaG | ecosystem: Environmental > Aquatic > Marine > Oceanic > Photic zone | place: Costa Rica: the Eastern... | reverse complement strand
CTCATAGCCTAATTCTTGAAAAGTTTTAATCATCTCATCCATGTATTCCATCATGTCAGTTTTTCGGCTTTCATAGATTTGACTCTCTGTTTTTATGGCAACTCGTCTTTTAAGGTCAGCAAGAAAATGCCCATCATCAAAATATGCTATGGCATTTTTAAGTGCGTGTTCTCTAGTCATCTATATTAATCCTAGATAGGGTTCCGTGAAGTTCGTGATAAAAGTTGTTAACCAAAATGTAACTCGGGGAGTGGTTTGACTTCGATCCCTTCGCGGTCAAGCATTTTCCTCACCGCCTGTGCTACAGCTGGTCCAGTGGGCTCGTCGCCATGAATACAGACTGTATCAGCTCTGACAGGAACTTTCGTTCCGCTATTTGCGATTATATATCCGTTTAAAACGATATTGCGGACTTGCGCAGCTGCCTTTTCAGGATCTTTAATCATCGCATGATCGTATTTCCGGCTCGTCATATTTCCGTCATCTTCATAGCTCCGATCAGCGTAAGCCTCGGCAGCGACAGTTAATCCCAGTGCTTGCCCAGCAGAAAAGAGAAGCGAACCAGAAACGGCAACTAAAATCAGTTCAGGGTCTACTAGATTGACCCCCCTTGCGATTGCAGTTGCTATATCAGGGTCAAGGCTAGACATATTATTTAACGCGCCATGAGGTTTTACATGAGTAACAATCGCATTGTTTGTAGCAGAAATTGCTTGGAGGGCACCAATTTGATACGCAACGCTAGCTTCTATTTCATCCGCTGACATGTGGATCTGTCTTCTACCAAACCCCCACAGATCATTGAAACCAGGATGTGCTCCTATACTTACACCATTTTTTATTGATTGTTTTACCACGCGATCCATTACATTCGGATCTCCAGCATGAAAACCACAAGCAATATTGGCAGAATTTACGATTTTTAGCATTTCTGTATCGTTTCCAATGTCATAAACGCCAAATCCCTCACCAATATCTGAATTTAAATTGATATTTTTCATTTGCTTAGACTTTAATATTAAGATTTATAAAGAGGTTCTAGATTGAACGTTTTTATTATAACACTTTAGTTCCCAAGGACCAGCCAAGGATATGAATACCCCTTCGAGAAATAGCTACCGCTTTTTATTTGCAGGCGATAGCGCATTGGTTATTCAATTTGGCGAGACGGTTGATGCCAGTATTAACCAACACGTAAGGAAGATATCGGCAATTGTGAAACGTGAGGATATCGAAGGTGTCGTAGACCTTGTGCCGACCATGCGATCTCTTATGATTCACTACGATCCGTTGTGCATTTCACAGGCAGAATTAAAAAAATTTATAACCCCATTACTTGGAAGGGAGTTCACCCTGGATGATGATATCATCAGGTGGAGAATTCCTGTTTGTTACGAGAACGAGTATGCGCCAGATATTGAAGACGTGAGCAGGTCTCTAAGAGTTTCGGCTTCAGAGATTATCAAACAACATACTTCCGTGGAACTAGAAGTTTTTATGATGGGTTTTCTACCGGGGTTCCCTTACTTGGGTCTCTTACCTGAAATATTTGATTTACCCCGCCGTGTTGAACCGCGGGTGCATGTTCCTCCCAGGTCTATTTCTGTTGCCGCTCGCCAGACGACAATTTATACGATCGATAGCCCCGGAGGATGGCATTTGATAGGTCAAACGCCTGTAGATTTTTATGATCCAAATAGAGAAAATCCAGTGCTTGTAAAGGCGGGCGATAAGGTAGCTTTTTTTGCCATTGATAGCAAAGAATACTCTGCTGTTCGTCGGGCCCTAAAGGCAGACGAATATCCGTTGATAATGGATTGTTAATATGGCGATAAAAATTATAGATCCGGGCTTCAATGTAACTGTTCAGGATTTTGGCAGACCAAAATTCCAGCATTTGGGCGTTCCTGTGTCAGGTGCCATTGCGCCCACGCTACTTCGACTGGCAAATGCACTAGTTTCTAATACTGAGTATGAGGCAGGGCTTGAAATACGATTAATGGGCCCGACTTTCGAGGTCTTATGCGATAGCCTTCGGATAGCGCTAGTTGGAACATCTACACCTGTCGAAATTATTGATGGTGATATTACTTTCCAGCCTGCGAACCAGAGTATTAAGTTGAAAAAGGGTCAGATTGTCAAAATTGGTAATGTTTCAGACTCTGGAACAACATATCTTGCTTTTGAAGGCGGGTTTGACCTGCCAAAAACCTACGATAGCATGTCGACTTATGTCAGAGCGGGAATTGGTGGGTACAAAGGGCGCCCATTACTCGCCGGTGATGTAGTTCCTTTAAAAACGAATAGTGCCGCGGCTCATGGAGAGTTAAAACTTAATGATGCTTGGTTTCTCGACGAGAATGGACCACTAAGAGTTATTCTGGGGCCTCAAGATGATTATTTTTCGTCGAATAGTATAGAGACATTTTTCGACTCAAAATATAGCGTTACGACCGAAGCGGACAGAATGGGGATTCGGTTGGATGGGCCTAAACTACAGCATTCCAAGGGTTATAATATCGTCTCTGACGGAATTGTAACAGGAGCAATACAGGTTCCAGGAACAGGACAACCGATTATGCTTCTTGCAGATCACCAGACTACTGGGGGATATCCAAAGTTAGGGACAATAATTTCCGCAGATATTTCACGGCTTGGATTGTTGTGTCCCGGTGCAGAGGTAACATTTCAGCAAATAACTGTTCAAGAGGCGGAGCAAATTCTTGTCGAACAAGAGCTTAAAATAAAAACAGCTATTGGAAATTTTAAGCCTGCCGACCCATGGTTAGATCATCAAGCCCTTTATAACGAAAACTTAATTTCTGGCTTCATGTAGTTTTTATTTAGAGGCCGTGCTTTGATATAAATATTGCTTGTCTGGTGATAGATCCCTCGTGACTTCGCCTTTGCGCAGGAGATAATTTATATGAGCAATGGTTTCGCCTATTGCAAAGCGAATTTGAAAGGCATCTAAATCTCTTTTGAAGAGCTTTTTCATGATGGAACAAGCTGTAACTGGCTCATTGCAGGCGTTAAATGTTATCTCTAATCTACTTTGATGGTGTTGAATGAGATCTGTGATCCGTATTGATAGCCCTTTGTAGGGTCGGTCATGTGCCGGTAGTATTCTTGTTTCTTTACTCGGTATGTTTAAGCCATGAAGGAATTTAAGAAATCCGTCTAATGGATTTCCGTCCGGTTCCTGCCACCAGACGGCGATTATCGGCGTAATCCGGGGTAACAACATATCTCCCCCTAACAGGATCTGATCTTTTTCATTGTAAAGCGTTACATGATCGGGAGAGTGCCCTGATCCAAAAATTGGTTGCCATGTTCGACCGCCAATGGTGATAATCGTGTCGTTTTCGATACGGTTATAGACAGATGGTACCGGGGATACCATGTCTCGATAGTCATTGCCGATTTCATGGTAAAGATTTTTTTCTTCGGCGCCGAGTCCAGCTAAATTGTAAAATTTTTTCATCCTTACCAACGATATTTCTTCTGCATCCAAATAGGCTTGACGAGCACTAAGCCACTCTATCTGCGACATCCAAAGATCTGCGTCTGTCCGTTCAATCAGCCAACCGGCAAGCCCCACGTGGTCGGGGTGGAAATGGGTTCCAATTATTTTTTTTATCGGGCGTTTAGCTGTGTACTCCTTAAGAATTATTTCCCATGTTTCAATAGACACAGGGTCTGCCATTCCTGTGTCGATTAAGACCCAACCATCGTTATCTTCGAGCAGGTAAATGTTGATATGATCGAGAGCTATAGGCATAGGAAGCCGAAACCATAAAATTCCCTCTGCAATCTCAATCGGCGTCGTGGGGCTCGGTAATTCGTCACCCTTAATGTAATTTACTAGACTTTGCATGCGGGGAACATAATTCGGCGTTGTATAAATAGGAAGTAACAATTTAAATTAGTTATTACATAGTGTGTTGAAAGAATGGAATGACTGAAATATTTTCCAAAGTTGGCACGTTAATATTTGTTGTTGGCCCATCTGGTTCGGGAAAAGATACACTTATCAATGGCGCTAAAGGTCTTGTTAGCAATGAGAGATTTACTTTTATAACCCGGGAAATAACGCGCTCTGCTGATGCCGGGGGTGAAGATCATATTGAGATCACCAAGCGAGATTTTGATAGAAAAGTTAAAGCCGGAGAATATGCATTACACTGGCAAGCAAATGGGCATTGTTACGGTATTAATAAAGAGCTAAATCAATTACTCTGTGCTGGAAAAACTATAGTATTAAATGGCTCTCGTGCAGCGGTTTCAACTGCTGGAGAATTGTACCCTCAGCTTCAAATTGTTCAGATAAATGTTCCTTTGGAGATTTTAAGAAAGCGGTTAAAAGAGAGAAACCGAGAAACAGAGCAAGAAATTGAGGCCCGTTTATCTAGGGCGACGGAATGGAGGCTAGAAAAGGAAGGACTCCGTCATTTCTCAAACGATCAGCCAATAGAGCTGAGCATAAAGTCCTTTGTTTCCCTATTAAATCGTATAAGTTAAAACTTAGTTTATTAGAAAAGAGGAGTTTTGAAATGGCAGAAGAAACGTATTTATTTATAGTTAGTATGGATGTTGAGCCTGAAAAAGAGGCTTTGTTCAATGAAGTTTACGATGAAGAGCATGTTCCATATTTATCTACCGTGCCAGGTGTCATTTCCATTAAAAGAATGGTGAAACAGGAAACAAAAATCACTTTAGGTGGTAAAATTGAGACAATGGATGTTAGTGCACAAGCTAAGTACACAGCTATCTATGAGGTAACAAGTCCTGATGTGCTTACCAGTGATGCGTGGGCGGAAGCCGGTGAGAAGGGAAGGTGGGCAGCAGAGGTACGGCCCTTTACGACGAACCGTTCTCACGTTTTAAGGAAAGTTATTAGTTAGTCATTTTTTACCAAAGGAATTCTTTGAAAGTAAAAAGTAATTAGATCGGAGCTTGATTGACAAAAATTCAAAAAATGATCAAAAGGCGGGGTAGTCGTCGAAGTGGATTTAGCGCCCTCATCCCAGCGTCTTAATTGAACCGCTTACTCGTAGTATGGTTGACTGTCAAAACTGGCCACTTCCTGTCTGTCAAACGGACCTCCTTGCACTTCAAGGCTACGAACTGATCCCTCCGATAGTTTTGAAAAATATGTTTTATCCGTTGCACAAAGATATCGTTTAGCGTCTACATGTCAACGTATCGGAGAAGTGGCGGCGGTACCGGATCACGACCGTAAACAATCCATCGCTATATGTTCATGCTCTGCGTTTTCGCCGTTCCTGATTGCCTGTCGAGCAACATAATTGAGAAGATGTCCAATGTCATGGAGGAGGCAGGCCGTGATCATTTCTACCGATGAATAAGCTATCTCAGCATTTTGTGCGCATTGAAGAGCGTTAGATGACTGTGTTACCCAACTTTCGTTAAAGCGATTTCTGCTTATTTCAAGCAAGATTGACTTAATTTCATCTGTAATCGACAAGCTGCTTTTATCTTTTAGTCATATAACGCGTTTACCTCTAGAGATTGCACGATGGACGATTGGAATGTGGTCTTTCGTTAATTCGACCTCCAAAACATCTGCCCGAAATCCGTTTTTGAGCACTCCTCGATCAGAGAGGCCTACCATTTTGGCTGGAACTTCGGTTACTTTAGAGATTGCTTTCGGTAGTTGAATTCCGTGTTTCAAATTGAGGATAAAGGCTGAATGCAGCAAACTTGAGGGCGCATAGTCGGAAGATATAGCGTCCAAAAGATCCAATTCAGCTAAATACGATGCTGAGATATTCCCTGAGTGTGAACCACCTCTAACGATATTTGGACCACCCATCACTGTATCCATTTTAAATTTTTTTGCAGCTCTTGCTGAATCTTCTGTTGTTGGGAACTCCGAAATTGTTGCGCCTAAGGCACTTCCTTCCTTTATATGTACGGCTGTTGCATCATCATGAGTAGCAATAATAATACTATTTTCGCGGCACATTTTTGCTATCTCTTGTCGATGTTTTTCTGAATATTTCATTTGGAGATGCTTCTTATTTTTGACGAATTCTTCATATTCATCGTCAGGCATCGAATATTTTCCTTGATAATAGATGCGTTGTTTCTCTTGGTTCACAAATTGTCGTTCCCCTGGCGTGTGATCCATCAGCGAGACCAACCTTACTAATTCTTCCGTTTTGAACGGTTCAAATAATTCCAAAACATTTGGCATCGGAACTTCACAGCGTAGATGAAGGTGATGATCTATTCGCAATATATTATTGCTGACAGCTTCCTTTACAGCTTTCGCTGCATCCGAAAGCATTGTGGCTCTTGTTTCGTTCGTGCGTATGTCGCCGCCCACTGCGATGGCATCCAGAACAGTTGTGATGCCTGCGGCAGCAAGCTCGGCATCGTGCGAGAGTACAGCTGCCGTAAGCGGCCATTTGACGCCGGGTCGAGGTAGGCAGTGTCGCTCCAAGTTATCAGTGTGGACTTCCACAAGACCAGGTAAAAGGTAATTTCTGTTTAAATCTTCTGCTCGGGGAATTGAGGTGTTTTCGAAACTTATATCTCTTATGAGGCCGTCTTTAATGACGAGCGTGCCGACTTTAGTTTCATCAGGAAGGACTAGAGTAGCGTTTGTGAAAATTTTTTCTGTCGAAGACATTTTTCTATGCGGCCTTTTTTTGAAGCTCGACATTGAACATTTTTGTGCCAACGCTTTCGCGGACATATTTGTCGTGAAATATGCCAACAATTGCGGTGCCTTGGTTCCGAGCCTCGTTAATGAGTTCAATGACGGCGTCCCTATTGTTTTCGTCTAGCGAAGCTGTCGGCTCGTCAAGAAGTAGAATTGGATAATCTTGAATAAGTGTTCGCGCTATATTGACGCGTTGCTGCTCGCCTCCTGAAAAGGTTGCAGGCGGCAAATCCCATAGTGATTCGGGGATAGAAAGTTTATTTAGTAATTTTTTTGCCTGGGCTTTGGCCTGTTTTATTAGCTTTCCTTGCACGATGAGTGGTTCACAAACTAGATCTATCGTGGATATTCTGGGAATAACACGCAAAAATTGACTCACATAACCAAGGGTTTTTTTCCTAATATCAAGCACCTCATGCGGTGAGGCTGACGCGAGATCAACCCATTTATTTTCATGTCGTATGTTGATTTTTCCAGATTGGACCAAATAGTTAGCGTATATTGCTCGTAAAAGTGTTGATTTGCCAGTTCCGGATGCTCCAGTTAAAACCAAGCATTCACCCGCTTTTACCTGGAAAGAAATATTCTGAAATACGGGAAGTTTTTTTGCCCCCTGATTATGTAGCAGAAAAGTTTTTGCCAAGTTACTAATGCGAAGCATATCGTCTTTAATTTTTTCCATTTTTTAAACCGGTAAAATTGAAGAAACTAGAAGTTGGGTGTAGGGATGCTGAGGGTCATCGAGAACTTGATCAGTTAAACCCTGCTCTACAACTCGTCCCTGATGCATTACTATTAGTCGGTTTGATAGGAGCCTCATTACACCAAGGTCATGACTCACTATAATGCAAGCGATACCGAGTTGGCTCACTAAACCTCTGATTAAATCTAATAGACGAGCTTGTACCGACACATCTAAACCACTTGTGGGCTCGTCCATGAAGACTAATCGTGGCTTTGTTACAAGGTTTCGTGCTATTTGCAGTCGCTGTAGCATTCCTCCCGAAAATGTCTCTGGGTAGTGGTCTATTCTTTCAAGGCCTATTTCTACGTTTTGCAACCAATCTGTGGCCTCATTTCGGATATCACCGTAGTTTCGCGCGCCAATAGCCATAAGTCTTTCGCCCACATTAGCGCCAGCTGAAACATTCATTCGAAGGCCATCACGCGCATTTTGAAAAACGATACCCCAATCTGTTCTCATTAAAAGCCGGCGCTCCGGCTCACTCAACAAATAGATATCTTTTAATCCATCTAAACGAGTATCGAATTTGACCGATCCTGAGGATGGTTGAAGGAGACCCGATATGTTTTTTAAAAGGGTTGTTTTTCCAGAGCCGGACTCGCCGACAACACCTAACACTTCGCCAGGGTAAATATCGAAGTTTATGTCTATGCAACCAACTTGAGAGGCATAATGATGCGATAGATTTTTCGCGCTAAGTAACACGTTCGTCATTCGATATCCTTAATTTCAAATTTTCTTGGTAAGCCCGGGCCTTTATGTCCCTTTGCTCTCCGGTTTGCACAAAAGTTACTGTCCGAACAAACGAACATTCGGCTTCCTTTGTCATCTGTTATCACCTCATCCAGAAAACTTGAGCTAGACCCGCAAAGAGCACAACATTCGGACCAGGACTCTATTTCGAAAGGGTGATCTTCAAAATCAAGGCTCTTTACTTTGGTGTAAGGGGGAACGGCATAAATACGTTTTTCTCGCCCAGCTCCAAATAGTTGCAAGGCAGGCATCTCATCCATTTTGGGGTTGTCAAATTTAGGTATGGGACTTGGGGACATCACATAGTGATCATTCACTTGAACAGGGTAATTATAAGAAGTCGTTACCTTTCCAAAGTGGGCTATATTTTCGTACAATCCGACGTGCATGACTCCATACTCTGTTAGCGCGTGCATCTTACGGGTTTCTTCTTCACGCGGTTCTATCCACCTTAGCGGTTCTGGTATAGGAACCTGGTATACAATTATTTGGTCAGATTTCAGCTTTGCTTCAGGGATCCGATGACGTGTTTGTATTATCGAAGCATCAGAAGTATTTTCCGTTGTCTCTACACCAGCTGTTTTAGCAAAGAAACGCCGGATATTTACCGCATTTGTTGTATCGTCAGCTCCCTGATCAATTACTTTGAGAGTGTCATCTATACCAATAATACTTGCTGTTACCTGAATGCCTCCTGTGCCCCATCCAAACGGAAGAGGCATTTCCCGGCTTCCAAATGGCACTTGATATCCAGGGATAGCGACTGCTTTCAATGTAGCTCTTCTAATCATCCGCTTCGTTTGATCATCTAGGTAAGCGAAGTTATACCCATCTAGCGTTTTTTCTTTAAGCCGCGATGATTTCTTTTGTTCTCCAGATATTGCTGTCATAAAATTCACTCCGCACCTTCTACATTTTTAGAGCCGGTTGAATCTTCTTTTTTTTCTGAAAACGTAGTCGCCTTTCTTAACGCTCTAACTGTTACAAGTTCAGATTGGAAGTCGACATAGTGCGGTAATTTTAGATGTTGAACAAAACCAGAAGCTTCGACATTACAAGAATGACTTAAAACAAACTCTTCATCTTGTGCTGGGGCATTTATTGCTTCCCCTAGCTCTTTGCTTCTTAACGATCTGTCTAAGATGCCCATTGACATAGCTTTTCGTTCGTTATGGCCAAATGTCAGTCCATATCCTCTTGTAAATTGTGCCGGTATTGTCGCGGACCCTTTAAATTGGTTGACCATCTGACATTCGGTTACAGTGATCTCCCCAACCTCGATCGGAAAACCTAGTTCTTCTGGAATAATTTCTACGCCTACTTCCCCCATCCGTATTTCACCAGCGAATGGGTGCGTTTTACCCCATCCTCTCTGAGTAGAGTAAGCGAGGGCTAAAAGAAAGCCCTCATCACCCCGCGCAAGGTTTTGGAGACGAGCTTCCCGACTAGCAGGGAATTTAAGCGAGTTTCTTGTTACGTCGAATGGTTCCTGTTCGTTAACGTCTATTTCTTTTTCAATAAGCCCCTCGTCATCTAGCAGTTCTGTCACCCGAGGCATTTCTGCCAAAATATTTTCCGACGCTTCCTCTGCTACCGGAGAATCGCTATTTTCCACAAGCGAAAAATCTAAAAGACGATGCGTATAGTCGAAGCTAGGACCTAGAATTTGCCCGCCGGGTAAATCTTTAAATGTTGCTGAAATTCTGCGACGAATCTGCATCTTCGCGGTATCAATAGGATGTGTATTTCCAAACCTAGGCAACGTTGTTCTATAAGCCCGAAGCAGAAATATTGCTTCGACAATATCCCCACGCGCTTGTTTTATCGCTAGTGCCGCGAGATCTCGGTCGTAAAGAGATCCTTCAGCCATAACCCGGTCAACTGATATGCTTAACTGATTTTTAATTTGATCTAGGGTTAGCTCTGGAACACGCCTGTCGCCTCTACGTTCCTCTGCTAGAAGCGTTTGGGAGTTTTCTATAGCGGCATCGCCACCTTTCACGGCTACATACATGGCGTTATCCTTTTTCCGTCTTAATCATTTTTATTTTTGTCGTTCTGGGTAGCGCACTTAATTTTTCACTACTCGTAAGAATAATGTCTATTCCTTTTGGAAAAAGAGAGTTCGCTTTACCGCGATGATCCCATAACGACGTGGGAATGTTTTCTGCATTTAAAAAACGAGACTTTTTTATGCCTGGCCCTGTAAGTTTCAGTTTTTTGGTATCGTCGAGGCTCTGTGTTTGAATTATAACCGTAGCAGCGGTTTCCGGGTTTTCATCTGTTCCGAGATTTAAAGGCGGAAGTTCATCTGGAGCAGAGAAAAAAACAACAAAGTCTGCCTCACTACTATGCTCTACAATCCTCAATCCAGTATGGAATTTTAGGTATTTTGATACTTCACTGTCGCGCGGTAAGTCCAACCAGACTTTTGTTTGAAAATCCATCAATGTTAAACATACCGCAGCAGTTGCTTTCATCATTGGAGCGGGAGCGGATAATTTGTTTTTGATCTTTTTAATTGTTCCGGGTTCCGACATTACTTTTAAAATTTTTCGGAATACAATTTGACTTTCATAAACTGGATCATCGAAGCCTGTTTCTACCGGGATATTATCTGTTGGTTCTTGCAGGAGCGCCATTCTATTTACCTCGAACCATTGTGAAAAATTCAACTTTGGTTTTTGCTGCTTTTTTGCCAGCCGTAGTTTTTTGTTTTTTTATTGCCTTTTCAAGTGGCTTTATGATGTTGGTAAAAGTGGAAGAAGCATACCGATCGTCTTGAAGCATGGCGTCGAGTACAGCGCTTTGTTCAGCTTTCAATGCAGATCTACCTTGAACGTAAGCGACACCCGATATCCCGTTATCCAATCTTACAGTTGCGCGTGTTAGGGTCATTTCACCAACATTGAAGGTTGTTCCGACACCTCCTGTTTTTCCTCTTACCATTACCATGCCGGTTTCCGGCGCCCTGATATTTGTCCAAGATGGTCTATCCGAAAAGTCACACCAAAGCCTATTAAGGAGTTTGGGGTCTGCTTTTGCCAATATTGACATCCATTCTTGTCGTTTTGTTTTCTCGTATTTTTTAGTTTCTTTCATTGTAAAGATCTCCTGGTGACCTTTTCTAAATTTGTCTAGACGTATAGATGATAGGAGCTATAATAAGGTGTTCAAAATCTAGGTAAAGTAAAAATATTGAGACATTTATGTTACGTTTGCGCGAAAACGTTTAGTCTTGGATTGGGCAGATGCAGTGGGAAAAGGGTATATCCGCGTGGAAGCAAATATCGGACGATATAGAGACGTCGATTAAAAACAAAACTTGGAAACCCGGCGACAAGCTTCCAACGGAAATGGAATTGGCTAAAACGTATCGAGTGAATAGGCATACAATTCGCCGGTCCGTTCATGAATTAGTTGAGAAGGGATTAATTAGTGTAGAACAAGGACGAGGTATGTTTATACCAGACTATGTCCTAGATTATAAGTTAGCTAAAAGAACTCGATTTTCGGAGGTTGTCTCAAGCCAAAATAAATTTCCCGGGGGGAGAATTCTAAGCGGTGAGGTAATTAAAGCAAACAAAAAAGTGTCAGAGGCATTGAAAATGCCGTTAGAGGGAAAAGTTTGTTTACTTCGAACAATTCGGGAGTTAGATGGCGTACCAATCGTTTTAGCGGCTCACTATTTCTCGGCGTCACGCTTCCCAGACTTTCTTGAAAGATTTGAAGAATTTAAGTCCGTATCAAAAACTCTGGATAGTTACGGCTTGGGTAATTATGAACGGCAATCAACTAATATTAGTGCGCGGATGCCAAATTCCGAAGAGATAGCAAGTCTCAAACAACCAGCCAACCGCCCGGTATTAATAACAGAGTCAGTTAATGTGGATAGTTTTGGAGAGCCCATCGAGTTTGGCATTTCCGCATTTAGCGCGGATAGAACCAATTTGATCGTCGAAAGTTGATTGCTAAAAGACTTTTAAGTTGAACGATCTTTAGATAGTTTGTGAATCGTTAATGGAGCTGTCGAACTTTCAGCGAAATCTACAAACTGTCTAAAATACAATTAATTAAAGGGTCTAAGATATGTCATCTACACCGAACGGCCAGGTTCTATCAGAAAAACTGGGAGGACACGTGTTAGTGGATTCCCTGAGGACGCACGGCGTTGAAATGGTATTTGGAGTTCCTGGTGAAAGTTATTTGGCTGTATTAGATGGGTTGCAAGACGCCAATAGTATACAAACCATCATATGCCGTCAGGAGGGTGGTGCCACGATGATGGCGGAAGCCTACGGTAAAATGACGGGCAAGCCAGGTATATGTCTCGTAACACGAGGACCTGGTGCTACAAATGCAAGCGCTGGCGTTCACATAGCAATGCAGGACTCTACGCCACTTGTTTTACTCGTAGGCCAGGTCGGAAGATCAATGATGGATCGTGAGGCATTTCAAGAAATCGACTACAGGCGCATGTTTGGTGAAATTACAAAGTGGGTTGCTCAAATTGAGGACCCTATGAGAATTCCCGAGTATATAAATAGGGCGTTTTATACAGCGACTTCGGGTCGGCCGGGGCCAGTCGTTTTGGCATTACCAGAAGATATGTTGACAGAATTCGCTGATAGCCCAGCGATAAACTCCTATCAAAAAGTGCAACCATATCCTTCGCCTTCAGATCTTGAAACACTGCAATCATTACTTAATGCCGCCAATGCGCCACTAATGATTATCGGTGGAGGGGGGTGGGATGCTGCTGCCTGTACTAAAGTTCAAGAGTTTGCAGATAAAAATAATCTAGCTGTGGGATGTTCTTTTCGCTGTCAGGACTATTTTGATAATAGACATCCAAATTATGTTGGTCATATTGGGATAGGTCTATCCCCCTCGCTGGAAAAACGGGTATTAGAAGCTGACCTGTTATTAGTTGTTGGGGCTCGTTTGGGTGAAATAACCACAGGCGGTTACAAATTGCTAGACATTCCTAAACCGAAACAGAAACTTGTCCATGTTCACGGAGGCGCAGAGGAGTTAGGAAGCGTATACCAACCCGACTTACCTATTAATGCTGGACCGTGTCAGTTTGCAGATGCCATTCATAATTTGGTGCTGGAAAATTCGTCGAGATGGGCATCTAGTACTTTGGAAGGCAATAAAGCATATCTTGAAACATTGAAGCCACAACCAATTCCTGGCGACGTGCAAATGGGAGAAATTGCATCGTGGTTAAATCAAAAGCTCCCGGAAGATGCGTTTATTTGTAATGGAGCGGGAAACTACGCGACTTGGATGCATCGATTTTATCAATATAGAAAGTATCGGACCCAATTGGCACCGACGAGCGGATCAATGGGATACGGTTTGCCTTCAGCGGTTGCTGCTAAGCTCGTCCATCCTGAACGGGTGGTAGTTAGTATGAATGGTGATGGGTGTTTTATGATGCATGGACAGGAATTAGCAACCGCAATGCAGTATGGAGCCAACATAATAATAATTATTGTTAACAATGGTATGTTCGGTACTATTCGTATGCATCAAGAGCGCGAATATCCGGGGAGGATCGCAAATACAGGGTTGCAAAATCCAGATTTTGCAGCCCTTGCTCGAGCATATGGAGCTGCTGGCGAGCTTGTAACTAAAACCGAAGAGTTTTATCCAGCTTTTGAAAGAGCCTTAGAGGCTTCTACACCAACGATTATAGAGATTAAAATACATCCAGATGCAATCTCACCTGCTACAACGTTAAGTGCTATAAGAGAGGCAGCACTCGCAAAAGAAAATAAAAATTAATATTTTGAAACTCAAAATGAAAAAATAGAAGATTAGCGAATTGTCGAGAAGTTAAATAGGTTCTTAATATTATGGGATGGAGTTATTAGATGGTCGATACAAAAAAAGTTATAATCACCTGCGCTGTTACTGGTTCTATTCATACTCCTACAATGAGCCCTCATTTACCCATTACTCCAGATGAAATCGCTGATGCATCTATTGGTGCCTGGGAAGCGGGCGCTTCAATTATACATCTTCACGCAAGAAACCCAGAGGATGGTAGTCCTACTCCGGACCCAGATGTATTTATGGAATTTCTTCCCCGAGTGAAACAGGCTACGGATGCAGTTGTGAATATTTCAACTGGTGGCGGGCATGGAATGACTGTACAGCAACGCCTTGAGGCTGCCGTTAAGGCAAGCCCAGAAATGACTTCCTTAAATATGGGATCAATGAATTTTGGACTTTTTCCAATCTTAGATAAGATGTCAGATTTCCAGCATGATTGGGAACCAAAATACCTAGAGAACTCTCGAGATTTTATTTTTCGAAACACTTTCAAAGATATTGAATACATCCTTAAGGAACTAGGTGAAGGGCATGGAACGCGGTTTGAGTTCGAGTGTTATGATATTGGACACCTTTATACTCTCGCTCACTTCCTTGATAGGGGTTTGGTTAAACCGCCTCTATTTGTCCAGTCCATCTTTGGTATATTAGGTGGAATTGGTGCTGATGAGGAGAACTTAATGCACGCGCGAAGGATCGCTGATAAGCTGTTTGGTAACGATTATCAATGGTCAGTTTTAGCCGCAGGGCGTCATCAAATGAATTTTGTTACTATGGCTGCCATGCTTGGAGGCAATGTGAGAGTGGGTTTAGAGGATAGCTTATACATAGGTAAGGGCAAACTTGCGGAGTCAAATAAAGATCAAGTGGCTAAAATACGAAGAATTATAGAAGATTTGTCCTTAGAGGTGGCATCTCCTAAGGAAGCTCGCGAAATGTTGGGCTTGAAGGGGGGGGATCTGGTTCAGTTTTGAGACACGGTGGGTAACTTTTTTGATATAAACAAGGCAATAGTTCGACTGCCCTCGAAAGACGTTAGTAATGGCCTTCGGTCGGTTGACTTTGGTGACCCTTCTTATGAACTTGTAAAGGCAGAACACGACGCTTATGTCAAAGCACTGGTAATTGAGGGTGTAGACGTTGAAATACTCGCTCCACTTCCAGGTTTTCCCGACAGTTTGTTTGTTGAAGACCCAGCACTCGTTTTTTCGGAGGCTGCTGTTGTTCTTAAATCGTCTAGAATTGAAAGAAGTGGTGAGGGTGAAATACTGTCACGCTCGCTTGAAAATAACTTTCATGATGTCTTTTATTTAGATGATGGTTTTGTCGACGGAGGGGATATCCTCCAACTTCCAGATATAGTAATTATTGGGCTGTCACAAAGGACTGATCGTAAGGGAGCGGAAGCTCTTAAGATAATTCTTAATCATTTAGATAGAAAGAGTGTGATCTGTAAGGTTCCAAGCGAAGTACTTCACTTAAAATCAGATTGTTCTCTTATAGACTGCGACACTATTTTAGTGACGGAAAAGCTCGCCGATGAAAAAACCTTGTCCGGTTTTAATAAAATAATAGTACCTGAGAAAGAGTCGAACGCTGCAAATACCATTAGAATAAAATCTAAGATTTTTATTGGAGAACAATTTCCAGCGACTATCCAGGCACTTGAAAAAAGTGGATTTGAATTAATACCATTAGGAATAAGTGAAATTAGTAAAATCGATGCAGGTTTATCTTGCATGAGCCTGCGTTGGTCTCAATAGAGATACAGATTTATCTTTGTTTTGAAGATGTTTATCAGTACTTTTAGATATTTATTTTAATTTTAGTTTGAGAAATTAATGAATTCCGCCAAAAGGTTAGGTGTCGATAATCAGCTTGATCGAATAATCGTCGAAACGCTATAATACATGAGCGTCTAGCGGGAACTGCAATGAGGAACCCGACGCGGCCAGAAGTTTAAAGTTAGGATCAAAGATATGTTAGCCAGGCAATTAACGATTGAAGAACTTGCTTCAGAGATACCAGACGGTTCCAAGGTAGCGTTGCCCCCAGACTATGCTTATTGCGCATTGAGCGCAGTTAGAGCATTGATACGACAACAAAAAAGGAAACTCCACCTTGTTGGGGTTCCGTCATTAGGATTTCAAGCGGACATGCTGATTGGGGCCGGCTGTGTGGCGACTGTCGAAACTGCTGCGGTAACCTTATCCGAATACGGTCTTGCCCCACGGTTTACGGCCGCTGTAAAATCAGGGTCTATAAAAATGATGGATGCGACCTGTCCTGCTATACACGCCGCTCTGCAAGCGTCTGAAAAAGGCATTCCATTTATTCCTCTTCGGGGATTGATAGGTTCAGATATTTTGAAAAATAGAAAAGATTGGAAAGTTGGCAACAATCCATTTGCCGATGAGAAAGATGATCCAATTGTATTTTTACCTGCCCTTAAGCCAGACGTTGCGCTTATACATGCTCCAATTGGTGACAAGTTCGGAAATGTCTGGATTGGCGTTCGAAGAGAGCAAATGCTAATGGCGCATGCCGCCAAAACGACATATGTCACTGTAGAGGAGATTATAGAGGGCAATATTATGGAAGATCTCCAACTAAAGGCGGCAGCAATTCCTGGAATCTATATAAATGCCATAGCTGAGGCTAAAAATGGTGCTTGGCCTATAGGGATCCCAGGAGGATATGACTCCGATCACCAACATTTAAAGAGTTATGTTGAACTTGCGCAAACTGCGGAAGGTTTCGATCAATATATGAACGAGCATATTTATAATAGTAAAGCAGAAGCTGCCGAATAGAATTTTATGTCTAGTATATTACTTGAAGAAATTCTTATTAATGCTATTTCCAAAAATCTAGACGGGTTAAGACATATCGCTGTTGGGGCTTCTTCTCCTATACCAGGCGCTGCAGCTTTACTGGCTAGAACGCGCAGTAATGGG
>Ga0160423_10002025_pt1 | contig 16994 bp, 17 predicted proteins | sample CRUFie14St8metaG_FD_108191 | JGI IMG/M metagenome (GOLD analysis project Ga0160423, IMG submission 108191) | Marine microbial communities from the Costa Rica Dome - CRUD Field 142mm St8 metaG | ecosystem: Environmental > Aquatic > Marine > Oceanic > Photic zone | place: Costa Rica: the Eastern... | reverse complement strand
GCCGAGAAGGCGAAGGCGTTGATCTTGTAGGCAAACACCGCATCGCCGTCCTCGTTGTCAAACGACTCGGCCCATCGGAACCCCCATTCGTTCAGGTTGCGCTCCCCCATTCGGTAGGAGGCACTCAATCCGCCAAACACAAACGGGTCTTTGGTTTCCATGTTGATGACGCCGTTGAATGCGCCAGGCCCGAAGTACGCCGAGCTCGCACCCGCCACAATTTCCACGGTTTTCACATCCAGGTCGGGCGCCCCGAGGAAGTTGCCGAGCGAGAAGTTCAACCCGGGACTTTGGTTGTCCACGCCGTCGATGAGCTGGAGCGAACGCACCGGTGAGGTGCTGTTGAACCCGCGGGTGTTGACGATTTTGAATCCCAACGACGCGGAAGTCAAATCGACCCCCTTCAAGTTGCCAAGGCCCTCGTAGAAACTTCCGGTGGGTGCCTCCTTGATAGCCAAGGCGTCCATGGTTTCCACCGTCAACGGGGCCTGCTTCTGCTTGTCGCTGATGCGCTCCCCCACCACTTCCGCGGTCTCAATGAGAACCTGGTCTGGAATGAGCTTGACCTCAATGCGTTGGTTGGCCTGCGTGACCTGCACCTGCTTGAGGCTGTACCCAATGAAGCTGACGTTCAAGGTCACGGGCAGCGACGCCACGTTGATGCTGAAGCGTCCGTCAAAATCGGTCATCACCCCTTGGGTGGTGCCGTCGACCATGACGCTGGCGGAAAACATCGGTTCCCCGGTGTCTCCGTCCTTGACGAAACCAACGAGGGTGGATTGCGCCACCATCGCGGTGGATATCAGCCAAAGCAACGCCATCCATCCGGTCTTTCCAACGAAAGACATGGCAGGGGCGGTGGGCTTCAAAAGGGCTTCTACAAAGCGCATGTGTGCAGGTTTGGTCCTGCAAGATGCGCAAAGTCCACGCTTCCCTCCTGCCATTCAGAGGAAGGTTGTCCACCGGACACGCCGTCAAGTTGTGTGGAAATCAGCCCTCTTGCGCCACTATCCCCCACGACTCCGCGGGGTCCAGCGCGATGTCCACGCGGTCGCCTGGACGCAGCTTTCTGCGGCGACGGCTTTCGTCCTCGCCGTTGACCTTGATGAATCCGTCATCCACCAACATTTTGGCCTCGCCCCCTGTGGCTGCAATGCCTGTGGCTTTCAAAAACTGAAGCAGGTCAATGTATTCCGTGTGAATCGGAAAGGTGGAATCAGACATCAGCGCAGGGAAGGGTAACTGGACGGGTCCACCTCCCGCAACACGTTGTAGGCCGCCTCCACAATGTCTTCCACGCTCGGCTTGGAAAAGTAATCCCCGTCGCTGCCATAGGCTGGGAGGTGTGGTTTGGCCGCCAGCGTCTTGGCTTGTCCATCCAAGAAGCGCCACGCGCCCTGTCGGTTCAACACCTCGTCAAGCAGGTAGGCCGACGCCCCTCCAGACACGTCTTCGTCCACGACCAACAGTCGATTGGTCTTCTCCACCGACTTCGCCACAGCGCCTTCAAGGTCAAAGGGCAACAGAGTTTGGGCGTCGATCAGTTCCACTTCAATGCCCAATTCCGCCAAGCTCCCGCACGCCTCTTCGGCGAGGTGCAGGGTGGAACCGTAGCTGAGCATGGTGAGGTCGTCGCCCTCACGCAAGGTTTCGGTCACGCCCAACGGAACACGGAACGCGCCGATGTTGTTGGGAAGCGGCTCCTTCTTCCGGTACCCGTTCAAGCACTCCACGACCAACGCGGGTTCCTCTGCTTCGAGGAGCGTGTTGTACATGCCAGCAGCCTGGGTCATGTTGCGTGGCACACACACGTGCATGCCTCGGATGGAGTGAATGATGGCGCCCATCGGCGAGCCGCTGTGCCAAATGCCTTCCAAACGGTGGCCGCGGGTGCGGACGATGAGCGGTGCTTTTTGGCCTCCCGCCGTGCGGTACCTCACCGAGGCAAGGTCGTCGCGCATGATTTGCAAGGCATAATAGAGGTAGTCCAGGTACTGGATTTCTGCAATGGGGCGTAGGCCGCGCATGGCCATGCCAATGCCCTGGCCCAGAATGGTGCATTCGCGGATGCCTGTGTCGCTGACGCGAACCTCCCCAAACTTCTCCTGCATGCCTTCCATCACCTGGTTCACACCACCGATGCCGCCGGTGTCCTCCCCAAACGTCAGGACGCGTGGGTCTCGGCTGAACATCGCCTCGAAGTTGCGTTGCAGGATTTGGCGGCCGTCGAGCTCTTCTGGCTGGGCGTCGTAGGTGGCCGGAATGGCCTCAACGCGCAGCGCGCTGTCGGACTCGTCGCTGTAGAGGGTGCTGCTGTATCGCTTGTCGTTGTCACGGTCAAACGCCTCCAGCCAGCGGCCCAACGCCTCGCGCTGGGGCGTGGGATCTCCCGCGGTGTCGGCCAAAGTTCGGCGCACGGCTTGCGCCACTTCGGCCCGGCCGGCATCGCCGTTGCCACGCAACGCCTCGGCGCGGGACGCGTCGAGCGGCGCCAACAGATCGGCTGCCGACATGCGCTCCTCGTCCAGGGCGGCGCGGAACGAGGCCCACGCATTCTTTTGCTGGGCGCGGACGTCCTTCTTGGCCTCCTTGCGAAGGGCGTCCAACTCTTCTTGGGTGGCTGCGCCTTCCTTCACGAGGAATTCCGCCATTTGACGGATGCAATCGTACTCCGCCGCCCACGCCAGACGCTCTTCCGTCTTGTACCGCTCGTGCGATCCCGACGTGCTGTGCCCTTGGGGTTGGGTGACCTCTTCCACATGAACCAACACGGGAACGTGGTCTTCGCGGCACCGCTTCGCGGCGTCTTCGTACGTCGCCACGAGGTTGGGGTAATCCCATCCTTTGACCCGATAAATGACCAAACCGTTGGAGGCTTCTTCACGTTGGAAACCAGACAAGGCTGTGGAAATGCTCTCCTTCACCGTCTGGTATTTCTTGGGCACCGAGATGCCGTACCCATCGTCCCACACACTCATGAGCATGGGTACTTCAAGCACGCATGCCGCATTCATGGATTCCCAAAACAACCCCTCGGACGTGCTCGCATCGCCGATGGTGCCCACGGCGATTTCGTTGCCGCCGTCGGTGAAGGTGGCCATGCTTGAGGCAAGCTCGGGAAGTGCGCGGAACACCTTGCTGGCTTGGGCCAGTCCAACCAGTCGCGGCATTTGGCCACCGGTGGGACTGATGTCCGCAGAGCTGTTGAAGTCCGCCATCAAATCCTTCCACGATCCGTCCTCGTTCAACGTGCGGGTGGCAAAGTGCCCGCCCATTTGACGCCCCCCAGAGGTGGGGTCTGCGGCCACGTCTGCGTGGGCATACAACGCAGCGAAGTACTGCTGCACGTTCAAAAGGCCGCGGGCCATCATGAAGGTTTGGTCTCGGTAGTAGCCCGAGCGCCAGTCTCCTGCGCGCACCACTTTCGCCAAGGCCACTTGGGCCATCTCCTTGCCGTCTCCAAAAATGCCAAACTTGGCCTTTCCTGTGAGCACTTCTTTGCGGCCGAGAAGCGAGGCTTCACGGCTGACGCACATCAATTTGTAGTCGGAGAGCAACGCTTCTCGGAAGCCTTGCACATCTTGGGTCGTCGGTGTGGTGGAAGTTGCCGCCATGTGAGCACAAAAATACACAGGTCCCCTCCCCGCGCCCCTTCAGAGGGTCACGGCTTGACAATCAAAATGTTAAGAAGCGGCGTATGCCACCGCGATGCGCGCCCCGATGCGTGCATTGTGCTTGACGAGGGCCACATTTGCCGCGAGGCTCTTGCCTTCGGTCGAGTCTGCAATGTGCTTGAGCAAAAACGGGGTCAGCGCTTTGCCCTCTACCCCGCGGCTTTGGGCTTCACGCAAGGCCTGCTCGGTGGCTGCTGCAGCGTCAAAGCCCATGTCTTCAGGCACGGGATTTGCCACCAACACACAGCCTTCAAGCCCTAGGCCCCACTTGGCCTTCAAAATCGACGCCACCTCCGCCGGGGTGTCGGCGCGGTGCGCCACCGCCAAACCGCTCTTGGGTGTGAAGAAAGCGGGGAACTCGTCGGTGTCGTAACCGAGCACCGTGATGCCCTTGGTCTCGAGAACCTCAAGCGTTTTGGGCAAGTCGAGGATGGACTTCGCTCCGGCACTGACCACGGCCACGTCATGACGGGCCAGCTCATCGAGATCCGCGCTGATGTCCCATGTGTCGGCCACGCCGCGGTGCACGCCGCCAATGCCCCCCGTCACGAAGACGGGGATGCCGGCCAATCCCGCCCCGATGAGCGTGCCGCTGACGGTCGTCGCCCCGAGCGTGCCTTTGGCCAACACCACGGGCATGTCCCGTCGCGAGACCTTGGCCACGCCAGGCTCTGAGGCGAGGCGTTCCAGGGTCGCGGCATCGCATCCCACCTGCACCGCACCGTCGACCACGGCCACGGTGGCGGGCACGGCCCCTTCCTCGCGAACGATGGCCTCCACCGCCTGGGCCGTCTCCAAGTTGGCGGGGTATGGCATGCCGTGGGCCACAATCGTGGACTCCAAGGCCACCACAGGCCGGCCTTCGTTCAAGGCCTGTTGAACTTCAGGCAAGACCCGGATCAACGAAGGGTCGATGCTCATTGAAAGTGAGGGTTGTGAAGCATCGGGTTGGCCTGGTTGATGGCCTTCCAAATGGCGTCTTTGAGGGGCTGCAATCCTTTTTGGGCCACGCTGCTGAAAAACAGCGGAGGCGTCTCCAGATGCTGGGCAAGCTCCTGTCGCAGCTCGCGCTCCAACTCGTCGTCCAGCATGTCGCTCTTGCTGATGGCCAAAATGTGCTGCTTGTCCATCAACTCCGGGTTGTACTTCTCCAACTCGCCGCGCAACGTCTTGTACTCGGCCGGAATGTCGTCCGCGTCGGCGGGCACGAGGAAAAGCAACACGGGGTTGCGTTCGATGTGTCGCAGGAACCGAAGTCCGAGCCCCTTGCCTTCGGCCGCGCCTTCGATGATGCCCGGAATGTCCGCCATCACAAAGCTCTTTTCATCGCGGTACGAGACCATCCCGAGGTTGGGACGCAGGGTGGTGAACGGGTAGTCGGCGATTTCTGGTTTGGCGGCACTGACCACGCTGAGCAGTGTCGACTTGCCGGCATTGGGGAAGCCCACCAACCCGACGTCGGCGAGCAACTTCAATTCGACAATCTTCCACTCTTCAAGTCCGTCTTCGCCTGGCTGGGCGTAGCGCGGGGCTTGGTTGGTGGGCGACTTGAAATGGTCGTTTCCGAGGCCGCCGCGGCCGCCGGGGGTGGCAATGATCTCCTGGCCGTCTTCGGTGATCTCTGCCTGGACCTCTCCCGTTTCCGCGTCTTTGACGAGGGTGCCGAGAGGCACTTCAATGATGGCGTCCTTGCCGTCCGCGCCGTGGCGACGGTTGCCCGAGCCGGCTTCGCCGTGGGCGGCGATGACGTGGCGCTGGTATTTGAGGTGCAGGAGCGTCCACAGTTGGCTGTTCCCCCGAATGATCACGTGCCCACCACGGCCACCATCTCCGCCGTCCGGACCGCCCTTCGAGGTGGTCTTGTCGCGGTGCATGTGCGTTGACCCCTGCCCGCCCTTTCCAGAGCGGCAGCAGATTTTGACGTAGTCAACGAAGTTTTGGCTGGCCATGAGATGGCGTCAGTGAAGGTGGGTCAGGCGCCGATGGCGGCTCTGAGTCGTCCGGTGATGTCCTCAATGGACCCCACCCCGTCGATGCCTTGGTACTTGCCCGCGGCACGGTAGTGGTCGGCGACGGGTGCCGTCTCGGCGTTGTACACGTCGATGCGCTTTTGAATCACCGCCGGATCGGCATCGTCGGCGCGGCCTGAGGTGGCTGCACGGGCGAGCAAGCGCGTCTTGAGTTCCTCTTCAGGCACCTCAAGGGCGAGCATGGAAGCGATGGTTTGGCCTTTGCCTTCGAGGAAGGCGTCCAACGCGCCAGCCTGGGCAGTGGTGCGGGGAAAGCCGTCGAAAATGAAGCCCGACGCGTCGGGGTGCTTGTTGACCTCCGACTCCAGCATCTTGATGGTGACATCGTCGGGCACAAGCTGACCTTGATTCATGTAACTCTTGGCCAGTTGGCCCAGCTCTGTCTCCCCCTTGATGTTGGCACGGAAGATGTCTCCCGTGCTCAGGTGCACCAAGTTGTAATGGTCGACAAGGAAGGCGCTTTGGGTGCCTTTACCCGCACCCGGAGGGCCAAACAAAATCAAGTTGCGCATCGCTTTGTTCCTTTCGTGAATTCTTTCGTGAAAACGCGAAGATAGGGAATGCTCTGAGGCAGTACATTCGCGGCATGAAGTACGACGTGATTGTTCTTGGAAGCGGACCCGGCGGATATGTGACCGCCATCCGCGCATCGCAATTGGGTTTGAAAACCGCAGTCGTGGAGCGCGAGGCGCTTGGCGGCATTTGTTTGAACTGGGGGTGCATCCCCACGAAGGCGCTGTTGAAGAGCGCCAACGTGTTTGAGTACATCGAACACGCAGAGGACTACGGCATCAGTGTGGCTGCCCCCAAGGCCGACTTCGGCGGCATGGTGAAGCGCAGCCGGGGCGTGGCAGACGGCATGAGCAAGGGCGTCACGTTCCTCATGAAAAAGAACAACATCGATGTGATCATGGGCGACGGCAAGTTGTTGCCCGGCAAGAAGCTCGAGGTGACCGCCGCCGACGGCGCCAAGTCCACCCTCGAGGCCAACCACATCATCATCGCGACGGGCGCGCGCTCTCGTCAGCTCCCTTCCATGCCTCAGGACGGCGAGAAGATCATTGGCTACCGTGAAGCCATGACTTTGAAGAAGCAGCCCAAGAAAATGGTGGTCGTCGGTTCCGGCGCCATCGGCGTGGAGTTCGCTTACTTCTACAACGCCATCGGCACCGAGGTGACCGTGGTGGAGTACGTGGACCGCATCGTGCCTGTGGAAGACAAAGAAGTGTCCAAGCAACTTGAGCGCACGTTCAAGAAGGCCGGCATCCACATCATGACCAACTCCGAAGTCACCGGCGTCGACGCCTCGGGCAAAGGGTGCAAGGTCACCGTGAAGACCAAAAAAGGCGAAGAAACCCTCGAGTGCGATGTGGTGTTGAGCGCGGCCGGCGTCGTGTCCAACATTGAAAACATCGGCCTCGAAGAGTGCGGCATCGTGCACGACCGCGGCAAGATTGTCGTGGACGACTACTACGCCACCAACATCCCCGGCTACTACGCCATTGGCGACTGCGTTCCTGGTCCCGCCCTCGCCCACGTGGCGTCGGCCGAAGGCATCACCTGCGTCGAGAAGATTGCAGGACACCACCCTGAGCCCATCGACTACGGCAACATTCCTGGCTGCACCTACTGCTTCCCCGAGGTGGCGAGCGTAGGCATGACGGAAGACGCTGCGAAAGAAGCCGGCCACGAGATCAAGGTGGGCAAGTTCCCCTTCTCTGCGTCAGGCAAGGCGAGCGCCTCCGGACACAAGGACGGCTTCGTGAAGCTCATCTTCGACGCCAAGTACGGCGAACTCCTCGGCGGCCACATGATTGGCGCCAACGTGACGGAGATGATCGCAGAGATTGTCGCCTTGCGCAAGCTCGAGACCACCGGTCACGAACTCATCAAGACCATCCACCCGCACCCCACCCTGAGTGAGGCGGTGATGGAAGCGGCTGCCGCCGCGTACGACGAGGTGATCCACCTCTGAGTTCTGACCTCCCTGCGCCAAGCGCAGATTGCAACAAGGCACGCCGCATGGCGTGCCTTGTTTGTGTTGGAGCCTTTACCTTGCCCCAAAACCTCAACCATGTCACTGCGCGCCTCACTCTCATTCAGCCTGTTTTTGGGCCTTGCCGGCACCTGCTTCGGCCAATCTGTGGAATTGCTCACCACCTACACCCAGTCCCAGCTCGCGGCGACAGCAGCGGTGTTTGGGATTCCGAGCGACTCCTTTTCCGCCGAGTTCGACGTGAACGCCTACCGCGTCCTGTACGACATGCCCTACCTCGGGGACACCATCGAAGTGAGCGGCGCGCTGTTCGTGCCCCAAGGATTTGACGACCCTTGCGGACTGCCCATCCACCTCTACATGCACGGGACCATTTTCAAGCGCACCGATGCGCCGTCCTTCCTCAGCGTGGAAGGGTCCTTCGGTGGGCTCATGGCCACCTTGGGACAGCTGGTGTTGATGCCCGATTACGTGGGCCTGGGCACGAGTGAATTGATGCATCCCTACGTCCACGCCGACTCTGAATCGGATGCTGGCTTCTACTTGATGCGGGCGGCCGATGCGCTGTCTGAGGATTTGGGCTACACCTTGAATGGCCAAAACTTCATCTCCGGCTACTCCCAAGGCGGCCACGCGGCGATGGCCTTGGCCCGGGACCTGACCACCACGGCCTACGGCGACGAATTCCCTTTGTCGGGTGCGGTTCCAGGCAGCGGTCCTTACGACATCAGCGGCACCCAGTTTCCCCAGACGTTTGAATTTGAAACCTACTCCAACCCTGCCTACCTCGCGTACAACGTGATTGGATGGAACAGCGTGTACGGGACCTTGTATGACGACTTGTCCGAAGTGTTCCAAGAGCCCTACGCCAGCACCATGCTCGACTTGTTCGACGGAACCCACGACGCGGCGACCATCAACAATGCCTGTCCGAGTACCCTGGAGGAATTCCTGCAGCCCGGTTTGGTCGAGGAAATCCAAAACGACCCCACGCATCCCTTCCAAATTGCCGCGCTGGACAACGACGTGTACCAGTGGATACCCGAAGCGCCCGTGGAGATGTACTACTGCACGCAAGACGAGCAGGTGTTCTACCAAAATGCACTGGTGGCCGACACTTGGATGACCGACAATGGGAGCACGATGCATTCGTCCACCAACCTCGGCGCCTACGACCACGGGCAGTGTGCAGGCTTGGCCATTTTTGGCGGCACGTTGTGGATCCAAGACCTCGTTGAGGAGTGTGCCACGGCCGTGACCAACGCGGAGCTGGCGACTTTGGTCGCCTACCCCAACCCCGCCACCGACGTGGTGAACCTCGGAGGCGTCCACGCCCAAACGTCCTGGACGGTACGCAGCATGTCGGGACAAGTCGCGCGACGCGGCCAAGGCAGCCGCGTGGACCTGCAAGGTCTGTCAGAAGGTCTGTGGATGATTCAGGCCGAGGGCCACAAGCCCACGGTGCTCTCGCTTGTGCGATGATCGGCTGATCAGGGCTTGCGCAGCGTGATGTGCATGCATCCGCCTTCGGGAATCACGTAAATGATTCCTGCCTTTTGGTAGCGGTTGAGCAACCGTTCCATCTCGCGGGTCGGCGTGCCACAGGAGGCGTCGTCGTCCATGCGGTCGACAAAGGCGATGTCGAACGAAGCGCCGTAGCTGTGCGTGCTCTGGCTGTTCGTCGCGTTGAGGTTGCGGCGACGCAGACGGCGCTGTTGCTTGTCGGTTCGGGTGACGGAGGTGACACGGAAGACCGCACCCTCACTCGCTGTTCCCTCGAGCGCGTCTGCAAAGTCGTTGCCCATGTCCTTCAGCAATTGGTAGGTCTCGGGCAACAGCCAGCCGTGGCTGTGCGTCAAACGCGCCACCCGGTACCCACGTCCGTCTTCAACCTCGACGAGTTTGCCGTTGCGCTTGCCTGCGTTCAACTCGATGTCGTTTTTGACAAAGAAGCTGTTGGGCAGAGCGCGCGCCGCGCTTTGGTGGGCCGTGTAGGGGTTGCGGGGAACGCGCATGGTTTTCTTGCAGACGCTGCATGGCAAAATCGTCTTGTCGCGCTCCTTCTTGGCCTTGGGTTCTGGCTTCGGTTCTGGCTTCGGTTCCGGGGCAGCCTGGGGCTCGGGTTGCGGCTCGGGCGCTTGTTCCGGTGCGGGGCTCACGTCGCGGTCCAACATGCCTGTGGTTTCCTCCTCGGAGCTTTCCTCGTGGGCGGGCTGAGACGATTGGCGCAACAGCACGGGGTGGGCTTCCTTCTTTTGAAGGGCCACGACGGGCTTGGGGTGGGTCAAGCGCGTGAACGCATCTTCCTCCGCCTCGGTTCCTCCCACCAACGCGACCATTCCGCTGGAACACCCCACCAAAATCAAGGCCACGAGGCCCAAGCGGTCCCACCGAATCATCTTGCGTGGGGCTTGCCCCGTGTTGTGCTCACTCATGGTCTGTGAAGTTCTGAGGCACATGCAATGCTCAGGCGGGTGCCTCCTCCCAAATTCCCACGCCGACTTGTTGAAACCCCTTTTGGTTCGGGGCGGGGCGCCACCCTCTCCTTTGCATTTTGCAATTCATGGCACAACTCGGCGCAAAAATTGAACACCCTTCCTACGGCGAAGGCGTCATTTTCAACCAAGACGGAGACTTTTGGCGTGTGTTTTTCAAAGACCACGGCGAAAAGGAATTCAACAAGGATTTCTCGGGATGGGACATCGTGGAAGAAGGCATGGACGCGGGCAGCGCCGATTTGTCAGACATCACGACCGCGGTGGAACAGGTGTTTGAAGAGCACATGTACCGCATCGAGCAATACATCGAACCCGCCCCGATCGAATTGGGCGACCGCTGGGAAGGCGGCACGTTGATCATGCAGCCTGAGGACGCAGGTTTGCAGGCCAAAGAGGTGCCCATGGAAACCTTCTTCCACAAGGTTGTGATGGTGCGCGACCGCTTGCGGGTCATGGAACAGCAAATCAACGCCCAAGACAAATTGTCCGACGAGGACAAGGTCAACTTGCAGCAGTACATCACGAGGATTTACGGCAGTTTGACTACGTTCAACGTCTTGTTCAAGTACAAGGAAGACCAGTTCAAAGGGGCGTCCAAAACCGGCGGAGAATGAGCATCTGGGGCCTCCTTGCGCGCTTGAACAAGGTGCTGCTACCATCCATCCACAAGTCGCCTGATTTGACCCGCCTGAGCGGACTCCAAAAGGCCATTGTGGGCTGGAAAATGTACGTGACCTACCGGCATCTGGACGCGCTCGAAGGTCGCGACCAAAGCCCCCTGGAGGGCGACAAACTCCCACACTGACATGTCGACCAAAGCGTCGTGGTTGCGCGTGTTGGGACCGGGCATCATGTTCGCCTCCGCGTGCATCGGTGTTTCGCACTTGGTGCAGTCGACGCGGGCGGGGGCGCTTGCGGGATTTGGACTGTTGTGGGCAATCCTCGCGGCAAACGCCGCCAAGTATCCCTTCTTTGAGTTTGGCAGCCGGTATGCGTCCGCCTCGGGCCAGTCGCTCATCGAGGGCTTTCGAACCTTCGGCCGCGGGGCGTCCTGGCTCTACCTCGGCTTGACCTTAGGCACGTGCTTCTTCGTCATGGCCGCGGTCGGGATGGTCACGGGTGCGTTCTTGGACAACCTGCTCGGCGTGTCGGCGCGCATGGGAACTTCTCTCACGTCGGAGGTGACGGTGGGGTTGTTCCTGGCGTGCATCGCCTTGCTGTGGCTCGGAAAGTTCAATGCCTTGGACAAAGTCATCAAAGTGCTGGCCTCGGTGCTGCTCGTGTCCACCGTGGTGGCCGTGGCCCTGACGGTGTCCGCCCCACCTCCTGCCACCGTCGTTCCCGAAACGTGGTCGTGGACCACGCCCACAGGGATCGCTTTTGTCATTGCGCTCATGGGCTGGATGCCCTCGGCCGTGGATTTGAGCACGTGGAACAGCTTTTGGACCCTTGAGCGCATTCGAACTTCAGGATACAAGCCCACACTGAAGGAAACCCTGACGGAATTCAATGCAGGCTACGCCATTTCCGTGGTGCTCGCCCTCGGGTTTCTGATCTTGGGAACCCTCCTGCTCCACCGCACAGACTCGACGTTGCCGGACGGAAGTGCCGCCTTCGCCTCGGGCATCGTCTCCCTGTATGCCCGGGCCATGGGAGATTGGAGCGCACCGATCATGGGCGCAGCCGCCTTCAGCGCCATGTTCAGCACGTGCATCACCGTGATGGACGGGTATGCCCGAAGCCTGGACCGGGCGTGGGCCGTTGCCACCCAAACCGACCGCAATCCCATGCGGCATCGCCTCGCCTTGGTTCTGGTCGCCCTCGGAGGCCTGATCGTCGTGTTGGCTTTCCGAGGTCAGCTCAAAACCCTGGTCGATTTGGCCACCACCTTGTCGTTTTTGGTGGCCCCGGTGATCGCGTTTTGGAACCTGCGGCTGGTCACCCGGGACGATTTTCCGGCCGAAGCCAAGCCCGGCCGCGCCCTCCAAGCTTGGGCTTGGCTCGGCCTCCTGTTTTTGACGGCCTTCAGCACCGTGTACGTGTGGGTGTTGTTCAGCGCGTGACCCGCGCCGCCACTTGCCCCATCAGATAGAGCATCTCGGTCCCGATTTGTTCGAGCCGGGCATCGTAGGTCGCCGCCTCCGCAGCCGTGCCGTCGCTGAACTTGGGGTCGACGTAGGGAATGGCGAAGCGGGCGTCCGCGCCGTAAACGAGTGGACAACCGCGGTCCGCACTGCTGCACGTCATGACCGCCCCAAACCCTTCACTTGGGTTGGGCTCGTCCCCGTATTTCTTGCTGAAGCAAGCCATGTCCGACACCCCCGTGGAGACCAGATAGGTGGGGTTGGTCTCGCCATGCACGGTGTCCTGCTGCGCAACTTCGAAGCCGGCCCGTTGCATGGCCGCCACGGTCCTTGGATTGCACGCCGTGGCTTCCGTCCCGCCACTGAACGTCCGAATGCCCTTCACCCCTGCGACGTCCGCACCCACCTGCGCCCAAACCTGGGACAAATGGCTGCGCCGGCTGTTGTGCGTGCAAATGAAAATCAAGTCGGCATGACCTTGCTCGTCGAGCGATTCAGCGGTCCATTGGGCCAAGGCATTGAGTTCGGACTTGCGTTCCTCAGCCACAGACGCGGTGTCTTTCAACAACTTCGCGGTCGTCTCGGCAAGTCGAGGGTTCCATGGATTCATGTTCACGGCAGGCGTTTCTGTGCAGGACATCAAGACAGTCGTCGCGAATACGGCAACGGCTCCCCAAGATTGGACAGGATTCATGCCGCAAACTTGCGAAGGCAGTCGCGCTCCGATGTCAAGAAATTGTCAATGCCATGGGTCGCCACTGTCAATTCGAGAGACGCACGTGGTCGATGCGCACCTCCCCAAACAGGTCGTCAAAGCCCACAAGTCGTCCCTTGAGTGTCACCCGTCCCGTGGGCGCGACCTCTGGGGCGTGCCCCTCGTCGTAGGTGGCCACCACCCCTGGATTCAGCACCACGCCCTGCATCGAAGACGACCGCACCGTCCCTGTGACCTCAACCACCTTCTCCTGCCATTGGGCTTGCATGTCGTCCGGAGCTTCCGCGAACGCTGCGACCAGGTCTTCGGCGCGCCATGTTTGGGCCACCTCTTCTTGCGCGTAGTCCTTGTGCGGTTTGTTGTACATCGACCACGCCACAACGGCACCTGCCACAACCGCGGCCAAAAACAAGGGAAGAGCTTTCTTCATTCCTCCAAGGTCGGAACCCGGAAGGAAAGCAGCAACTGGTCGTCGGTCGCCGGCGACTCTCCTTGCCAAGACGTCAACCACGTCTTGATGAATTCGTGCTGGTCCGCGGGGGGCATCTCTGCGAGCAGCAAAATCAGTGTACGCAGGCCTTTGAGCTTCAGTTTGCGGTCGTAGGGGCCGCCAAACTGGTCGGACACCCCGTCCGAGAACATGAAGACCGAATCGCCTGGACGCATCTGCAAGGTGGTTTCCACAAAGGGCTGCTGCCTCCAGTAGGCGCCGCCGATGGACCGAGACGTCCCTTTGAATTCGAGGAGCTTGCCGTTGCGCACAATCCACAGCGGGCGTTTGGCCCCTGCGAAGCGGAGTTGCTGTTGGGCCGGCTGGTAGGCAATGACCGCCAAATCCAGACCCATCCCCACAGCCCGCATGGCGTGCGTGTCCCCATTCATCATGGCAGCACGAAACTTTTCATCAAGGCGTGTCAACAGGTGCGCGGGCCCGGACGCTTTGCTCACGGCCTGCCACAGCTTTTCGCGGGCAAGCACCGTCATCAGTGCCGCGCTCATTCCGTGCCCAGTGCAGTCGCAGGCGGCGAGGTACGCCATTTGGTCTTTCTCAGCGACAAACAGAAAATCCCCACTCAGCTTGTCCATGGGCCTGTCGTACATCATACACTGCGGAAAGAGCGCGTCCAATTGGGCCGCGGTGGGCGCCATCATGGACTGGATCGAGCGGGCGTAATTCAAGTCCTCCAAGGACTGTTGATACCTGCGCTCGACGTCGTTCTGCGTATATGTGATAGGAGAATCCAATGCGACTCGTTCGTTATGTGAAGATACAAGGGAAAGATTCAAAGATTCTTCCGAACTTCACCCTATGAAGCGACCCACGTTCCTCGTTTTCGCTGTCTCGGCTGCCCTACTGGGTTTATTGTCCTCCTCTCAAGGTGTTGCTGAAGCCCAAAATCGCGACCGCACCGGCGCCCCCGGCTCCGATCCGGATTGCACGGTCTGTCACAACGGTTCGACTTCGGCCAGCGCTTCTTTCGAAGTCGTGGATGCGGTAACCCAAGAAGCCGCCACGGCCTACACGCCTGGACAGGAGTACTTGGTTCGCATGGTCATCGCAGGAGGAGACGCCGCCTCCGTCTATGGCATGCAGAGCACGGTTGTTTTGGCCGATGGCTCCAATGCCGGAACATTCAGTGCCCCTTCAGGCAACGCCCAACTCGAAAACGTGGACGGACGTCACATCGTGGAGCACAACTTCTCCAGTGCATCCAACGTGTTTGAAGTCAATTGGACCGCCCCCGCTGCGGGATCCGGAAATGCCGATTTCTACATGAGTGCGATGGAGAGCAACGGCAACGGCTCGACCAACGGAGACGGCTCCATTCCCGCAACCTTGTCCCTGCCGGAAGTGGGCGACACTTCAGGCACCGACGGCTTGGCCATGGCTCCGGCTACAGACTGGGCCCGTCCACTGCCCCTCGGAGAAATGTGGACTTGGACAGCCCCAGAAACAGGTCGCTTGGTCGTATCCGACCTCTCCGGCCGTGTGCTTGAAGCGTGCGACGCCAACGCCGGACAACAACTCGACTGGCCTGCGCAAGCCATGAACGTGGCGGTCTATGTGACGGACCGCGGCCAGCGTCAGACTTGGAAGCTCGCCGGGCGTTGAACGAGTACTCAGACAAAAAAATCTACACGCTCTCTCAACTTGGGAAGAGCCTCAAACGCACGCTTGAGCAGGTCACGCACGGCAGAGACCTGTGGTTCAAGGCGGAAATCGCCAAGCTGTCGAAAAGCCCTTCTGGCCACGTTTACCTGGAACTCGTCGAAGAGCACCTCGGACAGCGCCTGGCGGTGATGCGCGGCACCCTGTGGAAGGGTCAGCTCGCCGTGGTGCGCGAAGCCTTGGGAGAGGCTGCAGACCAAATCCTTGCACGCGGTACGGAAATCGTGTTTCGTGGCAAAGTGAATTACCACCCTGTCTACGGAGTAAGCCTCGTGATTGAGGAGATCGACGTGTCGGCCATGATTGGCGAAGTAGAACGGCGAAAGCAAGCGACCATCGCGACTCTGAAAGCCCAGGGCACCTTCGAACTGAATCGCAGCCTCCCCCTGCCGCGCTTGATGCAGCGCGTGGCCCTGATTGGCTCTCCTGGGACCTCTGGCTTTCGAGATTTTGGGATGCACCTGTTGCGCAACGAATGGGGCGTGGGCTTTGACGTGGAGGTGTTTGCAGCCACTGTGCAAGGCAAAGACGCCCCACCAACCCTAATCGATGCGCTGTCTCGCGCGCAGGCTTGGCAACCCGACGTGGTCGTCATGGTTCGGGGTGGTGGATCCGCCTTGGACCTCGACGCCTTCAACGACCTGGACCTGTGTCTCGCCATTTCCCAGTCCACCCTTCCCGTGTTCACGGGCATCGGCCACGAAACCGATTTGTGCGTGGCCGATTTGGTGGCCCACAAGCACTTCAAAACGCCCACGGCTGTGGCCGACGACCTCGTCGACCGACTCGTGACAGAGCGCTCCCACTTAGCAGAGTGGGGCTTGGCCGTGGGACAACGTGCCCAACACCGTTTGGCGTGGGAACGCACGCGGATGGCGAAGGACCTGCAAACGCTCGTACTTCAACCCCGCCAGTTGCTTGCTGCGGAGGGGGTGCGGTTGGCCCATGCCCGAGAACAATTGGCAGTGCTGGCACAACAGGCCCTGGCACAACAACTGCAGCACATCAAGCATTTGGCCACCACCGTGCACACCCTTCAGCCGGAGAACACCTTGGCCCGTGGGTTCGCGGTGGCCCGCAAAGACGGCCAGGCCATCCGAGATGCCGAGGCGCTCGCCGTCAACGACACCCTTTCCTTGCAATTCCACCGCGGCAGCGCGGACGTGACCGTGACCCGCGTAAATTCGCCTTCTGATGAGTGATGCCCCCCTCCCTGAGAACACGTCTTACGACGATGCCGTGCGTGAACTGCAAGAAATCTTGCAGCAAATGCAGGGCAGCGAACTGGGCATCGATGCGCTGACGTCCAAGCTGCAACGGGCCAGTGCCCTCCTTGACTTCTGCCAGCAACGTCTGACAAAGACCGAGGCCGAGGTTCAAGCGGTGCTCAAACGACTCGGCCTCGAAGACGCGGAATGACCGCGACGGTTAGAATCCGTTGATCAGGATTCCTTCAGCTTGTTCAACACGGCGTTGGCGCCTTTGACGCCATCGAGGTCGGTGGCCCGCTCTTTTTCCGCTTCTTGGATGACACGAGCTTGCACTTCTTCCTTCACTTCGGTCATGACGTCCGTCAAGGCGGCAAAGCCTTCGCATTGTCCCATCGCCCGTGAGTACTCGCGGTCGAGATCCAAATTCCCTGTCGGCTTCATGCAAGGCAACATCATCTGTGCGATCTGAAGGTTGATCTCTTGGGCCGTCACTTGCTCGGTGCTCTTCAAGGATTCAAGCAAGCCCGCCATGGCTTCTTGGTTTTCAGCCACGCAGTTGCAAGGCTCTCCACGTTCGGCAATCGCCTGTTCCAAGGTTGGGGCTTCGGGCTCTTGT
>Ga0160423_10002024_pt1 | contig 16995 bp, 26 predicted proteins | sample CRUFie14St8metaG_FD_108191 | JGI IMG/M metagenome (GOLD analysis project Ga0160423, IMG submission 108191) | Marine microbial communities from the Costa Rica Dome - CRUD Field 142mm St8 metaG | ecosystem: Environmental > Aquatic > Marine > Oceanic > Photic zone | place: Costa Rica: the Eastern... | reverse complement strand
TAGAAGAAACAACCTTCACAGGAGAAGACCAAGCTGCAGAAGTAGCTGAAGGTTCTGCTGTTGGAGAAGCAGCTCTTGCATTTACAGAGCAAACAGAAAGCATCAGAAAAATGGGTGTTTTCTTGCCTGTTACTGACGAGCTTCTTGCAGATGTTTCTGGTATTCAAGGATATGTCAACTCAAGACTACAAACTATGATCCGACTTCGTTTGGACACCCAAGTACTATCTGGAGATGGTACTGCTCCAAACATTGAAGGTATCTTAGATGCAGGTAAATCAAGCGTTGGTTCAACTGACTTCTCAAGTTACGCAGGTAACTTAGGAAGAGTTGGAGCAATCTATGGAGCAATTACCGATATTCGTGTAAACAGCTTCATGGAGCCTGATACAATTATCATGCATCCAAACGATTGGAACTCTGTTGTTACAGAACTAACAGGTTTCGCAGGAACTTCAGGTGCAGGTTATGCAGCTAATGTTCCATTGTTCGTTGCTTCAGGAATGTTTGGTCAAGCACCTGTAGCTTCTATCTGGGGTGTCAAAGTACTCCCTACAACAGCTATTGCTGAAAATACCTGCTTAGTAGGTAAGTTCGGTGGTGGAGAAGCTGCACATCTCGTTATGAGACAAGGTATTGATCTTGCTGTTTCTGACAGCCATAGTGATTACTTCACAAAGAACATGCTCGCAATTAGAGCAACAATGAGAGTTGGTTTCCCTGTTTACAGGCAACAAGCTTTCCACAAAATAACAAACTTCTAAATTAGGAGTAATTGTTAATTAGTTTCTGTAAGGGGTAGCAACCCTACCCCTTACGAACTAGAATTATTAAAAAAGGAAATTATGTCAGATTTTATAAAACCAGAAAAAAGTATTTGGAAGTTAGCTGATGGTAAAATTTGGGAAGGTCCTGTATCGGAACTACCTAAATCAGGTGCTTCTTTAATTGCCAAAGCAGGAAAAGAATATCCTACTGAGTGGCTAAAAGAACAAGGTTGGGGTAAAAAAGCTCCTGCTAAGAAAAAAGCAGCTCCTAAAAAAGCAGAACCAAAAGCAGCTCCAAAGAAAAAAGTAGAAACAAAAGCAGTAAAACCTAAAGAAGACAAGTAGGTCTTAAATGGCACTTTGTACTGTTTCTGATGTAGAGCAAGTGCTCGGTGTTGATTTATCTACAACTGATGAAGCTACAGTAACTAATTTATTAATACCTACTGTAGAAGCAGCAATATCAAATTTTTTAGGTTACGATCCAAAATACTCAGCTAGTATTACAGAAAAATTCGATGGGGACAGAACAGAAGATTTATTTTTAAGTCGCTCCCCTGTAGTATCTGTTACTTCAGTTACAGAAGATGGCACAACACTTACCGAGGGCAATGGCGAAGATTATGTATTATATGCTAATCTTGGTCGTTTAAGAAAAGTAGGTAGAGAGCGTTGGTCTAACGCAAAATTACAAAACATTACTGTAGTTTATTCTGCAGGTTATTCTGACAGTGAAGGAACAGCAGAAGATGTTCCAAAAGATATGAAATATGTTTGTGCAAGAGCCTCAGGAAAACTTATTGTTTCTGCTTTATCTTTAGGCTCACAACAAAGCACAGGTTCTGTTGGTACTCATAGTGCTGACAGTACAAACGATTCTCAATTCCAACTTGTTAGAAATGAAGGTATTGGAGATTATCAAGTAACTTATGAATCAGTTTTAGATCAGTTAGGTTCTGATATATTACAAGAAGCTGATAAAAAAATACTACAGAAGTATAAGAGGCAACTCTTCACTTCAGCAGGTATACTAGACTAATGGACGAATTAAAATTCCCTGATGGGACAAAACGAGAAGACGCAGTAAACGAACTAATTGATGACGAGCAATTTAAAGAAATGGTTCTAAAACAATTTAACTACATGCGTATCAAAGGTATCAATCTTGTGCAAGACGCAGATGATATGGTAAATCTGTACTTAAAGATTTGCAAAGCCTTTGATGAATAATGGCTAGATACGATTACAAATGTTCTAAATGCGAACATTTGTTCGAGGTAACTCACTCAATCCACGAAGATCCTGAGATTAAATGTGAAAAATGTAAAGCAATATCTAATCGACAAATCAGTACTAAAGTTCATTTATATGGAACTGTTGGTATTGATTGGAATACTGATCCTTCTAAAGTTTCAGATTCTATGAAAGCTAAAGCAAAAAAAGCAGCTAACAGAAAAGTAAAGTTTTAAACTTCGTTTCCCCAACTATCCCAACCTTCAGCAGTTTGCCTTGCAAATAATTCTATTCTTGGAATATCTCCCATAAGTTCTATTATCTTATCTCTAATTACTTGTGGTTTCCTGCTATGTATATCTCTAGTTGCAAAAGTTAATTTGTCTACATTGAAACCAATTCTTTTTGGTTTACCTTTTGTAGCTATAATACAAATCTCTGGATTGCTTCTTGTCCAGTAACCTACGCCTTTCCAATATAAACTTTTTTGTTGATTTTTATTTTCTTTAATCCAGTAAAATCCTACTGTCTTATAAGTAAAACCCCAATCGTCTACTACTTCTAATTGTTTTGGTAATAGTGGATCAGTACACCACATAAACAATATGCAGTCTTTGTCAGCTATATCTTGTACTGGCAAGTCTTTAATTTCTTGCATTGACATAGTTTGATAGTGTTGATTTACATTACTGTTAGAAGTTTTGTTACTGTAATTTTTGAAGTTCCAGGGTGGATCAGCATAAATTATATTGTATTTTTTATCTGGAAACATTACTCTTCTTCACTTATGACTTCTACTTCCATAGGTATATGAATTGGAGCGTCAACAAATTCAACATCTTTAAACTCTCCTGAGTTAGAAACTATAATTTTTACTTTCATAACTCTTCGTCCAAGTCATCCCAACCATAAGTTTCACAAAATAATTTATCTTCAGTTTCCATTAGTCGTCTCCTGGAAAGTTAGGATTACCTCTGTAATCTTCATAAATTTTTGCTTGGTACAAATCTTCCATTGATAAATATATTTTCTTTGCCACAATATAACCTTTAGTTATTAACCACCTGTAAGGTGCAGTAAATATTCTATCTTCCCACTCTAAAAATTTATCTTTCATTCTTCCTCTGTAAACCACTCTTTAGGAAATGAATGATTTCTTTGTTCTATTTCCCATTGTTTCGCTTCTACATAATAATCTAAGCGAATAGAAAACCAATTTAAAATGTTACTTATAATTCTAGCTAGTTCCATCAATTTAACTTCTAGGGGTGCTGTAATCCAAAACCACATGTCCCATCAATCTCCTCATCACTTGTGCAATCTTCAGGCACAATGTCTAAGTTATTTAACTCTGTTTGAGTATATCGTATTATCTGCCAATCTTCTAAAGAATCAATATCTAAATTGATTTGTTCTTCAGTTGTGTACCAAGTTATGTTACCCTCAGCGTCCATACTTTTAATGTATCCTTTTATATCGTGATCATCACACCTGTTACCATTACACCAAAAATTGTATGTAACATTTGGTTGTGATAAATCAGGACCATGAAATATTGGTAAAGGACCTGCTAATTGTGGCATTAAGCTTCCACCCATAATTAAGGTAATCATTAAACCAATCATTATTCTTCCTCTCCAGAGTAATATTTCTCTAACTTAACAAAATCTATTTCGTCATACTCAGCGTCCTTGTACCACATACCAATTCCTGTTGGTGCAAATACGACTTCTGTATATCTGTCGTCAGCATGTTTAAGAATTATTAATGTTGAATTATCATCAATTTTGTCGATTGTTTTTATTTCGTATTCGTAATCTTTCATTACTCTTCTTCCTTAATACCACTAATTTCTATGTTGAATTTAGGGTGCATATATTTTATATCGTCTTCTGCAAGAGCTATTGCTCTTTCTTCTGTATCTACTAGGTAAGTTAGTTTACCTAAAAGATATACTGTATGTTTTTTCATTTACTTGTTTCCTTTGTTATATATCTACTATCAAATACTATTGTACCGAATTTTAAACTATTTGCAATACAAATACCAACAAATTCTGCACATGCAGGAACTACTGCATTTCCTAAAGCTTTGATCTTATTTACTCTATCTGGCTCATTTTCTACAGTTCTAGGAACAACTTCCCAAGGTTCTATAGCACTTTCTCCTTTGTCGCTAATAGGTTTACCTTCTTTTTCCTGCCACTCTATGTTGGTTATAGTTGTTAGCTCTTTATCATATTTTATTTCTTTTAAATATGGTTTAATCTTTTCCCAATCCTCAATACTTGGATAACTAAAACCTGAGTTATCTCTCCTGAACCAATGTTCTATTGTAGATTTTTTAATGTCTGTTTTGTCAGACAGTTCTTTTACCGAAGTTACGCTTTTAAGATATTTAACAAATTCTTGTTGCTCAGGTAAGTAATCCCTCCTAACCATTACATGTTCAGAGTATTTTTTGTATAACTCTGGATCTCTAGCTAATTGATCTATTGCAACTTGGTCAGATAAAGCTACTTGTACTCTTTGACCAGATACTCTTAAGGATTTACCACTCATAAGTTTTGTAGCGTGTGTAAGAGCGTCATCTTTAGAATCAGCTAAAGTAGGAGTTCTCCAAAAATTATCTGAATTATATCCCCAATAGTTTGGTAATCCTAATTTTCCTGCCAGTCCTGGGGGAACCCCATAAGTAGAGACACCCACTGACTGTTCAAGCGTTTCCCAATAAGTTCTGGGTTTCTCTCCCCCATGTCTTGTTCCAGAGTTGATCCATGTTTCCCTGCTTTCACTGAGGGAGCTTGTTTGTTTATTGGTTTCGAGGCCTGGCTTGCTCTCGGAGTTGAGTAAAGCTTCTTGTTCTCTCTCAAGTTTCCTGTACTTTTTCTCTTGCTCTTTCTGGATTTGTCCCCACGATATAGTGCGTTCTCCAAAGCTTCCCCTGTTCTCGGCTTCAAGTAATCCATAGTGTTCGGAGTTTCCCACGATAAATATTCTTTCTCTAAGGTGCGAGGCATTAACCGAGGCTGCTGATATAACTTGCCACTCAACACTATACCCCCTACTGGAAAGGAAAGAAATAACTCTTGCGAAAGCTCCTCCTCTGTTCCCTCCACTATCTTTTGCTGTGAGTAGTCCTCTGACATTTTCTGCCACAACCCATTTTGGTTTAAGTTCGCTAATGGCTCTTTCGAACTGATACCATAACATTCCTCGTTCATCTTCTTCACTCATACCTTTCCTAGCACCTGCGTATGAAAATGTTTGACAGGGGAAACCACCTATCAACATATCTACAGGTTCTAATTTTGTAAAATCAACATTATTAATATCATCATTAATAACTTTTGAATTTGGAAACCTTTTTTCTAAGACACTACAACAGTATTCGTCAAACTCTACTTGCCATACTGTTTTAGCATTAAAGTCAGCTAGACCTCTTTCAAGTCCTAGGTCTAGCCCACCAATACCAGAGAAAAGACTACCTATCTTTATTTTTCTTTTTCTCCCCATAAACTGGTAAACTATGGTTCCAGTTTATTTCATGTGTCCACTCGTGCAATTCTTTTCTAAATCTACGCTTCATTGTTTCTCAAATCTACAAAAAAACCTAAACCAGAATTTTTTAAAGCTTCTACGCTTTTATCTCCACAAGCAACAAATAAAGATCCACTTGCAGCGTTTGCACCTTTTTCTCCACTTCTGTAAAAAGCTAATCTTCCTTTACAGAAAAGTAGTGCGTCTGCTTTTACACAAACTTCTTGGAACCACTTTGTATCTGTTCTTGCAAATACTAAAGCTACTCCATCTCCATGTTCCACAAACTTTTCAAGCCACACTGCTGTGTGTTTTCCATAGGGTGGGTTCATCCAAACTGTACCATGCCAGTCTGAAAGTAATCCATCCTGTTGTTCTGTGTAGTAATTTTTTGCAGGTATCCAAGGGACACCTCCTTCTGGAGAAGCAACATCTAAATCAAATTCAATTTTTAATTTAGAAAATACTTCTGGTGGTGTCCACCAATCTACAGATTTAATTTTTGTTTGACCACCTTGTACTTCTACAAAAGCACTTGGTCTATATTTTTCTTCCATTTTTTCCCTTCCACCTATTTAGACTAGCAAATTTAAAAAAGGTTACACCTTAATACAAACAATTATCACAAACAATTAGAGCGTCTGATTTCTGTAATTCTTTTAAACAAACTCTACAGTTTTGTACTGTTATCTTTCCCTTTTCCATCTACGCTCCCAATCTTTTACATCTTCCCAACACCACTTACTACTATTCCAATCTCTCCACTGAGTTCTTCCATAAATATCCTCAGCTAAAATACTTGCAAACATAATGTTGTAATAAGGGGTAAATTGTACTTTTGTTTGTTCAAAACCATGACTTGACTTAGAAGTGGGACCTTCGTATGGTCGCCCATGACGAAGGATTACCCACTCGTTCCACCTTGGCAGATCATATTCCTCGGCAACCCAATTCCAGGTCCAAGGTACAAATTGCATAACGCCTGAATCGGAATTGTCATCACGATATGCAGCAGTCTTCCCCCTGCTTTCGCACCACCCAATTCTTACAGCAGTATCTATGTTTTCAAAATCAAAAAATTCTAAATAATATTCGGAGTGTTGACGCATACTTGCAGGTATTTCTTGTCTGCATTGAATAGATTGTTCTACAAATTGTGTTTCTGCACCAATTAGGGGTGTAGAAAAACTTGCTAAGAATAGCATACATTCAGCTATCATTTTCTCCTTTGTTTTTGTTATTTAGTCTATGATAAGCATTTCTGCGTCAGTCAAAGCTAATTGCTTGGACTTTCCTGCTGTTGATCCGATATGAGTATAAGCAGTCTTAGTTCCAATAGCTTTTACTTTATACACCTCAGCTTCGTGGGAAGTTAAGTAAGGATTCCACCTTACATGTATCATATACTCCCCTTTGTGGATTATTTCATCCTCAAAAGCAGGTGCTGTATCGACATAAGGTACTTCTACCAAAATATCTCCTTTTCTATCTGATACTTAATTATAAACATAAAATTTGCATTTGTGCAATCTTCTGTTACAATTTTTTATATATTAACAAATGGAGATAAATATGAAAAGTAAAAGGTACACACCTTTCAATAAAACAAGGGAAGAATTAATCGAAATATTTGAACAACACCCATTTCTAAGCAATTCAGATATAGGAGAAATGTTACATGTCAGTAGAGAAAGAATTAGACAACTAAAAAAGCAGTTTGGCATGAATAGTGTTAGAGAGTATAACCCTGAAGTTTTTAGAGAAGCTATTAAATGTATAGAGAAAAGTCTTGGAACAATCACTAATAATACCTTTTCTTCTATACCAAATTTTGGAACTAGAAAGTTACAGTCATGGATGGACGCAGATCCTGAAGTAAAAAGACAAGTTATGTACGCTAAGAACCTCGCTTATCAAAAAGCATACTTTCCAAGTTTTAAGGTTTGTGTTGTTTGTGATACAAGAAAACCTATTTCAGAGTTTTATCCAGATAAAAATACAAGAGATAAACATAATAGAAAATGTAACCCCTGCAATATTGCTACTGTACAACATTATTACAAATTAAGAGATATACAAGTTCCGACTGTTGAAACAAAGACTTGTAGTATGTTAAAAGAGCTAGGACCTTTACCTGCTAGTTTTTTCTACAGATCTACAAAAACAGGGACAGGTCTACAATATTCTTCAAAAGCATATATGGACAGATATGCTTATTACAGAAATAAATATCGTCAAATTATGAAAATAGAAAATGAAATTATAAGAAGGTCTGAACTTAATTTGTTAGGCAACTGGAGACAAAAAGTAATTCAAGAAGCTACAGAAATAATAAAAAAAGATTTAGAAAACTACAGCCAAGAAGTAGATTTGGAGAAATCTGTCGGCTAGTATTAAATATACTATCTGATTTGAAAATAGTCGGTGGGGAAAGTTATCACGCAAGTGATGTTTGTTGAAGCTCCATCGACTGTTTTCTTTTATCCCACAATTCTCAATGTTATAATTGAGATATGCCACAACTTACAACAGCACTACTAAATGATTCTATAGATATAGAAAGATACTCAAGTACTCAGTCCTTGGACGATAGAGGTAATATAAATCATACCTGGTCTTCTAATGCTACTTCTGTACAAGCTAGAGTTACAGAAGCAAGAGATCAATCTGAAACACAAGACGAGTTCTTACAAGCAAATACAAGAAGAGTTCGTGTAATTATACCAAGCACAACTGATGTAACAGTAAGAGATAGAGTTTCTTATGATTCAATTAAATGGGACATTAAAGGTGTAAAAAATGTCAAAGACAGATTTGGTAATTCTTTTTACAAACAACTTATATTGGAAAGTGGATACTAATGAGTAGAAATAATGTTATGCAAGGCATGAAAGGAAGGTCTTTAAGAAGTTTTAGACAAACAAAAACATATCGTGCTGCTAATAGATACTTAGTATTTACAGACGAAAAAATAAATAAATACGAATTTCCAAAAGATTTAAATGACGCAAGGTCTTACATATACACTTTATCAGTTGCACTTCAGGACGCACAAGCAATGGTTCCTGCTCCAATATGGAATAAGGTAAACAGATACAATCTAATGGTTGGTAGAGGTATTGGAGACTTTAACGCAATTAGAAACACTATAACTGGTTTAGTTGACAACGAAGAAGTTGCAGGTGTTGGAGAAAGATTTATAAGAAGAGCAGGTGGTAGGTTGACTGGTAGGGTTTTGAGAGTTATTCCTAAAGGAGAAACTTACTTTGGTAACAATGTCGCTAGGTCTTTTAGATCTGTTATTGGTGCTAACGCAACAATAATGATGGATAAAATGATTAAAAGTATGAGACCAGATACTGTCGCAGGACAGTTAATTGCAGATATACCTAGTGTGTACAAAGGAGCAAGATTAGGAGCTCCATACTTTTTAAAAATTATGCACGAAATGATCAAAGCTAAAACTCCTATTGATACTGGAGCTCTCTATAAAGCTATCTACGCAAAACAAGAAAAAGATAGAGATGAAAAAGAATCATTTTACCTAGAAGTAGGTATTGATGTAGAGAATATGGATTTGCCTGATAATAATGTTCCTTACCCACACATTGTTGAGTTCGGTATAAACCAAGGTTTTGAAAAAGATTTAAGACCAGATATAAAAGCATTGTTCCCAACATTGTCTTGGGCAAACTATTTAAGAAGCGTCTCAGGTCCTGTTCCTAATCCTAAATACTATACAGATTATAAGCAAGACAACAGAGGTCCTTTCGAAAAATTTAATAACCAAAAAAGAACAAAAAATGTTGGTAAAGGTGCCATGGTTAGAAGAACAGGTTATGAACTTGTAAAAGAATCTATGAGAAAACCACACTTTACTGTTACTCCTCCAAAAGGTGCTCCTAGCCATGTAGAAAAAGCGTGGAAAGATGCTAAGAAAAATATGGAAGGGTGGACAGGCACTGGAAAGGTTCCTTTCTAATGGCAATAAATTTACCTGACGCAGAAATATTATTTAGAACCTGGTGTTTAGATCAGTCTGGTATAACAGATATATTTTCTACAAGAATAGCTACTAACTTACCTTCAAACGCTACTCTTCCATTTGCAGTAATTAATCTTCAAGCAAACACTACTGAAAATATAGATGGTGCTCCTATCTTTGGAGCTAGTTTTATGATTGATGTTTATGGTGGTAAGTATGGAAGTGATGGAACAAAAGTAACTCCAGACTATGCAGGAGCTTTTAATGGTGCTGCGTCATTTGTTAAGTCTGCTTTTGATTTCAATGGTAAAAAATATTCTTTAACTGGTACTGATGGTGTTATCTATGGTTTTAACCCTATCGAAGGTCCCTTTAGGCTAGAAGATACAGAGACCAATTTAGCTCGCTATAATGTAAGTGTAAGTATGTTTTATGGAGAAGCATAATGAAAAAAATTAAATTAAATCCTTACATAAGAGATTTTGACGCTATAAGAGACGAAAAGCTCGATCTTATCATAGGAAAAGATTGGGTAGAAGTAAAAGAACCTGATTGGAAGAGAATGAAAGAAGCTCAGACCAAGCAGGGAGATGTTTTACTTCCAACTTTTATAGAAGAAAAAGAAGGTATGGGAGAAATTAAAAATCTTGTGGCAGAGAAAATCGAAGCAAGTGAAGAGATGGAAGAGCTTGAACTTGAGGATACCGACATAGTAAAAGAAGAGGAATGACAAGTTCCTCATAAGTTATAGGTAGGTATAAGTAATGGCACAAAGTATTACAGAAGTAATCTTGGGAACAGGTAACTTGTTTGTGGCTAACGAGAGTGATTTAAATGGTTCAAGTCCTAATGCGACTTTTCCAACCACTCCTGCAGACACACCAAGTTCATCTTATTGGGATAACATTGGTTATTCAGAAGGTGGTTTTTCCCTAGAATACGATAAGACATTTGAAGATGTTATGGTTGCAGAAGAGATTGATCCTATTAAGACAATCAAAACTGCACAAGAAGTAAGAATCACAGGAGAACTTGCACAGGCTTCTTTAAGAAACTTAAAGTTCGCAATGGCAGGTGGTACAACTACTGCAGATACACCATCAGCAGGTTATACACAATTAGTTCCTCCAACAACAGACAGTTTCGAAGAAAAAGGTCTATTGTTAAGAGTTAATGCTCCTGGTAATGATGAAGCTGGAACTGCAAAATTGAGAGACATCCAAGTCCCTCGTGCAGTTAACATTGGAGCTTTCTCAATGGTTCACGCAAAGGCACCTCAGAAGGTAACAATTACTGTTGAATATAAAGTATTGAAACCAAACTCTGATGCACCTTTCAGCAATATATTTAAAGTTATAGATACTGTTTAATCAGTATTTAGAAAGATAGGAGAGTTATGTCCGAATTTAAGGATTTCGATAAAGCTTATGACGAGCTTATAAATAAAAAGCTAGAATTTAAGGTGGCTGGCAGGAACTACAGTATTCCAGGTCAGCTACCTGCTAGTGTTGTTTTAGGTCAGTTGTCCATACTCAATGAAGATGGCTCAATAGATCCAACTCAAATTACAAAATTCTTAGCAGAGCTAGTAGGAGAAGAAAATCTTCAAGATATGATGGATGCGAAAGTATCTTGGAAGCAGTTAGAAGATTTACTTAATTGGCTGTTAATACAATACAATGTTATTCCAGATCCAGAAGCAGAAGAAGTTGTCGCTGAAGGAGACGAAGACAGCCCAAAATAAATATCTCTATTGAAGACATCCTGGAAAGGTTTTCTACAGTAGAGGCTGACTTCCATAGGTTCTATAAACTTGATCCATTAAAAGTATCTTGGCGTAAATTTAAGATACTTCTTTTCTCGTTAGTATCTCAGGAATCGGCTTTTTATGCACCCTACCATGCACAAATGCTAGAAGACGCAAAGAAAAGAAATGAGAAAGAATCCGACTTTACAAGAAATAAACAAAAAACTCAAGTTTCTCTTGATGTGGCTATGGGCGAATTAGGATTGGATAATTAATGGCTAGTAAATGGAATATAGCGATAGGAGCTAAGTTAAACCTTAAAGGTGTAACTGACCAACTTTCTGCTGCTGCAAATAAAGCCACACAAAAAATATCAGGTATGGCAGGTGCCTTATCTAAAACTGCAGGTACTGCAGCTGCCGCTACTTTAGCTGGTATTGCATTAGCTATGGCTGGTGGTGCTGCCGCTGCTGTTAAGTTCGAAAACGAGTTCGCAAATGTCAAGAAGACTATGAACGATGTTGACGATCCAGAAGTCTTTAAAAACATACAAAACGATTTAATAGCTTTATCTACACAAATACCAATAATGCTTTCAGAACTTGCTGGCATTGCAGCAGTTGGTGGTCAGTTAGGTATTGGTGCTAATGATATTGCACAATTTACAGAGGTTGTAGCTAAATTAGGTGGAGCTACAAACATGACTTCCGAGCAAGCTGCTACTGGTATGGCTCGTTTCTTAAATGTTACTAATGAACAGATTTCAAGTATTGGAAAATTCTCAGCAGTTCTTGTTGAACTAGGAAATAGTACTGCAGCAACAGAAGGAGAGATATTACTTCTTGCTCAAAACTTTGGTGCAGCAGGTAACATTGTAGGTTTATCAACACAAGAAATTCTTGCTTTCTCAGCAGCAATGAAAGAAACTGGACAGCAATCTCAAGCAGGTGCTACTGCTTTAGGTAAGTTGTTTATGCAATTATCTGACGCTTCTAAACTTGGTGGAAAAGAAATGGCTGTCTTTGCTGAAACTGCAGGTATGGATATAAATGAGTTTAGAAGGATAATAGAAACTGATATAGGTTCAGCAGCACAGATATTCTTATCAGGTATTAACAAGATGAACGCAGAGGGTAGATCTACCACTGCAACTATGGAAGATTTAGGCTTAGGAACTATTCGTGTACAAAGAGCGATATTATCACTTGCAAACAACTCTGAAGGATTAGAGGAGGCTTTAGCAAGAGCTAATAAGCAGGTCATAACACAAAATGCTTTAAATGATGAAGCTAATCAAAAATTTGATACTGCAGCTATGCGACTTACACAAGTCAAAACAACTATCAATGCAGCAGCAGTTGCTTTTGGAGATTCATTACTTCCTGCAATTAAAGGTGTTATTGCTGTCTTACAAGTTCTTGCAGACGCATTATTTGGTTTAGCAAAATTCTTTGGAGAGTTTCCTGCAATATTAGCAGCCTCTTCAGTTGGATTGGGTGCGATAGCTATAAAGGCTTTTAAAGCAAGCGAAAAAACAGGTATGTTAGCAAAGGCTGTTGTTGGACTAGGTAAAGCTTTTTCAAAGTTATTCACTATAGGTGGTCTTGTAGTTGGTGTCTTAATGGCTATAGGTTTTGCTTATTCAAAATACAAACAAGACTTAGAAGATTTTGAAGAGATAGGTTCTGCAACTGACGATATTGTAAACAAGATAAAAATAGACTTAACAAAAGGTTTTGACGCAGATCCAATAACTGAAGACCAGTGGACTAACTTCTTATCTAACTTACCAGAAGCAACTAGGAAAGCAGTTATTGAAGGTATTGAAAAAGGCGAAATGGGACAAGAAGTTTTTGACGCTCTTGTTTCAGGTGCTCCACAGTTGTCAGAAGATTTTATAAAGAACTTTAGAGAGGGTATTGACGCTGAAGAAGGTTTCTTTAATAATTTAGATATGGGTATGGGTTCAAGTGGCATGATTACAAGAAAATCAGACGCAGGAGCTATTCAAGCTACTATTGACGAACTCAAAGCATTAGGAGACGCAAATCTTCAGCCAGTCATAGATAACTTAATTGAATATCAATCTTTGGAAGGTAAGTTTGGTTCAGAAGCAAAAGAAAGAAGAAAAGAACTAGAAGCAATACTTGGTGTCCAACTAAATATAGTGGAATCAGCACAAGACGAATTTACTGTAAGAGACGCACAAATAACAAAAGCCCTAAATGAACATTTTGAACATACTGCAAAAATAGATCGTAGAACTGTAAATCTTTTAAAAACTGAAGGAGGCAGATTAAAACTTGCAAGAGAATTAGCTAATGGTCCTAATGGTATAAAGAAGTTTAAAGATATTCTTGGAGATGTACCACCTATAGCAGAAGACCTTAATGATGAATTAGAAGAAACAGAATCAAACCTAGATGTCATTATGAGATTAGCTAATGACTTCAAAACAAATATTGATAACTTATTCGGACCTATAGACGCACAGTTTAAAGCAGGTAAGACTGAAAGAGACTTAGTAAAAGCACATAAAGAACACGCAGACTTACACGAAGAACAGCAAGATTTAACTCAAGAAGAATTAGATTTACAACAAGAAAAATTAGATCTAGCAAATGCTGATTTAGCTACTGCTGAAGAAAAACTTGAAATGCAAGAGCTTGAAAATGAGGCTCTTGAAATAGAAAAGAAAATCAGAGAAGGTATGGCCTTATCTGCTAATGATCAACTTCGTAAAGAAAAACTTAAAAAAGAATTAGCTAGAGTAAACGCAGCTGCTGCTCAGGGTTCTCTGGAGTTTGCCGATTTAGAGAAAAAAGCCATTATGGAGCAGATTGCTGAAATAGATGGAAAAGCATTAACACAAGCAGACGCTGATGAGAAAAGAAAGAAAGCTTCCGAGATTGCAGCAGAAGCTGAACAAAGAAGACTTGATAGGCAAGAAGAAGTAAACAATAGAATATTAGAAATTCAAGAGCGACTTGCTGAAATCCCAGATGAAATATATGACGCTCATTACAATATCCACAATTTACAGAAAGATATGGTCAACAATCATATAGCTATGATTGAAGCTCAGGCTAAATACAACACTCTCAAAGAAGACGAACTCCGAGCAACTGCACAATTATTTGGCATGAATATGGCTCAGATAGATGGTCTTATGACATTAATGAACCACGCAAGAGTTGAATCAGGACCTATAGGACAAAGTTTAGTTGATTTAGTAATTGGAAACTTAGGCGACCTGTTAGACATTAAAGGCTACACACAAAGAAACTCAGCTACTGGAAGTCAAGGTATGAACTTAATAGACCAATGGAATAAGGCTAGCTCTAGCTATGCAATTATGAAACCTACTTATGGATTGCATAAAGGTGGTATGTTCAAGCCTGGAAGAAACTATGTAGTTGGAGAATATGGACCTGAAACACTTAAAGCGTTCCCTGGTGGTGGTGGAATGATTACTTCTATGGGTTATGGACCTAACAATACTGGTGGCTCAACTAACTATGTTACACTTAATGTAACAGGGCTTCCTTCTGATCCAATATCTGCAAGAAGAACAGCACAACTAATTCAGAAAGAACTCAACAAGCTGAAAGGCGATGGTAGAAGTGGTGTTGTTAGATAACAGTTCTGGTAAAGATTTAGAGCCTTGTATAAACTGTGGAGATTATTTTTTTAAGATAAATTATGAAGAGTGTAGGAGGTGTAGGTAATGGGAGCAAATAAAACTGCAACTAACATGAGGCAACTTAAAAGACAAATGCTGAAAAGAATGAAAGAAGGAGAAAGTATTAATTTAATGCTTGCACCTTACCCAAGAGAAGTGCAAGTAGAGATTGTTACTTATGTAAAAAGGAAATTAGATGGCTAATACAATAACAATAGGAAGAGTTACTTTTACTTCCCCTGCTTCAATATCTGAAAGTTCTATTCAAACAGGACAAAGAAATTCTTTGGATAGAAGTTTTAGCTTTTCAGGTTTTTTATGTGGAACTGGTACAGGTCAAGCATATATAAATAGTTCTAAAAAATTAAGAGACGAGTTGATTTCTATGGGCAACTCCGACTTATTGTTACCTATTACTTACGAAGGAGATACAACCATGGCAGGATTTGGAAAGATTACTTCCATGGATGTATCCCCTGTAAAGTTAGCAACAGGTTACTTCTCTTACTCAATAGGTTTTGAAATGAAAGGTAGACCTTCTGAAATGATGTTTGAAAGTAATATGTCAGGAGCACTACTTACAAACTCACACAGCATAACTACTTCAAATACTACCTATGCTCCTTGGCATGCTGTTCCTGTCAACACATACAACTACAAAAATGACGCTAGACCTGTTGGAGTTACAAGAGCAACTTCAGAAGGCAACTTATCTTTTTTCTACGATCAAGATTTAAGAACTTATGCGTCCAACTGGGTAGTAGAGCCTTCAGATTTTTATAAAGGTGCAGCAAGAATAACAATAGACAGCACTGTCAAAACAGGATACCTTACTAGAAACTTACCAACTGGTGTAGAAATATCTAATGGTATTTTAAAGATTACTTCTGGAAGCACTACTGATCAGTCAAGATTTACTGTTGAGTTTTATGATAATGGTACTTATGGTAGTTCAAGAGAACTAGCTATTTCATCAGGTAGCTCAGAGACTGAGTGGAATGTATGGCAAACAGTACAAATACTTAGAAATGAACCTCAAGAGTGTGTGGTTAGATTTACTTCTTACTCTGACGATACTTATGGAGATGGTAGATTGACTGTAGACATTTCTTTGAAGAGGGGTGCTCATCACGCTTCTTTCGTAATTTCTGAAGGTGGTACTTCTACAAGAACTGCCGATACTAGAAAAAATTTAAAACTTATAACAGCAAATGCTGTAACTGATAGTACAGGCTATATGTTAGAAGACAGTACTGATACCGATGGGCAAAAGTTTCTTATTGGAAGTCCACAAGGTTACACTGCTGATACTTCAAACAGACTTATCCACTTAGCTTCATCACAATTTAAAGCATTTGTTGGATATGTTTATAATGCAAGCTCTCCAGAAAATCACGATACTGCTGACGCTGTAAGAGATCAATACTTAGAAGGATTATTTGAAAATATTAGATTAGTGAGGGCATAGTGGCAGTAACAGAGAGGTTAATGGGACAAGGTAACTTTAGTGTTACTTTCTCACAAGAATTTACACCTACCGAAATAATTGAATCAATAAAGGAGTGGGGACACATTGTCATTACTCCTAACGAAATTGATGTAAATACTTTATCAGACAGCGATATACTTTCTACTTCCAGATACACAGGAATAGTTTTAAATAGAGCACTTGAAGATGGTGTTGTATCTATAAATGGTACTGGTCTTCAACTATATCTTGGAGATGGCAACTCAAAGGGTATGGTTATTGCCGAAAGCAAAAACATAGGTAAAGTTCGTGTTTACACAAATACCACACTTGCAGAAAGCTTATTCAATTCAACAGTAAGCTCAGGAAAACCATTTGGTATTATGCGTAATGAAGCAGGTGGTACTCAGGCAATCACACAAGGAACTATCTACGAGCCTTCTACAACCTATATAGGGCAACATTTCGTTCAAACTGCACTCGGAGCACTAAAAGAAATATCAGAGTATCTAAATGTTGAATATCGAATAAATGCAAATGCAACTATAGACGCAGGACCTAAAGCAAACTTATT
>Ga0160423_10002023_pt1 | contig 16999 bp, 14 predicted proteins | sample CRUFie14St8metaG_FD_108191 | JGI IMG/M metagenome (GOLD analysis project Ga0160423, IMG submission 108191) | Marine microbial communities from the Costa Rica Dome - CRUD Field 142mm St8 metaG | ecosystem: Environmental > Aquatic > Marine > Oceanic > Photic zone | place: Costa Rica: the Eastern... | reverse complement strand
GGTTTACATTTACTTAGTTCTAAATCAAATTCTATAGAGATCCTCTGTTCCACTGAATTTAATTCAATTTCATTATCATGAATTGATGTCTTTAATTCGTCGATTAAATTTAAATTAACGTCTTTTTTACCCTGCAAATCTCTTATTGATGAATCATCTAAATTGATATTAGATTTAAGTTTGTAGTATTCATCCTCAAATTTTTCTAAATCACTCTCTGATTTATTTTTTTGATCATATAATTTTATCAAGGAATTATCATTTGAATCAGAGTCAGAGTCAATCTTTACAATCTCTTTTTCTGAAATCTCTAAATTTTTAATATTATCATTTATTCTTTTTTTGTTTGACTCGTAGGTTGCATTCTTATATTCGATCTCTCTTTTAAGTGACTCGATATTACTTAATAATGAGTTATAGGTTATCTCGTCAGAGGATAGATCTTTTGACTTCTCAGTAAATAATTTATTAATTCTAATTATTTCTTTATTCTCAGTCTTAAATAGATTTTCAATTATATTAAAACCTTTCCTGAGCTCTTCAACTTCCATATCAATTGATTTTATTTTCTCAACAATCGAGTCTCTATCAATATTCTCAATAAGTAATAAACTCTCTATTTGATTTCTTTTGTTTGATATTGATTCAAGATTATGATTAAGTTCTCTGAATTGATCCTCCACTTCCTTTATATCAGTGATCTTGACATTTTTATCTTTTAGCTCTTCCTCATATTTTTTATAATCCTTCTTTGTTTTCTTTAATTTCTCTTCAATTTTTTTGAGGTCATTTTCATTGTTGTTTATCTCTTTCTGAATACTTGATATTGAGAATTCAGATCTTTTATTACTCTCAGTATCAAATTTTATCCTATCTCTGAGGTCTTCTATTTTCTCGACAAGCATCTTTGCTTTTTGAGACTTCATTCTTTTTGATTCCTCGAACTCCCTGATTTTTTCTAATACGGAGTTGAGATCTTTCTGATATTTAATTAATTTTTTTTCATATGGGATGAGTGAGGATTTTGCTGCCTCAAGTTTAGAATTTTTTTTAGCCAACTCAGTTATAACCTTTGTGTTTTCATCCTCAATCTTTGATAGCTTCTCTCTACTATCATTGAGTGTTTCTCTTGTATTTTTAGAAACCTCAAGTGCGACATTTATACTAATTAGTTTGTACTCTTCCTTATATCTATGAAATCTTTCAGCCTGTTTTGCTTGTCTCTTTAAAGATCTTAGGTTTTTTTCAATTTCATATACTAAATCTTCCACACGATCTAAATCCTGATCTGTTTGTCTGATCTTGTTGAATGTCTCTTTTTTTCTTTTCCTGAACTTAGATATCCCGGCAGCTTCTTCAAATAAATGAAGCCTAGAGTTATCCTTATCATTTAATATGTTATCCACCATTGAAAGCTCAATAATTGCATAATTATTAGAGGAAATTCCTGTATCTAAGAAAAGGTTTGTGATATCTTTTAGTCGACATTTTACATCATTTAATAGATACTCACTATCACCTGACCTAAAATATTTACGTGTGACTGTAACAGTTGAGTACTCTGTAGGTATTAAATTTTTTGTATTGTCGAATGATATAGAAACTTCAGCTAATTGTAGTTTTTTTCTTGATTTAGAGCCATTAAAAATTATATTCTCCATCTTATCAGATCTCAGTAAACTTGTTTTCTGTTCTCCTAAAACCCATCTGATCGCATCAACTACATTAGATTTTCCACAGCCATTTGGACCTACAATACCAGTTACCCCACTGTTAAAATTTATAACTGTTTTGTCACCAAAACTTTTAAATCCTTTAATTTCTAATTTATTTAATCTCATTAAATAATTATCATTTATTTTTGACCTAAATATAATAATATAAGAATGGATTTTTCTGATTTTAGTGAATTTATAGGACCGTTAATTTTTGCCTTAATTGCCTGGCTATCAAACTACTTTGGTAAGAAGAAAAAGCAAGATGAAAAGCAACCAGTCATATCAGATAATAAACAAAAAAACAATGATGAATCATCCATTGAGAAACTATTTCAGTCAACATTCAGTGAAATTAATGAGGAGGTTGAATCAGAAACATCAAATGAATTAAAACTTGAAAAGAAATTCAGTGAGCCAGAAACTAAAAATTTTGTAAGAGAAGAAGATAGTAAACCTGAAATATCAGCTGTTGAGGAGCCTGAGGATAAAAAACCTCAGATAACAAAAAGACAACTTAATAGAAAGGTATCATTATCTAGCAAACTGAAAGATAAGAAAAGTTTGAAAGAGGCGATTATATTGAAAGAGATATTGGAAAGAAAATATTAGCTACCTTTTACCTATTTCCTTGTAATCTCTGGCTTTTTCGCCAGTGTAAATTTGTCTTGGTCTCCCAAGTGGTTCTTTATTTTCCCTCATCTCTTTCCACTGTGCAATCCAACCAGGTAATCTGCCAAAAGCAAACATTACTGTAAACATTTCTGGTGGAAACCCAAGTGCTCTGTATATAATACCACTGTAAAAATCTACATTTGGATATAATTTTTTATCGACAAAATATTGATCCTCTAATGCGATTCTTTCAAGTTTTTTAGCTAAATCAAGTACCGGGTCATTTACTCCAAGCTTTTCAAGAACATTATCAGCAGCAACCTTAATAATTTTAGCCCTTGGATCAAAATTCTTGTATACCCTATGTCCAAATCCCATTAGCCTGAAAGGATCATTTTTATCTTTTGCCTTCTTAATATACTTTTCAATATTGTTTCCATCTTTGATGATAGAATCAAGCATTTCAATTACTGCCTGGTTCGCACCTCCATGTAGAGGTCCCCATAGAGCATTTATTCCTGCAGAAATAGAAGGGTATATACTTGACTGTGCTGAGCCAACAACTCTTACTGTAGAGGTTGAGCAATTTTGTTCATGGTCAGCATGAAGAATCAGTAATTTATTAAGTGCATCAGTAACGACTGGATTCTGTATGTACGATTCCGATGGCAGGTCAAACATCATCTTCAAGAAGTTTGAACAATAATCAAGACTATTATCTGGGTAAATGATAGGGTGTCCATTCCTTTTCTTAAAAGACCATGCAGCAAATGTTGGGAATTTACCTAAGATTCTTGCAATACTTAGATCTACAAGATCTTTGGATCTATTTGGATCTAATGATTCAGGGTAGAATGCAGTAAGACTAGTAATTAGAGAAGATAAAATACCCATAGGATGTGCCTTAGATGGATATCCTTCTAAAATTATTTTAAAATCCTCGTGTACTAGTGTGTGAAACCTTATCTTATGTTCGAAATTTTCTAATTCTTCTTTTGTGGGAAGATCACCGTAAATCAAGAGGTAACAAACTTCTGTAAATGTTGACTTGGATGCTAAGTCTTCTATGGAATAACCTCTATGTCTTAAAATTCCTTTTTCACCATCTAAGTAGGTAATGTTACTTGTTGTGGAACCAGTATTTTTGAAGCCTTTATCGAGGGTTATCAAGCCAGTTTCTCCCCTAAGTTTTGAAATATCAATAGATTTTTCATTCTCTGACCCAGTTATAATAGGTAGAGATATTTCTTTGCCTTCAAAATGTAAAGATGCTGATTCACTCATATTTTAGTTATTTCCACCCAGAATAATAGGCAATCCGTCTTTGCCACTTCCAACAACTACAACTTTTGAGTTTTGAGATTCAGCTAGCTTACTAGTTGCTTCAATTCCTCTCATCTTCAATAGGTTAGGAGTTAAACTATTACTAACTATTCTATTCGCATCTGCCTCTCCTTTTGCCTCAATTCTCTTTCTCTCAGCCTCACTTTTCTCCCTCTCAAGCCTGTACTGATATGCTAGTGCCTCTTGTTCCTGCTGTAGCTTATTTTCAATCGCACTCTTAATTTGGGCTGGAAGAGTAATTGATCTAATAAGTAATGACTTCATAACAATATTGTTGCCAGGTTTACGTAGTACCTCACTTGCCTCCTCTTGTATCAAACTTTCAACTTCTGCTCTTTTTGTAGAATATATTTCCTCAGCAGTGTACCTACCCATTACATCTCTAACTGTTGATCTGAACACAGGTCTAACTAACCTCCTTAAGTAATCAAACTGATAGGTCTCATAAATTTCACCAACGCTATCATAACTAAGGTGAAAATTCATTGTTACATCAACATTAATACTTAGCCCACTTCCGTCAAGAACGTCAATAGTCTCCTCAACTAGGTTATCTGTTATATCAAATTTGTAAAGATCATTCCACGGGGCCTTGAAACCGAACCCAGGAGTTATCACATTTTTTTTATCTAGTCCTGTAGAACCAAATTTATAAAAGATAACTGCTCTTTCTGTTGACTCAATTACATAGAACATGCTTGAGGCAAATGAAAATAAAATAGTTAAACCAAATAAAAGAAAAATAATAACTGAAACTAACTTAGAATTTTGCATAATTTTTAAATTTTACCACAAATATAAATTTATTCGACAATAATAAAAGTATAATTCTTCTTACCCTTCTGTAAAAGTAGATATTTGTTAAATTTCAACTTACCTGACATATCAAAGTTATCTCCTGTAATTTTTTCTTTATTTATACTTAATCCATTGTTTTTTATCAATCTTACCAACTCTGATTTAGATTTAAAGATTTCAAAATTTGAGTTTTCAGTGAGAATACTTTTAAAATCATTTTTTAAACTTTTCCTACTAACTTTTACACATGGGACAGCAGTAGATAACGACTCCATAACACCTTCTTCAAGTAAGTCAAAATCCTCTTTCTGAAATTTACCAAATAAAACTTTAGAGGTAGATTTTGCTATCCTAAGTTTTTCTTTATCGTGAACAGTTTGAGTTATCTCCTCTGCAAGAGAATTTTGAAGTATTCTTAGGTGAGGTTCTTTCTCATGATCTAATATTAATTTATCAATTTCTTTTTGACTTTTATGAGTAAAAATTTTAATAAATACTTTTGCGTCTTCGTCTGATATATTAATCCAAAACTGATAAAATTTGTATGGACTTGTTTTCTTCTCATCTAACCAAACATTTCCCTCCTCTGTTTTACCAAATTTACCACCATCAGACTTTGTAATTAGCGGTGTAGTTAATGCATATGATTCACCACTTTCAATTCTTCTAATTAACTCATTCCCAGTTAAAATATTTCCCCACTGATCCGAACCACCAAATTGTATTTTAACATCTTCATTCTTCCACAGCCAATAAAAATCGTATCCTTGAATTAATTGGTAAGTAAACTCAGTAAATGAAATACCAGATTCAAGTCTATTTTTAACAGAATCCTTTGCCATCATATAATTTACGGATATATGTTTTCCCACTTTTCTTAGAAACTCTAGGGTATTAAATTTTTTAAACCAGGTTATATTATTTAATATCTTAGCTGAGTTGTTACCGGAGAAATTTAAAAATTTTTCAAATTGAGATCTTATCTTTTCTTGATTTTTTATGAGTGTATCCTCATCAAGAAATTTTCTCTCTTTGGATTTTCCAGATGGGTCTCCAATCATACCAGTAGCACCACCTATCAAGATTATAGGTCTATGTCCACATTTTTGAAAATGAACTAATGTCATTATCTGAACTAAATTTCCGATATGTAGAGAATCTGCGGTAGGGTCAAATCCGATATAGCCAGATGTAGAATTATTTAATAGAAAATCTTCTGTAGAGGGAGTGATATCATGAATCAATCCTCTCCATCTTAATTCCTCTACAAAATTTTCCTTTTTCAATGTTTTTAGTAATTATTTACATGCAATATTATTAAAAACTAATTACTTTTATGTATTAATCTAATGATTCAAACCTATAATCAAATAACTAGAGATTTGACTGAAGGTAAATTTTCAAAAATTTATCTTTTAATGGGTGAGGAGACCTTTTTTATAAAAAAAATATCTCAATTCTTTGAAACTAATTTTATAGAGGATCAATATAGAAGTTTTAATTTGGAAACACTTTACGGTAGAGATACATCAATAGAAAATGTTGTAGGATCTTCTAAAAGTTTTCCTATGATGTCAGATAAAAAGCTAATTATAATTAAGGAAGCTCAGGACCTTGATATATTTAAGAGAATTAACGAAAAAAAAAGTCAGGTATTAATAGACTACCTAAACAACATTAACAACTCAACAACACTTATATTTTGCTTAAATAATAAGACGTTAGATAAGAGAGGGAAGCTCTACAAAACCATAAATGAGTTTGCTTGTGTCCTTGATTCAAGCTCAAAGGAAAATAAAATTTATGATAACAATTTACCTTCATGGATTAACTCCCAAGTTAAAAAAAATAACTATTCGATATCTGAAGATGCAGTCTTCCTATTAATTGAAAATATTGGAAATAATTTAGAGAAGATAGATAATGGGTTATCTAAAGTTTATTCAAATATTAAGGGAGATAGTATATCTAAGGAAGATATTTTAACATGTGTGGGGATAAATAGGGAATATAATTTTTTTGAGTTTCAAGATAGTCTAGTAGATAGAAGTGCTCTCAAATGTAGCAGAATACTTAATTTCTTCATTTCAAATCAAAAAAAATATCCAATTCAGCAGGTAATAATATATCTCTACAGCTTCTTTTCGAAGTTATTAGTAGTGAAGTCACAGAAATTAACTAATTCTGATAATATATCTTCTGCCATCTCCGTTCATCCATACGTAGCCAAATCATATTTGAAAGCAATGAATAACTATAATCTGACAGAGTTATACCTTATAATAGGTTTCATAAGAGAACTTGACTTAATATCTAAGGGATTAAAGCAAATTAAAGCAGATAACAGATCCTTATTCTCAGAATTAATTTTCAAAATATTTAATAAATGAGATTTATATTTCTACTCATAATTCCTTTTTTATCATTTCCTCAGCAAGATAGGCTTGATCAATATTTTTCATCGAAAAATTACTCAATGTATATCTCACTATTTGAAGATAACTTTTCCTTAAATCAAATTGATGACTTAGATTCAGAAGTAGTCTCAAAATATATTATATCATTATTAAAATCAAATTTCAATTCTTTTGGAATACTCCCATCAAGGAAATTAGATAATATAAAAAATAAGGTCGAAAGCTTTATTCTAAAAAATAATTCTAGAACAAGAGATGAACTTTTGTATGAATATGGAAAATCAGAATTTAATTTGAATAGGTTCAAGTCATCAGTTATCTATTTAGAAAAAATCAAAAATAAAGATGATGAAATTAATTTTCTGCTTGGAGTAGGAGAGTTCAATAATAAGAATTTTGAAAAGTCTAAAATATATTTAGAGGAAGTATCATCCTATATTTATGAGGATAAAAAAAATTTATTTCTTGGGATAATATCCTATCAGGGAGAAGAATTTGATTTAGCATTAAATTATTTTGATAATATTTCCGATAAAGATCTTGAAAAACAATACCTCCAATATATAATAAGCATTAATTATCTAAGAGAAGATTACGAGGCAACAGTTAAGTTAAGTGACAGGATAAATAATAATAGGACTTTAGTAGATAACATTGACTACTGTTTTTTCTTTATTGGAAAAGCATTATTTATTCTTGAAGATTTCAATAACTCCATTATTACTTTGAATCAAATAAAAAACTCTATTGATAGGGAAGATGAGATATCATTTTTAATTGCTTACTCAAATTATATTCTTAAAAAATATGACGAATCGAAACCAATTTTTAAATCTTTATCAGATAATTCATCAGATTACTCTCAATTATCATCATTTTATCTTGGAATGATATTTTTAGAAGAGAGAGAATTCAATCTTTCAAAAAATTATTTTTATGCTTCCTATAAAAATGATAAAGATGAAATTTATACAAAAAGTTCACTACTTAATTATGCTAAATCCCTCTACGAACTAGGGGACTATGATCAGTCAATAGCTGTTCTAAATAAACTAAAATCAACATTTCCTGATTTTGAAGTTAGACAGGTAAACGAGTTAATTAGTGAGAATTATTTTATGACTAATAACTATTCGAGAATAATATCATACTTAAAATCAAAAGATAAAATAACTGACGAGGATAAAAAAAAATTTCAGTATGTAACCTATCAGAAAGGTGTAAATGAGTTCAATAGAGGTAATTTTAAAAATTCAATTCAATATTTTGACTTATCACAGAGATATAATTCTGATAATGATATATTTATTAAATCTCACTTGAATAAATCTGAGGCATTTTTTATTGGTAATATGTATAAAAAAGCTTCAGACGAAATCTTGAAAGTTATAAACAAAGAAATTGATAAAAAGTTAAAACTTGAGTTGTTGAAATTATTAGGATATTCTTTATTTAATCAAAATGAATACTTAGAATCTTCAAAATATTTAAGTAATTACTTTACACTAAGAGATAATGATATCCAAAATGATGACATGGATCTTCTACTCCGTCTTGCTGACTCTTATTATGGATCGAAAAACTTTAAAAATGCTATAGAGACTTACAATAAGTCATTAAAGAATAACGATACAAATAAAAATTATATTAATTATCAGATAGGTTTAAGTTATTATGGGCTCGATGATTTTACAAATTCTATATTATACATGGATAGGGTAATATCAAACCCTGACAAGTCATTAGATGATGATGCAATATTTAGGAAAGCTCAGATATATTTTGAGAATTCCGAATTTGATAAATCAATAAATAACTATACATCATTAATTGAAAATTTTAAGTTTAGTCAATATCTGCCATATTCCTATATTAACAGGGCAACATCATATTTTAATTTAAAGGCTTATGAACAAGCAGAGGATGACTACTTATATGTCTTGAAAAATCTTAAAGATGAAAATATTCAGAGTCAGGCAATATTAGGAATGCAGAAAACTGTTTCTTTCACTAATAGTTTTTCACGGCTTAATTTACTCATATCTGAATATAAGAATAGATTTCCTGATAATGATAACATTTTAAAAATTCAATTTGATAATATCAGAAATCTTTACTTTAATCAAAAGTATGAAGATTTGGTTTTATATTTCAAGGATATAACAGCTAAGGATCAGGTTATTTATAATGAATATGAAACTAATTATTATCTAGCCGAATCATTATTTAAATTAAATGAGAATAATTCTGCTAAGGAGGCATACTTTGTTTTGGCTGACAGTATAAACTCTAAATATTATACTAGGTCAGTCAATAGATTAGCTCAATTATATTTTAAAGAAAATAATTACGAAGAGTCTTTAAAATATTATAAAGATTTAGAATTAATAAGTAAGAACAACAGAGAAAAAATTGATTCTTATGTTGGATCTCTTACAAATTATTATTTCTTAAAAAAATTTGATTCAGTTCAATACTATTCACAGCAAATAAATAATTTTGATAAGATATCATTTAATAATAGGAATAAAATAAATTTATTATCTGCTAAATCCTACCTTGAGTCAGGCAATACATCTACTGGAATTGATAAATTACTTACAACAATTAATTTAGTAAAAGATGAGAGTGCAGCCGAGGCAAATTATTTATTAGCGAAAATATTTTTTGATCAGGGTCAAAAGAATCAAGCTCTTGAAAGTCTTTATTCACTTAATGAGAATTTTTCAAATAATCAGTTTTGGGTTGGTAAGTCATACATTCTAATTGCTGAAATTTTTATTTCTATGGGGGAAGATTTTCAAGCTAATGCTACATTAGAATCTTTGATTGAGAACACAGATATAATGCTAATAAAAAATGAAGCTGAGGAATTAATTAATAAGTTAAATACTGATGATTAGATTAATAACTATATTATCTCTTTTAAATATTAACTGTTTGCTATCACAGTCAAATGAGGGTGAGATAGAAGATGCACAAATTCTTATTGAAAAAAATAGTAGAATTATTTTGCCTAAAGTTGATAAATCAATTGACAAGATAGATCTTGAAAATAATGATATACCTAAGAAAAAATTTGAATATAATACAGTAAAATTTATAGATAATTCCTCAGACAAGAAAATTGATAAAATTTTAAGGGATAATACTACCTATGAAGAGGTAAGTAATATATTTATTGATTTAAGGGGAGGGAATTATTCAACTTTTATAATTAATACGAATCCATATTTAAAAATCGGAAATAAATTAGCTGTATATTCAGATTTATATATAAAATTAAATTCTAAAGGATCGAAACTATCATCCATAAGTGGTGAAGAAATTAACGACATAAATTTATATATTGATTATAAATATTCTAATCAATCTAGACTTTCATCATATCTAAACTTTAATTCCTTTTCTAATGGTTATTATGGATATGTAGATGATGAAAATATAATCTTAGATGATAAATTAGTTGATAATTTACGTTTTACAAATAATACATTTAAGTATAAAATTGATTGGGAAAACATTGGTAAAAAATACAATTTAAATTTCTCTTATATTGGTCAAAGTTTTAGTAACTCGTTTTTTAATGAATTTCAAAATTTGATTAAGGGAAATATAACTATACCCATATCAAAAAATTTAATTTCTTTTGTCCCAACGTTTGAAAGTTATCAACTTGAGAATAGTGACATTCAAAATACTGGTAGTCAAAATAATCTAATAATAAATCAGCTAGATCTTCCAATCTTGTTAGATTTTACATTTAATAAATTCGACGTCTCATTCAACTCACTTTTTCAGATTTTTTCAAGGAGTTATTTAGGTAAAACGAATACTTCCTCATTTTCGCCATCTATTAAAATAAAATATCACGATAAGAATTTTACTATGAAAGTAACAGCCTCAAGAGGATATAACTATAACAAGTATTCCGATGAGATAATGCTTATGCCATTTTTATATGAAAATGAAATAACAAACGAGTTTGATTTCAATAAAGAAGAGTACCGGATTAAAGGTGTTCTAGATTTGAATATTTTCAATAATTCATCATTATCGTTAGGTTTTGAATCATTAAAAGTAAATTCTAATTTAAACTATGTTTTATATCAAGGAAAGTCTCTACCATCAGATATTAAAGTTCCAATCTACCTATATACTATTGAGAGAGAGAACCTAACACAAGTAATTAATTATCTGTCATTAAACTATAATACTACTCTAACAGATAATTTAAAATCATCAATAAAACTACTTCGTACCATTTTTGAGGTAGAACAAGTATTTCAGCCAGAATATCATATAGATTTTTTAAATACTTATTCTAAAAATAAGATATCACTAAGTTTAGGAGCAAATCTAGTTCTTGAAAACTATGGCATCAACTTTAAAAATGAGTTATTTAAGATGAAATCATTAGTAAATATTTACACAAATGGTTCCTATAAAATAAATGATAATGTAAATGTAAATTATAGTTTAAATAATATCTTGAATAGATACAATGAGAGGTTTTTCATGTATCCTGAATTAGGATTGAATTTTATGGTTGGTATTAAATGGTTATTTTAGATGAGTAAAAATGATAACGATTTTGGCCTTAAAAAAATTGATCTTAATGAATATAAACTAAAAAATAATTATTCATCTCACATACTTGTTTTAGGTATTTTGTTAGTAAGTGGGTATTTCTTCTTCAATAAATTTTATATCTCAGAAAAAAGTCAAGTTATTACCAAAGACATTTCTGAAAGCAAATCAGATATTGATGATATAACTATTCAAACTGATTCATTGACATATATAACTAATTCTAGTCCTGAAGTTGAAGTAAAAGAGACTGGAGAGATTAACGAAGTCAGTTACAGAAGTGGAAAATATTATATTATTGCGGGAAGCTTTTCAAATTATAATTTATCTTTAAATAAAGCTAACGATTTGGCAGAAAACGGTTTTAATGCAATAATTATTTCTCCAATAAATCAAAATAATATGTATAGAGTTGCAGTTAATACCTATGATGAAATAAATAATGCAAAGAAAAATTTATCACTATATAAAGAAAAACTAAATAACGAATTATGGATTTTAAAACATTGATATTACAATTTTTAAATACAAATGACTCTACAATTAATGTAGTAAATCAAGATCAAATAACTGTTATGGAATTATTATTTAAAGGAGGCTTTATGATGATTCCGATATTAGTTTTGTTTGTGATAACAATTTATATTCTCATTGAGAAAATATTAATTATTAATCGCGAATCAAAATCACCAAAAGGATTCACAGATGAGATAATATCAAGAGTAAAAAATGATGATATAAATGGTGCTATATTAGTGTGTAATGATACAAATAATCCAGTTTCTAGGATGATTTTAAAAGGATTAAATAAATTAAATACATCTCTTAAAAATATCGAATCTTCAATTGAAAACGTTGGTAAAATTGAAATCTATAATCTAGAAAAGAACTTAAGTTTATTAGCTACTATTTCTGGGGCAGCCCCAATGATTGGCTTCCTAGGAACAGTTACCGGCATGATACAGGCATTTATATCAATTGCTGAGGAAGAAGGTGCAGTAAGTCCAAAATTATTATCAAGCGGTATTTATGAGGCAATGCTGACAACTGCTGCTGGGTTATTTGTGGGTATAGTTGCATACTTATCATACAACTACCTTGTTTCTAGAGTAGAAAAACTTATTCACAAAATGGAATATACTACAATTGAATTTATCGAAACCTTACAAAATAAAGAATGAACTTAAAATCAAATAATAAGATAAATCCGCTTTTTAGCATGTCCTCAATGACAGATATAATATTTTTATTATTGATATTTTTTATGTTAACGGCATCTTTTGTTACTCCGTCAGGTCTTCCAGTTAATTTACCCTCAAGTAAATCATCTGCTATAGTTATTCAAAAAGTATCAGTGACAATTACTAAGGATTTGAAATATTTTGTAAATGATCAAGAAACAGATATAAATAATCTAGAAATTATATTAAGAAATACAATAGGAGATGAGGATGGTTTAGTGGTATTACACTGTGATAAAGATGTCCCTGTTGAACATCTAGTAAATGTTGCTGGAATAGCTACATCTCTTGAGGCAAAAGTATCTATAGCATCTATTCCAAAAAAATGATAGATAATAATAAAGATTTAAAAAGGAAAGCATTCTATTTAACCGCAGGAACAAATATTCTTTTTTTTCTTATGTTAATGATTATTGTGGCATGGAAAGAAACATATCCACCACCTGAAGAATATGGCATTGAACTAGGAAATGATAATATTGATATTTCAGATGTAAGTAATGAATTGGAAGATGAAAGTGAAGTAGATGATGAAGATATTCCTACTGAAGATGTTGAAGTGGAGGAGGCGATTGAAGAAAATGAAACAACTACTGAGGTGACAGAAGAGAGTGAACTTGTAACAAGTGAATCCAAATCTTCAGACGTAATTAATGAGGAAATATTAGATCCAATATCTGAAATAGAATCACCGATGGATGTAGACCCTGATCCAAAAATTGAGACTGGAGATAAAAATGAAATATTAGATTCTTCACTTATAAAAGAAAAAAAACCATCAACAAAAATTATTGATGAACGAGCTATTTTTAAAAGTAATTCATCATCAAGTTCTGGCTCAAAGGGTTCATCTTTAGACATGCAGGGATGGGTTTGGGATCTTGAACCTAATCCCGTTGATAATAGTAGAGAAAGTGGAAAAATTGTTTTTGAGATAGTTGTAGACTATTATGGTGAAATTATTGGTTTAAGAACTCTAGAAACAACTCTCAGCCCCGCGGTTGAGAATATATATAGAGAGGAAATATTAAAATTAACGTTTAGCCCAACAAATAATGATAACCCATCAGAGCTATCTAAAGGAAAAATTACCTTCATAATAAGGAATAATTAGTTTTAGTATGGATTATAATGAAGCTGTAAAGTTTCTTTTCAATAGCATTCCAAATTATCAAAATAAAGGAAAAACAGCGTTAAGACCTGGTCTAAAGAATATTAATATCCTCTCAAAACATTTTAAAAATCCTCAAAATAAATTTAAATCTATTCATATTGGAGGTACTAATGGAAAAGGAACTACTTCCACAGAGACTGCTAATCTATGTAATTCACTAGGTTTAAAGATTGGATTATTTACATCACCTCACATATATGATTTTAGAGAAAGAATTCAGGTCAATGGTAAAAAAATAAAAAAATCATTTATAAGAAATTTTATAGAAAATAATAAAGCTTTTTTTTCAAAGTATGATTTTTCGTTTTTTGAATTAACAACTATTATGGCTTTTGAATATTTTAAATATTTAAAAGTTGAATTAGCAATTATTGAGGTTGGTCTAGGTGGAAGATTAGACTCAACAAATATTATAAACCCAGTAATTAGCTTAGTAACAAATGTTGGTTCGGACCATCAAAATATTTTAGGTGATAATATTATTGATATTGCTAGAGAGAAGGCAGGAATAATTAAAACCAAAACTCTATTTATAAAGGGAGAAAGACAAGAAAATGTTGATCATGTATTCTTGAGAGAATGTTTAAAGAAGAAATCAACCTATGTTGATGCTTCATCTAAAGTTTTCATTAAAACAATCTCTAAAAATCTAACTGAGAGAAAAGTTAGGGTTTTATACAATAACCAAACTTTTAAAATTAAATTAAAGAATGCGACTAATTATTTTCTAAAAAACTTCCATTCAGCTTTTCTTTTATATTCTTATATCAAAGAAAATTTTAAGAAAAATAATTCAAGAGCGACTATAGAAAATAATGATTTTAAAATTTTTGGAAGGTGGAATGTTATTTCAAGAAAGCCATTAATTATTTCAGATGGTTGTCACAATATGGAGGCATTTTCTCAAATCATAAATGAAATAAACAATACTTTTCATAATAATGTTTACTTTATTTTGGGTGGTATAAAAGATAAGAATTGGAATAAAATAGCTGGAATTTTACCAAAATCTTATAAATATATAATTACAGAGCCATCAATAGAAAGAGCTATTTCCTGCGATCAACTGGCATCTATTTTTAAAAAAAATAAACTTCATTACATCATTAAATCTAATTTGAATGAGGCTATTGGTTTTTGTAAAGCATCATGTGATTATAATGATTTAATTTTTATTGGGGGAAGCTTATTTTTAATATCAGATTATAATGAAAAATAAATTGACTAGGTATTCCTATAATGAGTCATCAAAATATGTGATTCAGGATGGAAAAGATTTATTTTCGAAAACAAAGGGTAGATGGAATAAAATTTTTAAAAATAATAACCCAATCATACTTGAACTTGCTTGTGGTAATGGTGAGTACACAGTCTCTAGGTCAATGATTGAGCTAGATAAAAATTTTATTGGTATTGATATAAAAGGTGCTAGATTATGGAAAGGAGCTAACATATTAGAATCTAATAAATCAAAAAATGCACTTTTTCTTAGAATTCAAATTGAATCTATTAATGACTTCTTTGAAAATGGGGAGGTTGATGAGATTATTATCTCCTTTCCTGACCCAAGACCTAAAAAAAGGGATATTAATAAACGTCTGACTAATAGATTATTTCTTGATATGTATCATAAAATATTGAGTAAAAAAAGTAAGTTGATGCTTAAAACTGATGACAAAGATTTATTTGATTTTTCTATCAAAGAAATAAAAAATTCAAAATTTAAAATCAATGATTATACTTATGATCTATATGAATCTAAAAAATTTCAGACACATAAAGATATCAATACAAAGTATGAGGTTAAATTTTTAAATATGGGTAAAAAGATTAATTTCTTGAGTTGTCTAAGATAGATCCTCAATTGACTCTAGAATATCTGAAATTGTGTCATAGTCCTTAAACCCTGGCCTAATCTCGTTTGAGCCTTTTAGTAATATACCGTACTTATATTTGTCTAATATTTTAAGTACATTCTCAAGTTTATCAAATGGATTTACGATAATCATAAATCTTTTATCAAGAGCTTCCAATTTATTTATGTTAGATGATGATATGTTATCAACAATTATAGTTTGTGTAAGGGGAAAGTTTGATTTTATGTAATTGTTTATTTTATAGTCTATTGAATTAGGATCAGATATTTTTATAATTATATTCTGAGGATCAAATTTGAGATCAGATATAGATTTCTTAAAATCTATCTCAATAGCATCAAAAAAACTGTTATTGAGAACATAATTAATATATTCATTGCTTGAGTTATTAAATTCGGCAACAAACTTAACACCATTAACCCACTTAGATATTTCATTTGCAGTTTTATAAGATATTCTAGATTCTGAATTTTCATCTAGGTTGTAACCTAAGCTATCGACCATCATTCCTGAGCAATATCTTGCATCACTTAAATTAGAAACAGAACTAACATGAACAAAATACCTTAGTGACATAGTAATTGTCTTTATAAATAATTTATTTTTGCAAAATAAATATAAATGCTAAATAATGAGCAAACATGGTAAGGTTCTTGTTGCAATGAGTGGTGGAATTGATAGTTCAGTGTCTGCTATTTTATTGAAGGAGCAGGGGTATGAGGTAATTGGACTTACTATGAAAACTTGGGATTATGAGACTTCAGGTTCAAATAAAAAAGAAACTGGTTGTTGTAGTCTTGATTCTATTAATGACGCAAGAAATATTGCAGTTGATTTAGGTTTTCATCATAACATTTTAGATATAAGATCAGAATTTGGAGATTATGTAATTGATTATTTTACTGACGAATATATGATGGGTAGAACACCGAACCCGTGTGTTCTGTGTAACACACACATAAAGTGGGATGCTTTACTGAAGAGAGCAGATAAATTAGGTTGTGAATTCATTGCAACCGGTCACTATGCTAATATTAATTTATTAGACAATAGATATTTTGTTTCAAAAGGCAAGGATATTAATAAAGATCAGTCCTACGCACTTTGGGGTATTAGTCAAAAAAATCTTAGTAGAACAATTTTTCCTCTTGGTAACCTCGAGAAAAAAGAAATTAGAGATATAGCACTTAAATCTGGCTATGAAAATCTTGTAAAGAAATCTGAGTCT
>Ga0160423_10002022_pt1 | contig 17000 bp, 22 predicted proteins | sample CRUFie14St8metaG_FD_108191 | JGI IMG/M metagenome (GOLD analysis project Ga0160423, IMG submission 108191) | Marine microbial communities from the Costa Rica Dome - CRUD Field 142mm St8 metaG | ecosystem: Environmental > Aquatic > Marine > Oceanic > Photic zone | place: Costa Rica: the Eastern... | reverse complement strand
GTTATCAAACAATCTGTCTCTATCATCTGTGGTTTGTGTGATATTAGCGGTTAATCTTGTTGTTTGTTTGCTACCTAAGTCTATAACATTAGCAAATTCATAGGTTCCACTTGATGGAACGTTATTATTTGTGGTGCCACCATCAAAATTTCTTGTGGTGATGTCATCAAAATTTTGTGTAGTATTGGCATCAAATAATTCAATACTGTCTAGCTCTAAATTATTATCGACTGCTACTACTGATGTTTTTGTTCCAGTATAGTTTGGGTTTTCTGTAGAAGTTGCAGCATTAGAAAATGAACCAATAGATGTAATATTAGTTGTTATGATGGCTTCATTAGGTGAAAAGTTGCCACTTTTATCTTTTGCTTTAATTAAATAACTACCTGTTCGTGCAGGAACTGTTATTGAAGTTGCAGGTCTTGATATTCTTGCAACAATGGGAAAACTATTCTGCCATTCTGGATTTACTGTTTCAGTCGTGAAGTTCAAAACATAATAATTCAAATCTGCATCTGGGATTGACTTCCAACTTAAATGAGCATCTGAGCCTACAATATTAATTGAAAAATCCTCTACATCGGAAGGTGGAGCAATCTCACCAATTATGTCTCTGGTAGCTGAAACATTAGAACTTTCTACCCCCAATGAATTAATTGCTTTGACTCTTACTGTATAATTATCACCAGAAATAACATTTAATACTCTATGAAACAAATCTACTGTTCCTTTGCTATGTACAATAAAATTTGCATCTGAAGTTCTTTTGTATTCTACTTGGTATTCTCTAACAAATTGATCTGGGGAAGCACCAATTGTTATATTCATTGCAACAATAACAGTTCCGTCATTATATTGAATAAGTTCATCATCGAGAGTAACTGAAGCAGGTGGTTGAACTGTAAAAGGGTCTGGAAATGACGTATCACCAATCGTATCTTGTTCTGAAATTGTTGAAAATGTGTACCAAGAGTCTTGGTGCTCTTGTAAAGATAAAGATGCAGTGAAATTAGCATTTAAGGTCATTCCCCCAACTCTAAATGCCTTATTTGTCATTCCCAAAATGGTTGAAGATACATTAACAATATCACCAATAGCCAAATCTAAGGTTTCGTAATTTGTTGTTAATCCAAGTTTTAAATTATTTCTACTTCTTTGTAATACAATCTTGCCAAACTCATGTGCTTGATATGGTGAATTAATTGTATCTAGGGTTATGTTTCCCTCTTGTAAAAAACCACCGTCAGCTGTTTTTAAAGTTGCATGGTCAGTATCATAAACAATCGTATCAGCTTGATAATTTTTATCTGGATTTACAAAGTTTACTAAAACTCTGTTGTATTTTTGATCTTTTCTTTCACTCTCAACATTTATACCACCAATAATATTATCTTCGTTTAAAGTGATTGAAGCAGTGCCTGTTGTTTCAATTAATAATTTAAATTTACCTTGCACATAGGGAAGTAATCCCCTCATACCTCTTAATAAGGTTTTTATATTATCTAATATTTTTTTATTGGTATTAAGAACTGCATTACATTCAAATAATTTACCTGTTGTGCCTGTGTAGTATGTCACTGTGCTATCTGCAATCGTTGATGCAGTATAAAAACTAGGTATGTCTAATTCAGTTAATGCAATACCTTTTCCATATCGTTCATTTCTTAAAAAATCTAATAATATAAATGCAGGATTTGTAGAGTATTGTCCTGTCGTTTCATTGCTTGAATTATCAAATGTTGAAATCTTTTTTCCCTGAATTTTTACTTTGATGTTAGGTATTCCTGTATATTTATCTGCGTCCCATGTTATTCTAAATGCAAGATAACAAATACCTGATAATTTATGATTGCTTCCCCATGATGACAATGTTGATAATAAACTTGAAGCTGATTGTCCGTCAGTTCCATAAAAAGGTTGAACTTTTATTGTTGTTCCATATCGTGAATCGTTTGATGTAATTTCTGTACCATGTGCAAAACTACCAGAAAATGTGACTGCACTATCATTTATTTGTATTTCAGTAATCGCATTAATTTCACCCTCACATAAAACCAATGCACCATAAAGGTATGTATTATCTGTTCCGCTAGTTTGTAAAAATACTCTAGTACCACCAACTAATCTTTCACCATAAATAACAGGGATTTGTGCATTATTTGAAGATTTATTTATTAAAGTTCCCCTAATTTCTTCAACTTCTGGTGTATCTGGAATTTCGGGAATATCTATAAACCAAGATACAACCTTTTGAACTATTTGTTGTATTGGTTTTATTATCTCTGCCATTTATTACTAACCTTCATAATTCTATTGTTTCTAAATGCTTTTATCCAAATAGCATTATCATATTTTAGTTCGCCACCAAAATAATCTTTACACCAATTAACCATATACCTTACATTTTTACTAGAAACAAAGTTTGCAAAACATAAATTATTGCCACATTTCCAATTTGTTTGGTCAATCATTGCATGATTTATAAATTTATTTTTTTGAATATCATTAAGAAAAGCCCAATTAATAAACCCATATATTTCAGTATCATAAAATATCTTGAATTGGTTTAATTCAATACTTGGTTTTATATGTTCGCTTAAAAGTTCTTTTGGATATTCTTGATATTGTTTGAATTTATGACAAAAGGCAATAATTTCTTCAATCAAGCCCTTCCCCATTTAATATCTTGAACTGTGGCACCTGCAAATTCAAAACCACGATCAGAAGCAAAAAATCTTTGTTGCGATCCCTCATTAGTTCTACGACCTGCTATTCTACTAAAATCTGAAAAATGAGATGTACAAATTAATGATAATTCTGCTTTATCTGTATTAATTCTAAAACTTTCAATAAAGCCTTTATCATAGTTATATGTATCTATTAAGGCATCTGCACTATTCAATAAACCAATATCAATGGTCACAATATCAATAGAAACATTATTGTTTAATACTATTGCTGTAAATACATTATCAACTGCCGATAAATTTACTGTAAAATTTGAAACATTTATTTCTGCACTTTCTGCCTTACTTGATATAGATAACAAATGACCACTAGCGCTATATGTATTTGAATTATGAGAAACATCTTTGTAATGGTTTGTTATTCTCTGTGGGGTAGGAAATAATATTTCAACCAACAAAATAGGCTTGATATTTTGATTTGCTAATTCAGTTTTAAGAGCATTAGATAATCCTCTAGCCATTATAAAGCCTCACAAAAATCTACTTCAAATAAATATTTGTCTAAATCATCAGTATTAAATTGTTGAATGTCATTTGTTAATCTAACTGTGAATGGCACATTGTCATAAATAATTGCTTCATCATCAGCTAACGCACTTCTTAATGGTGGCTCAATAGTTAATGTAGATGCATTTCCAGAGGGGTTTACATCTTCAACAATCATGTAAACTTTACTGTGATTTGCAAACTTAATTAAATCACCTGCTTTAAATGCACCATTTGAATTATTATGGTGTCCATCGACTGCTATTGTTGTATCACCTGCTGTGTGTGAACCATTCACTAAAATAGTTCCCTGTTCATTTCCTCTAGCACTAGATATTACAGGCGGAACTATTTGGAATGTTTCTTTTTGTGATCTTTGTTTGACTATAAAAGCATATACGGGTGCAAATGTTGTTCTACCCATTGGTGGATATGATGCGGAAAATTTCCACCGTTGTCCGTCTACTTGAACACTAAACATTTTTCCACTATCGGTTGTTGATGTTAATGTCTTTTGTTCAGAGCTAAAACCTAATGTTTTAAATGTTGGTGATGTTGGGTAAGTTCCACTCATACTAGCGCCTCTTTTCCTTGTGTATTTAATGCGTCATTAATTACATTAACAATAGTTGATCTTCTTTTTAATAATAAATTATCAAACCCTTCTGTATCGTTTGCCATAATTGTTATATTAACATTTGTTGAACGACCTAAATCTTTATTGGCAACAATAGTTCCTGTTTCACTTGGTACAAATAACTCAGCACCTTGTTCACCAACCATATATGGCTTACCTTGGGTCACATTACCACCTAATGCTCGACCTTGATATGTTTGTGATCTAATTGCTGAAACAGTTGCTAAACCTTTTGCTAATGTTATTGCTGCTTCAATATAACCAAGTGGAAAACCTTTTGCCAAACCTTTTGAAACCCCTTGATGAGTTGAAACAATGGCTTCACCAATAGCAAAGGCTTTATTAATTTGAAATGCTCTTTTATTAGTTTGAGCTAATTGAGCCAAAACATCACGACCAGATGAAATAAGAATTGATCTTTTTGTTTGCTCTGACATTCTTGCAAAATCAAGTTCATCTAATTTACCTTGTTTAAATAATTCAAATAATCTTTGGTTAGATTCATTTTGTGAAATTTCAGATAAATTTCTAAATTTTTCTTCTGAAATAAATCCTTGATTTCTCAAATCTTCTAATGTTTTTTGTTTTTGTATTTCTGATTCTATTTCAGCACGACCGGGGTCAAATTCTCTTATATTGGCAGCAATAGAATCTTGAAATATTTTTCTTGCATTTAGTATTTCTTTACCAAGATCTCGTTGTGCATGGATATTATCAATAATAGCTTTAGTATTTTCATTAGTTTTATCAGTGTCATCTTTTACTGCTCGTGATTTTTCTATTAATACTTTGATCTCATCTTCTAAAATATTTATTAATAATTCATTTGTTGCTATTTCCTTTTCTGCGTTTTCAATTTGTTGAACAAATGTGCCTTTGCTTCTTTTAAACTTTTCAATTTTTTTCTCTATTTCTGCGTTTGCTAATCTTAAAACATTTATTTCTCTATTTTTATCTACAATTTCTCTTGATAGGTTAAGTGACTCAATTGTAGATTGATTAAATTCTTTTGTTGCTTTCTTTGCATCATTGGTTGCTTTTGTTGTTGCTTCTAGTTCTTCCGAATATTTTTCTTGAATTTGTCTTGCTAAGTCAGTTGTATTTGATAATTCTTCTAACTTTTTACCAAATAACATTATTGCTGTGACAGCAACTCCACCTATAATTAAAAACGGATTTCTTGCCATTGTCTGATTTAAAATTGCAAAAGCCGATGTTAGTGTTTTTGTTGAAACTGTAATGGTTGTAAGAACTGTTGCTAATTTTAATGCTATTAAAGTTGCAAATATATTTCTCAAAAGTTCTGCATTATCAAATAAATTTTTAAAACCTTGAGATGCGATTCCAAGTGCAGTGCCTAAACCCTCTCCAATTGATCTAACTAATTCCTCATTTTCTACAATAAATTCTGTGACACCATCTAAAGCATTACCTAATTCTTTATTAAAACCTTGGCCAAGAACATCTTGTGCGTTTGTAAATGCAATACCCAAGTTTGACATTTGGGTTGATAGGTTTTTTACTCTTTCTGCTGTTGCGCCACCAAATGATTGATTTAATCCTTTTACAAGAGCATTTCTTACTTTTGCAGCTCCTTCAGTTGTTTGACCAAATTTAGAAACTTCTAATCGAGTAAGACCTAACTGTTCTTCTAATATTCTAAATACAGGAACACCTCTGTCCGCTAATCTGTTTAAATCTTCTAATCCAAGACCACCAGATATAGACCTTGCAAATAAATCTGTAATTGCCTGTAAAGAGCCAATTTGATCTGTTGTGACGGCGGCAGTATCGGTGAATGTAGTTAATAATTCTTGGGTAGGGGTAATACCTGCAGCTTTAAGTTTGATGAAGGTTTCTGTTAAATCATCAACACCAAATTGGGTTTGTGTTGCAAATTTTGAAATAAAACTAAATGCTTCTGCACCTGCTTCTGCGCTTCCTGTGACAGATGTTAATGCAGTTCTTAAATCTTGAAATTTAGCGGTAGTACTTATTACTGATCTAATCGCAGCACCTGTTCCAAGTGCTATGATTACATTTTTAAGGTTAATTACAGATTCTTTTGCCTTATCAACATTTGTTTGAACCTGCTTAAATGCTTTTCCTGTCTTATCTTTTCCAAGAATTTCAACAATATACTTTTGACTAGACATTACCTTCTTTTTAAACTGCTTTTTTGTTTATTCAAAGCATTTTGTTCTTCATCATGTTTAACAGAATAATATGCAAACCAAAGATCAAATTCCTCAACAGGCATTGTCATTAATTCGCTTATACTTTTGTGTAGCTTTTCGGCTAAGAAGAAATGAAACCGAAGATTGGGGTCGTCAGTTATTTTTTTTTTAAATCATTATTAGGTGTTGAGGTTCCCATAATTTTTGTTGCTATTTGTCCAATAATATCTGGGTCAACAAATTTTTTCATCTTGATTTTACTTTCAAGATCAAACATTTTTTCACCGTCTTTGTTTTCGGCTTTTTTAACTATTATATCAATTAGAACAGTTAAATCGTTATTGTCCTTAAATAGTTCAGATTTTTCTAACAGGGTAAAAGGTTTAACATAAATTGCGTCATCACCTGTTAGTCCCCACTCTTCAACTTCAATAACTTTAATTTCTTGGTGTTTGAAGTGATTTACTGCGCCTTGCAGATAATCTTTTTTTGGCATTTATTAAACTGTTGTAATGCTTACGCCACCAGAAAATTGAACATTTATTGTTCTTGAAATAACACCGTCTAATGAAATTGCTTGCCCAAGACTTGTCACGATAGCAGTTCCTGTGTAATAGGTATCGCCTGAATCTGCACCTTCTGGATATAGATTTAAAGTGACACTTGCACCTTGAGTTAATGCGCCTTGACCTGTTGTATCAGTTTCGTCCCAATGACACTCGATAGTTGCTGTTGCGTCATTTCTAAGAACCTTATACGATTTTGATGTATCTGTTAATGCAGTATCTTCAACTGTATCAGTTGTTTGGTCAATGTTGAATGCTGTCACTTCTGCAACTGCGTTTGTTCCAACCTTAACTACACCTGCTGTTCCTACATGTGTTGCCATTTATTATTGCTCCTTTGTTTCTTCTTTTTTAGTTTCAACAACTTTCGGTTTGAATGCTGTTGGTTTCTTTTCTACTTCAGATTTATAACCCTTAGCAAGAAAATTATCAAGTTCATTATCCCAAATTTCTACACTTCCGTTTCCACTTGGCATAAATACTTTTATTCGTTTAGCCATTATGAAGTACCTCTCGTAAATTCATAAAATACCCTTACCACAATTCTGACTGCACCTAAAGGGTAAAGTGTACCTTCATCAGAGTTTGCTTCTATAATTTTAGTTTCTTTTGCATTTCCACCCCTTGTTCTGTCAGTATCAAGGGTTTCCTCAACAACTTCAATTAATTGATTTCTTTTGGTATCAATATTAGTTTCTGCACCCTTTACATATCCAACAATAATAAAATCAATCGTTCCTGCTCTTTTACCTGCTGAATATTCGCCTAATGCAAAATCTTCTCTCGTTTCATCAGATGTTGTAATATATAACGCAGGGAATTGAGGGTCAGCCAATGCTTCTACTTTAAATGGCTCTCTAGTAATTTTTTTAAATTCAATTGGTGATGTGACTGCATCTAATACAGTTATTATATTATTGGCAATATTTTCTCTAAAACTCATGCTAAAGCCTTTTTAATACTTTTACCAATAATTGCATTAATTTTTTTCTGTTCTATTACAGAAACACCAAAAAATTCTCTTTTAGGCATACGACCTTTTCCTGTATTGTGTATAAATGCCTTCTTTGCCTGTTGTGCAGTCTTAAAGAATAAAACACCACGACTTGGTCTTAATGTAAATGTTAATGCACTAAACATTCTACCTGTAAAGTTAAGATCAACAAAATTTTTAGGTGATGTATCTTGATTTGACGGATCGTTTCTTCTTTTTCTTTTAGCTTGAATATAACTTTTTGAATAAGGTTTAAATGGTCTATTTTTGACATCTTTACCTCTTTGTTCTGTTCTTTCTCGTATTGCATCAACTTGAAATGCAGAGGCATTTGCCAATCCTATTTGAATGGCCCTTTTAACTCTATCAGATTTTAATTTAAGTGCTTGTTTAAAGAAACGACTATTATCTTTAACGGATAACATTACCTACAAACACATTCGCCATTACAAAATTCACACATGTAAAACCTCCTACCTAACCAATCTTAAACTATGAATTGGTTCCTTTTCACTAGCAGATATTGTTCCGCCACCATCTTCGTCATATTCAACACCGTCACGAAGCACTGCTTGAAATTCCTCTGCATATTTCTTTCTGTAAAAATCAATTTGTATTTGAAATGCGTCTTGTCCGTCACCACCCTGTGGGTCTTTCCATTTGGTTAACATTGGAAACATATACTCTGCCAATGCTTTATAAACAACACATCTAGTCCATTGTGAATTTGTTAATTTTGAACTATCAAGTTCTAATGTGGTGACTTTGGTAATATCTTTGTATCTTACTGTATGACGATATCTTTCCCACCATTCCTCACGAATTTGTCGAATAACATCATCTTCTGCAAACTGTAATTGATTATCAAAATCTGTAATCCCATATTCAGCAATATCTGGTTGGTATTTTTGTACTTCTGATAATGCGACTGAAAATTCTGATGTTGCCATTAACTATCTTTTTTCTTTCTAGTTCTTTTTGGTTTTTCTTCTTTTGGTTTATCTTCCATTGGCTCATAACCTCTTAATTTCCAATGAATTAAATTTTTTTCATAATCAAACCTAGTTCTGGTGATTATTTTATCGCCTTTTTTTAATTTAATTAATTCCATAATAGTTCCTTTATACATAGGTGGGGGAATACCCCCACCCATACTTTATACTACTGAATTGATGAGTCAAAATGTAATTCAACTCCGTATGAGTCGTGGATTTCACCTACGCCATATACTGCAGTTGCAACAATCTCGTCAGCTCTTAGAGAAGCATCTCTTTGAGTTTCAATCTTGATGTCCTGCATCATTGCTAGTGCTAGTGCATCTTTGTGGAATATTGCACCTTTGTAATCACCTGCGTTGCCTGTGTTTGACATATTTGAAGTTTCAAAAATTTGAATACCTGCAATTTGTCCAATGAACCCTGATCTTAATGCTTCATTTGCTAAATCATTTGCATTTGCGTTTGCAAAAGTATTTGTCAAATTTGCTTTTAAATCAAAAGCGATTTTAGGATGTAATACTGCTACACATTCGTTGGTTGGTAAACCTTCTGCTCTTAGTGTAGATGCCGCATTAAAAATAGATGCCGCCGAAATTGCACCTGTACCGTCTCCCAATGTAACTGAGAAACCGTCAAATAATGCAATAAGGTCTTGGTCCATTTTCTTTGCAATACCTTCACCAAATAATCTACCAATATCTGCTGCAACATTTCTTGGTGCAGAGTTTCTTGCTAGATCAGTTAGAGTTGTCATTACACCAACTTCTGATGCTGTAATAGTCACAGATGTAGGATTTACAGCTGTGTTTGATAGATCGGTTGCTTCATTTACACCTGCTGCAGCAATCGCAGAATAAATCGGTACTTCTACTGATTTTCCGCCACCTGCAATGGTGTAATTTTTTACCAAGTTCTTCATAATAGATTGCTCTTGAATTACGAACTCAGCTTCGGCAACGATCTCTGTATATAGTTCACTAAGTGTACTACTTGTGCTTTCATTTGCCATTTTTTATCTTTCCTTATTTATTTAGGTTTATAACAGTGACCTTATCCCTCTCTTGCTTATACTGTTTGTATTTAGCTCGATCTTCAGGTTTGGTCATATCTAAGTCCGAAATATTTAAAGTCGTATTCGTATTTGACTTACCCACATTTGCAACACTTCCACTTCCAGAGGGAGTTGCGCTTTGAAAGTGTGCGTTCTGTGTTAAAAACTCTTGCACTGCTTCATCAACAGTTAGTAGTTCTCCGTCTTTGTTATATCTAGGTGTTCCAGATTTATCAAGTACTTCTACTTTACCGTCTTTATTTAATTGCACACTACCCTTCATTAAATCTTTAATTTGATCTGGGTTGATTGCTTTGTGCTTTGAAGCAGAATTGATTAACTGTTTATCAACTCTTTCGTTTTTGAGTTCAGTTTCTAATTTTGAAAGTTTTTCGTTATATTCTTGAGTTTTCTTTTTGATGACTTCGTCAAATTTACCTCGTTCAATCTGCTGTTCTTCTTCTGCCTTTCTTCTTTCTTCTAAAGCACTTTTGACATCATCAAGAGAGCCTACACCAAGATCGTTTAAAATTTTTTGTTCTTGTCTATAAAGTCTATCTTTAACGACCTTATCAATATCAACTTGTTTTGGTTGTGATTGTTCTGTTGGTTGTTCCGTAGGTTGTTCTACTGTTTCTGTTTTTATTTCTTCCACCTGTTCCGTTTTATTCTCGTCAGACATGTCGATAACTCCTTTATGTTATTATTTAAGGAATATATAAAAAAACTCTAATCTTCAAGTATGTTTTCCCACTCTGGATTATAGATAGTAAAACTATGCCTACATCTATAACCACCTCTGTCAATAAATGGGTCATTACCTGATTTGCCCTTCCACCTTTGATTTTGCCATATATCTCGTGCTTGTTTCTCTGTAAAAATTCTGCCCATAGTTCTTGCACAAAAATTTCTAGTTGTATCTATTCGTGTACCTGCATATTTAAATTGTTTAATTCCTGCTTGATCTGCCTTGTATTTTATAAATTGTCCGTCAAATTTCATTACACTATCATGTGCATATAAACTTGCATATTTACGCATATTCTCACCAAGAATATCGCTACCATATTTACTTGCTAGTGTAGATTTTGCCAATGCAACTCTTTTTAAAATATTCGCATTATCTGAATATCTATTTTTTTCAATAAATCCGACTAATCTATTAATAGCATTTTCATTACTGCGTTGGTAAACACCATTAATTTGACCTGCAATATTTTTAACCATTTCATTAAATGATCTGCCAATAAGTGCAGATTGGTAAACCTCATTTGAAATTGTATCTAAAAATCTATTGGCAATATCTTGAAATCCGCTAAATGAAAGAAATTTTAACTGTGTAATAACTTCTAAATCTGTTTTTTGTAATGTTTTAAATTTATTATCTATTGGGAGCTTTTTAATAACCCTTTGGTATTCTATAACAATTTGGTCATATTCTTTTATGATTGCATCAGCTTCTTTAAGGAAAACACCCTGTATTAATGTTTTTATTTTTGGTCTATATGAAATCGCAAACTGTGTATTAAAATTACTGCCACCATTCGTTAATGTGGTTAGTTCTTCTCGTATTCTATCTTCTAAAGTTTTAAGAACACTAATTATTCTTTCTTCATGTGTATCAATTAATTTGTTTATTATGGCTTGTTTTGACATTCATTATAAAGGAAAATTCTTTTTCCATGCTCTAATTGACCAATAAGCAGGCGATAATGTTTTTTGACCTCTAACTTGTTTTAAAACACCACCCATTCTTGCAAGAAATGATTTTTGTCGTGCAGGAATATTTTTTTTAATAGACATACCTCTAAAACCAAAAGTGACCTTATTTATTTTACCTGTTGATTTGTTTTTTACATAAACACCAAATTTTTTTGTTTTAGATTGTGATGCAGAAAGTCTAAATGGTTTATTTAATTTAACAGACCTACCTCTATATTCTGCCATTATTTACCTACCGATCTCATGGCTTTATTATGCGCAGAATTAAAAGTAGCACCTTTTTTCATAGCATTGGCCATTGATCTCATGTGTTTCAAGGTATGATGTCTAGCATGAGATTTCATGGTTTTTTGTTGTCTTGGCGACAAATCTTTTATGATGTTTTTAATTGATGCTACTTTAACCATTATTTTTTCTTTTTCTTTTTCTTTTTCATTTTCTTTGGTGGTCGTCCTGTTTTTGAGCCATAAGACCCTTTTCCGTAAGGCATATTATTTTCCCTTCTTTTTTTTCTGTTTTTTAAGTATGGCTTTTTGAAGAGCCATTGGTAGTTTTTTTTGTTTTTTTGTAAGTGCCATTACCTATCCTTTCAAAATAATGTTCCGAACATAATAGTTCTAGCATACCAAATCTATAATTAAAACCGAATGATGCAAATTTACCACAAAAACAAATTGAATTTTTATTGTGTTCTTGGTGGGTCCAATTACAAAACTGTTGTATAGAAACAGTTTTACCTTTTATTTCTTGCGTCTTTTTTTTCGTAGGTCTAAATCGTGCTTACGACTACCTCTTAAAAATGAGTTTACCCTACCCATTGCCCAAGCCGCCATAGGCACTCTACGACTACCGCTTGATAAGAAAGCACCTTGACCTCTACGATACACTTTTGCCAATGTTCCGTAGGTATATCTTTTTGATGCTTTTGCTTTTCTTTGTAATGTTGCTTTTACACTAGCAGATATTGGTTTTGCTCTTACCATTATGCTTTAGTCCTTGATTTTAATAATGATAACGTAATTCGTTTACCTGCTTTATATAATGCAGAAACTCTTTTGATTAATGATGCTCTTCGTGATCTCTTTGCACCTTTTAAACCAGATAGATATTTTTTAGGTATCTTTGTTTTTTTATCTTTTGGTACTTTACGCTTCGGCAATTTCTTCACCTTCTATTTCTTCAGTTGCAAATCGCCCAATACTTTCTGTTTTTGCCATTATCTCGTTATCAATAGATGCAATTTTTTCGTCATCATCAACAACTGCTCTTGCAATTTGTTTATCTACTTCTTTTAAGAATGTATCGGACTCAACACCACTAGCTTTTGCCATTTGTAAGAACTGTAAATCACTAGCATAATCTCTAAGGTTAAAGCTATCTGGGTAAATTATTTCACCGTCAAATTCTTTGCCTTGCCATTCAGCAAATAACTTCCATATTTGCTCTTCTGCATTTTGTAAATAATCTGCTTTTTCACTTAATCTTGCATTTAAAAGTTGAAACTCTGTTTGTAGTGCTATTCCAGATTGTATTCTTGCTTCTGTTGCTCTGATTGCACCCATGTGTGTTATTCTATTAATCGCTTCTACTTTCATATTTATATTATTCATAATTCCGTCAAGTGATTGTGAGCTTGGTTGAATTAGATATGGTTTTAAATTACTATCTAAATCACTTGGCATTTCAATAATTGAACCTGCACCTGCACTTGCTTCAACTTCTGGTGTTTTTACTAAACTTGGGTGATTTGATAGACGAATAAGTTGTTCGATTTCTGAATAATCGTTGTAAATTCCTTTTTGTAATTCTGCTACATCATTGAGATCAGATATACCAATGCCTCGTCTTTGTGATTTTTGGTTATATAAAATTACCGCAGGTATTTTACCAAGTTGATTAGGCATTTCGTCTTTCAATATTGGCTTTGATGAAGAATAACCTTTTGTAAAATCTGAAACCATATATGTTGTGATTTCTTCCATGTTCCAAACTCTTATTGTGGCTACATCATCAAATAAATCTTCTAATAATGTTAATGAGGTAAGTACATATTTACCATTCAACGATCTTTCAAAATTCCAATTAAGTACATTTTCTGGGGTATAAAGACTAATGTATGGTCTAATATCAAGTTGTATTTCTTCTGCTCTTGATTGTGATTGAACTGCAGGTTTATCTAAAATTGCCCAACAAGTACCATAAATACTTGCGTTCATTTGCATTTCACGAATAACATTGTCAAACGATCTACCGTCAAGGTCAGCATCATCTACAAAAGATTGTAATTGTGGGTCACCTGTAAGTGTTCCATAATCTCTAGTTGGTGGAACTCTAAAAAGAAATGACGAATAAATTTGAACTACATTTTTACAATGATTGTCAATAGGTGTGTTTTCAGCCCTTTTTAAATATTCTTCATCAGTTTCAAGTATATATCTGTTTAATTGATAGCCATTTTGGTAATCTTGACCACCTAGATATGACATTAAATGAAAATGCCAATCATTAAATTTTTCTTCGTAATGTTTGTGTTTTTGTGTTAAAAATTCTCTACTATAAATAGCCATTAACTCCACCTCGTAGGCCTACTTGGTTTAAATTCTCTGCGTAATGGGTACAAATATTCTATCATATAACCTAATGCGTCATTCATGTGATCATAGCCACTATCTTTATCTGGAATAGTTGTCCCTTCCTTATAAATTTGTCTTTCTAAACTTTTTATAACATTTTTACACTTCTTGTCTATGAATAAACTATTATCGCCTTTTGCGTTCTTTAATTTTGAATTTACAGAATTAATACGATCTCGTATCAATGGGTGATTGTTTCTTACCCTGATATTAAAACCTGCATTTTTAAGTATTGATATATCAGTAAAACCACCTGCAGATGTTTTTCTCTGTTTTGATGCAGGGTCAGGATAAATATAAATTGCATATCCATCATATCTTGTTTTTATTTCTTCGCACATTTCTTGGGTATTACTTGAATAGATTTGTATTTCGTCAAATATATAAACACTGTCATCAATTATTTCACTTACAACACAACACATAGGGTCAATATTGAAGTCCATGCCTATATGTAGTTGTCTTGATATGGTTTGATAGTCAATAACATTAATATTACGATCAAAATTATAGTAAATTGCGCCTGCATAATTGACAAAACTTGCTTCGTATTCTTGTTGAAAAGTTCTTTCGTCTAAATCTTGTTTCGCCTGTTCTATTTCTTGTCTTGATACTTGACCACCTTCTAATGTGGTATATTTAAAACTATTCCATTCTTCATCAGTTTCAGATTTTAAAAAAAGATTATAAGACCAATTCCCATAACCTCTAGGTGTCCCTGTGAAAAGTGCGTGTCCATTACGATCTGACAATGTTGGTCGCAATACCTCAAACCATGCACTATCTTTAATATCAGCGAATTCATCTATTACCAAAAAATCTAAACCTACACCTCTAAGTGATTGTTCATTATCTGCCCCTCGCAAACTTATAGTAGAATTATTTTTTAAATAAACTGTTAAATCAGCATGGTTAATTCTTGATACCCATTTATGTTTATATAAACGATCAACAAGGTCACTCCATACAATATTTTTTGCCATACGATACGACGGAGCTACATACCATACTTTCTTTTTTGGGTATCTTGCAAATCTTGCTAGTTCATTAATCGCAAGAAATGTTTTACCAAACCTTCGTCCACTTATTAAGACTCTAAACCTCGCCTTACTATCAATGACAGTCTGTTGAGGTTTAGTTAATCCCATTAATCATACGACCAAGGCAATGGTTCATTATTTTCAGATGTTTCAAGTTTATCTTTTTGACCTAACATTTGTTTTCCTAACCATATCAACATGGTTGTATTACCAGATTGTGCTTTTTCCCACTGCATTCTTCTTAGGCTAGTTTTTCCTTGATCTCGCCCCTTTTTTAAGTGCTCGGAAAAATTATCTGCCAAAGTATCTGGGTGACACCCTACAATGGTTGATATTTCTTGATTTGTGCAGAATATTGAAGCCAATTTTTCAATTAGGTTTGTATCTAGTTCTTTTTTTGGTCTGCCGACCGATTTCTTTTCTGTCATTTTTTTCACCTCTTATACCCAGAGTGTGGGTTGCTATATTTATGCTGAAAGATTTATTGATTGTCAAATTTTTTTAATACCAATCCGTATTCATTTTTGCCTTTTGGTATCTGTATATCATCACGAAGAATTAAGTGATTTTCTCTTTTAAACTTGTTGTAATTTACATAATGATGCCAACGACCATATCGCCATGTGACTCTTGAAACATCTGGGTGTAATTTTTGTTGCATTTGTGATTTTGGTATTGTTCCCTCTTTCGCATAAAATTCTTCTGTATTGCCACCTTTAATTGTTTGTGTTCTAGCTTTTTCTTGTAAGAAGATATTAAATTGAATGGTACACCAACCTGCCTTTAACATCTGTAAAGACAAATCAGTATCTTCGTTATATCTACCACGCCAACGAAAGGGCACATCATTACGAATTAAATTACAACTATAAATTCTTGTATTAACTGTGAATGGTCCATATCTATCACCCCACTTATCAATCACAAAGAAAGTATAATTTGGTCCTGCCATTGCTACATTCTTATAACGCAAACAAAAATCTTCCATGACACGCCACATAACACCGTCATAAATTTTTATTCGTTTATTTTTATGCCACCTACGAAAACATTTTATGTTATCGTCCATTACCCAATGCCATTTATGGCCTTCGTCTATTGAATGTTGCCATATAAAATTTCTTGCAGCACCAGGTCCAACAGATTTTGACATACCTAAATCATCACAGGTATTGTAGTTTTTCTGGTAAGTTTTATCTAAAACAAGAATATTTTTTTTATCTATATATCTTGCATAATCTGTGTATTCCTGTTCTTCAACAACAACACGATAAGGAACTTGCATTTGTTCCAGAGCTTTTACTGTTAGGCGACTTTCTGATCTACCTTTGGTAGGTATATATAGGGGAAACTGTGGTTTATTCTTCTGTGACATACCCTTTGTCTTTAAGAATATTTTTGTCTATACGAGGAAACCATATATATTTTGTTTTTTCTGTATAATCTTGTTTTATCAACTTAAAAAATGTTTCAACTGCTTCTTTATTTACAAAATTAACTCTGATTGCCATATATGGCGATAAATCATCATGTTCAAAACTAGGCATACCTTCCCATTCTTTTTTTGTATCTAACCAATCACCATCGCCACGATCAAATGTAATAATGCTTTCAAGTTCTGCTTCTTCAAAACCAAGATGACTAAGATCGTAATTAACATCTAATAATTCGCCTAATTCTTTATGAAGTTTTGTAAAATCCCAATCTGAATATTGATTTGTTTTATTATCTGCAATACGATATGCCTTTGCTTTTTCTGGTGATATATCAGCAACTACAACAGGCACCTTTTCATGATTTAAAATTTTGGCTGCTTCGTATCTTGAATGACCAACAACAATTACAAAATTTTTATCTACAACAATAGGTTGTTGCCAACCATATTCTTTTATAGAGTTTGCAACTTTCTCAATATCTCTTTTTTGTCTTGGATTTTTCTCGTATGGTTT
>Ga0160423_10002021_pt1 | contig 17009 bp, 25 predicted proteins | sample CRUFie14St8metaG_FD_108191 | JGI IMG/M metagenome (GOLD analysis project Ga0160423, IMG submission 108191) | Marine microbial communities from the Costa Rica Dome - CRUD Field 142mm St8 metaG | ecosystem: Environmental > Aquatic > Marine > Oceanic > Photic zone | place: Costa Rica: the Eastern... | reverse complement strand
GAAGGAGAAAAATCTCGTATTGATATCGCTCTTCTGCTTACTTGGCGTTCTATTGCTAAACTTAAGAATTCTGTGGATACTAACCTCTTGATTCTGGATGAGATTTTTGACAGTTCTCTTGACCAGCAGGGAGGTTCTGATCTAGGATGGATCCTTCGCAACTTTGATGACAACTCTAATGTGTATGTCATCAGTCACAGGGAGCAGTTAGACGGTAAATTTGGTAGAACAATTACAGCAGTTAAAGAAAAGAACTTCTCTGTGATCCAAGAGACAGTTCCTGAACTGGACTAGAGGGTGCCTTCGGGCACTCTTTTTTTGTATATACTACTGACATCAGCGCAAGACCAGCATGTCATCTCAAGAAATTAAAGGCAACCTAGCACGACTGCTCGCCACCGAAAACCTGATTGTAGAGCATCGCAAGGTCTCTACAGCATCGTTTGATGTTGACCGTCGTGTCTTGACCCTTCCCAACTGGGACCGTGCTTCTAGTGTCGTCTATGACATGCTAGTGGGACATGAGGTGGGACATGCTTTGTTTACTCCTAATGAAGATTGGAGTGAAATGTTTGATTGCCCTCGCGATTTTGTAAATGTAATTGAGGATGCTCGCATTGAGAAACTGATGAAGCGCAAGTATCCTGGTTTGCGTAAGTCTTTTGCTGGCGGTTATAAGGAACTTAATGATCAAGATTTCTTTGGTACTGATGGAGAAGATTTTAATACTTTCAGTCTGATTGATCGCATCAACCTTCATTTCAAAATTGGTGCTAGTGCCATGCTTCCTTTCTCTATTGAGGAGCAGGTGTTCGTTGCACGTACTGATGTTGCAGAAACTTTTGAAGAAGTTTGTCAGATTGCTGTTGATGTATATAAATTCAGCAAGAAAGAACAGGAGCAAGAACAATCTCCAGAAGAAGAAATGCCCACCAGTCAATCTTCTGGAGGTGAGGATATGACTCATGAAGAAATGGTGGAAGAAGCAGAACGCCGCGAGCAACAGAATGAATCTGATGCATCCGACTCTGGATCACCACAACAAAAAGACACTGAAGAATATGATGAATATGAGGATGACGAACCTGGAGAAGAAGGTTCTGTCACACAAGAAAACTTTGATCGTTCCGCAGAAAAACTAACAGATCGTTTTTCTAGCAATCCTGTGTATGTTGAGATCCCTTCTTCTGTACATCTTCCTACTTACATTGCAGACTGGAAAGAAGTACATGATTGGATTGATGATTACCGTTGTAAATTTCTTAACAATGATGACGGAATTGACAGGTCAGATCGTTGGGACAATGTAGATAAATCATATACGGAGTTTCGTAAACAGTCCCAGAAGGAAGTTAATTATCTTGTTAAAGAGTTTGAGTGCCGTAAGTCTGCTGACGCTTACGCTCGTGCTGGTCAATCTAAAACTGGCGTTCTTGATACTACAAAGTTGCATACTTACAAATATTCTGATGACATCTTCAAGAAAGTAACTGTGTTGCCTGATGGCAAAAATCATGGTCTGTTGTTTCTTCTTGACTGGTCTGGTTCTATGCAACGTGAAATTCTTGCCACTGTCAAACAGTTGATGAACCTAACTTCTTTCTGTAAAAAAGTTCAGATTCCTTTTGAAGTCTATGCATTTACGAATGAATGGTATGCAGTTCGTCGTGCTAAAGAAGGTAAAGATGAATACGTTTCTAATGAGGAATATTTTGCAAGGAAAAACTGTGAAGAAGGTAAAATCTTTTTGCAGAAAGATATGTTCCATCTAATGAACTTTATTTCTTCACGTTCTAATTCAAAAGATTATGAGCGTATGTGTCTCAATCTGTATCGTGAGGCTTATGCATACACTTATCATGTTGCTTACCCTACAACATTTGGTGCAGGTCTTTCTGGCACTCCTTTGAATGAAGGCATTGTTATGCTTAACTACATTATCCCAGAATTTAAAAAGACCAATGATTTACAGAAAGTAAATGTTTGCATTCTGACTGATGGTGAAGCATGTCAATCTTCTTATGGACGCAAATCATATAATGATCATAAGGATGAGTATTACATTCGCCCTGTTCGTCTAGATTGGAACACTATTCTTCGTGACCGTCAGACTGGTCGTGTCTATGGAATCTCTGATGGATGGGGAGATATGACTAACACATTCATTCAACAATTGCGTGATCGTAACACTGGTGTAAATGTTCTTGGTTTCCGTATTATGAGTGGAAACAATCTTTCCAATTTTGTTGGAACTTATGGCAATCTTGTTCACTACAATCAAGTTCAGAAACAATGGAAGAAAGAAAAATCTGCTATTATCCCTTCTCCAAAAAGTTATACAGCTCTATATGCAATTAACAATACTGCTATTGATTCTGATGTAGAATTTGATGTAGAGTCTGGTGCAAAGAAAGGAGAAATTTCTAAAGCATTCAAAAAAATGCTAAAGAGTAAGTCCACAAACAAGAAACTGCTCAACTCTTTTGTTGAGTATGTCGCCTGACGAACCGTCCACTATGCCCCTGACTCTGCCTCACTCTACCCTATAATAACTACATCAACACAACAGACACATGCCTGCCAAGTCCGACCTCACCACAACACAACTTACTTCTTACCTGTCTGAAACTTACGGCAACGACATTAATGCCGAACACGTTCGTGCTGCCTGTGATAACTTTGGTGTCACCTATCCCACTGCTGTCAAGCGTCTGCGCGACTTCTATGTCAAGCGTGGCACTTGGAACCTGACTGTTCAAGAACGTCTTGAGCAGCAGTATCAAGCACCAGCAGCTGCTCCTGCTGTTGCTGTTACCGAGAGAGAAGAACAGAACCTTGTTCCTGCTAAAGATGAGAACTATATTCCGTTTGGAAATTTCTCTGATGTAAAGAAAATTATCAAGTCTGGTATCTTCTATCCCACCTTCATCACTGGTCTTTCAGGAAACGGTAAGACTTTCTCTGTTGAGCAAGCATGTGCTGTTCTAAATAGGGAACTGATTAGGGTAAACATTACCATTGAAACCGACGAGGATGATCTTATTGGTGGTTTCCGTCTTGTTAACGGCGAAACTGTTTGGCATAATGGTCCTGTCATTGAAGCTCTGGAGAGGGGAGCTGTGCTGCTTCTAGATGAAGTTGACCTTGCTTCTAATAAGATCCTGTGTCTCCAATCTGTTTTGGAAGGCAAAGGTATCTTCCTGAAAAAAATTGGCAAGTATGTTCAACCTGCTGCTGGTTTCAACGTTATTGCTACCGCCAACACCAAGGGTAAGGGTTCTGATGATGGTCGCTTTATCGGCACCAACGTATTGAACGAAGCATTCCTTGAGCGTTTTGCATTGACTTTTGAGCAAGAGTATCCCACAGTTTCTGTGGAAACTAATATTCTAAAGAAAGTTTCTGAATCTCTTAATCTCGATGCAGATGCATTCTGTGAGAATCTTGCAACTTGGGGAGACATCATCCGTAAGACTTTCAAAGATGGTGGTATTGATGAAGTGATTTCTACCCGTCGTCTGGTTCATATCATGCGAGCATATGCTATCTGGGGCGATCGTATGAAGGCAATTAAGGTTTGTGTAAATCGTTTTGATGATGAGACCAAACAGTCCTTCATTGAACTCTATGATAAAATTGATGCAGATATTCAACAGGAGGAAAACGAAGATGTCTAAAGTCCATTCTAAAAAACTTCACGGTTATGTAAATCATCTTGCCCTGCTTGACACGGGCAAGACCGTGAAAATTCTAGGTGGTGATGGATTGAAGTTATTTGTAAAAGACCTTGACGGTAAAGTTGAAGAATGCTACCATAGTAACCTACGCCTAATTTGGAATAACTAAATGGCACTAAAATACAATGAAGAGGCTCTGCTCGCAGAGCTACGTGATTACATTTCTGGAACCTACAACCAACATTACTCTGCTGGCAATGACAGTATTCAAACGTTAGACTTGATCGAAGCATGTGGTGATGCAGAAGCATTTTGCCGAAGCAACATCCTCAAGTATGCTTCTCGCTACGATAAGAAAGGAACTGCACGTCGGGATATTATCAAGATCCTGCACTATGGTCTCCTCCTTCTCCACTTCTCTGACAAATCTAACATTACCGAAACTTACAATCAATGAGTCAAGTTATTCTTTCCCGCAAAACTCTGGATGTCCTCAAAAACTTTTCGTTCATCAACTCTTCCATCGTATTCCGTTCAGGAAGCACAGTACGCACTATTAGCAATGCAGAAAACATCCTCGCAAAGTTTACTAGTGAGGAAGTATTTCCAGTGGACTTCGCTATCTATGATCTTGGTCAGTTCCTTTCTGGTATCTCTTTGTTTAGCAATCCTCTCCTTGAGTTTGACAATGAAAATTTCGTCAATATTCGTGGCGGTCGTCAGTCTGCTCGCTACTACTTTTCTGATCCAGAAATTACGCTCAAGTCTGCTCCAGAAAAAAATGTAAAGTTCCCTGGTGCAGATCTTCAGTTCAATCTTACTGGAGAAGATTTGATTGCCCTACAAAAAGCATCTTCTGTTTACAGTTTGCCTGATCTTACTTTTCAATCTGTAGAAGATTCTGATGAAATCAAACTTATCCTTCGGGACAAAGAGAATGATACCTGCAATACTTACGATCTCACCTTGGCTGGTTGTTCTACTGGCACCTTTTCTCTTGATCTTAAGATTGAAAACATTCGTCTCCTTCCTGGCGACTACACTGTTAAGGTGTCCAAGCACCTGATTTCTGAATGGACTAATACTGACGTTGACTTGACTTATTATATTGCTCTAGAACCCTGATGAAGCACATTCTCTTTACGTTAAAAGAGTGTACACATGATCTTCTAGATGACGAGGAGTTCATAAGAGATACAATTTACATGGCATCAAAGAAATGTAAGTCAACTTTACTTGCAATTCATTCACATAGATTTTCACCACAAGGTGTAACTTGTGTTGCCATGCTTGCTGAAAGTCATATCAGCATTCATACGTGGCCTGAAAAAGGCATGGCGGTATGTGATATCTTCACATGCGGTGAGCATACTAAACCCAAAAAGGGTGTAGAGTATATGCAAATGATGTTCAATGCCCAGGACATCATATCTAAATCATTTACGAGACCACTTGAATGAGTAAAGAATTTTTGTGGGTGGAAAAATACCGCCCAACTATTGTTGAAGATTGTATTCTTCCTGATAGCACCCGTAAAGTATTTCAGGGTTTTGTAGATCAAGGAGAACTTCCTAATCTGCTGCTAACAGGCACGGCAGGAGTCGGCAAGACTACCATTGCCAAGGCAATGTGTGAGGAGATTGGTGCTTCCTACATCGTGATCAATGGATCCGACGAGGGACGCTTCCTGGACACTGTGAGGAACCGTGTCAGGCAGTTTGCCACAACCGTCTCTCTGACCTCTGGAGCGTCCCACAAGGTCGTTATCATCGATGAGGCAGACAACACAACCAACGATGTTCAACTGTCTTTGAGGACCGCTGTGGAGGAGTTCCATGGCAATTGTCGTTTTATCTTCACCTGCAACTTCATAAATAAAATTATCGAACCGTTGCATTCGCGTTGTACGGTTATTGATTTTAGAATCAAACCAGAACAAGCAGTCAAACTTCAAGGCGAATTTTTTACGAGATTGAAGTCTATTCTCACTCACGAAAATGTAGAGTATGAAGATAAAGTTCTCGCTAAATTGGTCAGGCGTTATTATCCTGATTGGCGTCGTCTTATTAACGAGTGTCAGCGTTATGCTGCTACAGGTAGTATCAACTCTGCCATACTGGTTGATGTTGCTGACGTTAATCTTGATGCTCTTCTTGGATCCTTAAAGAAAAAAGAATTTACTAATGTCAAAGCATGGGTTGTCCAACATATGGATAACGATCCTACAATGGTAATGCGTAAAATCTATGATAGTCTGTATGGAGTTTTAAAACCCGCTGCTATTCCTGAAGCAGTTCTTATTATTGCCAAGTACATGAATAGTATTCCTATTGTTCCTGATCAAGAAATTAATCTTCTTGCATGTCTAACAGAAATTATGATGAGTTGTGAATTCAAATGAAAAAATCAAAAACAAAAAATAAACTAGTCGCTGGAGTTGGTATCAACGATGTTGATCAAGTTACCAATTTTGGTAAAGATGAGAATGGAAGAGAAATTCGTGATGATCTTTACATGCGATGGAAAGGATTATTGAGTCGTTGCTATAACCCAAGTGTTTATGGGCATAAAGTAAATGCTCGATATGAGTTTTGTACAGTTGATGAACGTTGGCATAAGTATTCAGAATTTAAAAAATGGATGGAGTCACATGACAACTGGCAAAATTTACAACTTGACAAAGATTTGTTAGTTCCAGGTAATACTGTTTATGGTCCTGATACATGTTGTCTTCTCCCTAAAAAAGTTAATCAAATGTTGATTGACCATACAGTTAATCCCAGTAGCGGTATCAAGGGAGTAAAAATAATGTATGGCAAATACATCTATGCAATTATTAGAAGTCCCAACACCAAACAAAGGACCGTTAGATGTTCTACTGTAGAAGAAGCACAAAAAATCTATAAAAAACATAGACTTGATATTCTAATAGAAGCATCTTCTTTAGTAGAAGATACAGAAATAAAAAATGTTTTGATCAACTACGCAAAAAGCAAATATGGAACTAGTTAAAATTTGCTATTGGAATTTTTTGATGGGTGACGTTAAAAAAACGACACCAAAAAATGTAGAAGAAGCGCATCAGGGTTTATTTTGTGCTAGAATGAATCTGCCTGAAGCAGCTGCTTGGTGTGGCATGACTCAAAAAGAAATCATGCAAACTTTTCGTGAATACTTAAAATACCATGACCCAGACCCCGATTACGAAATCAGAAACAGCTGATGTATCGCTGCTTAATTTTCCTCAACCACCAATTTACTGGATTCATCTTTATGAGAATGAAGGTATTCTAAAAAATTGCATGTCAATTTTTAATTCAGAAAAAAAGATTGAGGCAAATTATGCTCTTGCTGGACAACTTGTGCATCAGTATGCTGGGTCTACCAAAATGTATGAGTATTTTGGTTCAATATTTGATCAAGTTTTTGGGGAGGTTCTAACTAAAAACTTTGGTGATGATAAATGGACAAGTAATTTAGATAGGTGTTGGGTTAACTACCAACAAAAATATGAATTTAATCCTGTGCATGATCATACTGGAGAGTATAGTTTTGTTTATTGGGTAAAAATTCCATATGATTTGGAGGAAGAATATAAGAATCCAGCTGTTGTTAATGCAAGGGATAGGTGTGTTAGTCAGTTTAACTTTGTCTACACCAACCTCCTCGGAATGGTTAGCAATTTGCAAATCCCTCTTACCAAAGATCATGAAGGATGTATGGTTATATTTCCCGCATGTTTAAAACATGTGGTGTATCCATTTTATACTTCTGATGATATGAGAATTTCCATCTCTGGAAATTTTTCCATACAACATCCAAGTGGTAAAAAAATTGCTTTTGAGTAAATTTAAATTATGAAAACTTTGAAATCTTTAAAGACACCTCTCCGTTATCCTGGTGGTAAAAGTCGTGCTCTATCAAAACTTTTTCAGTTTGTACCTGATCTAAAAAACTACAATGAATATAGAGAACCTTTTGTTGGTGGTGGTTCTGTAGCACTTGAGGTTACTAAACGTTATCCTCATTTGAATATTTGGGTTAATGATCTTTACGAACCTCTTTACAACTTTTGGCGAGAACTACAGGACAATGGTAATGAAATTAAGAACATCCTCCTCCAACTTAAACAAAGGCACCCTGACCCCAGTTCCGCCAAATCCTTATTTTTGGATGCGAAGGCATATCTTGAAAAAGATATCCGTGAGAGTGAAAACCTTCATCGTGCTGTTTCTTTTTATGTCGTTAATAAGTGCAGTTTCTCTGGTCTCACAGAATCAAGTTCCTTCTCAAAACAAGCAAGCGAATCCAACTTTTCATTGGCAGGTATTGAAAGACTAGCAGAGTATCAAAAATTAATTGGCAATTGGAAAATTACTAACCTTCGATATCAAGAACTTTTAACCGATGACAAGCAGTCCTTTACCTACCTTGATCCCCCCTACGAGATCGGATCAAACTTATATGGTAAGCGTGGAAACATGCACAAAGGATTCGATCATGATGGGTTCGCTACTATTTGTGATCGCTTTATCGGTCCTCAACTCGTATCTTATAATTCGTCTGCTCTTATTAAAGAGAGATTCCAAGACTGGCAAGTAGCAGAATTTGCTCATACATACACTATGCGATCAGTTGGTACTTACAACACAGATCAAGCAAAAAGAAAAGAACTAGTCCTATTCAACTATTAATCAAATGTCTTTTTTTGTACGACCACATAATGGTAGAGCACAAGTAATCAAAGATGGTAAACTTGTTCAGACTTTTGGTGTCAATGTTTCCAATGCATTGATGCAAGGAGATGAAGCTATCATTACATTAGATAATGGCAAGACACAAATTTGGAGAGTAAATCCCAGTGGCAATGGAGTGCGTTTACATAAAACTATCTAATGTGGAGACTGTGGGCGAAAGCACTTGGTCAGAAAGAAGGGAGAGACGAGAAAGAAGCAGATAAGATTGCTATCATCAGAAGTCTTATCATGCTTCAGTTGGTTCTGACTAACCTGTTTATTATATCGGGAAACATTTTATCATTTTACAAACACTTCAATGACGTACCAACTGAAAGACTACCTGTACAGTATCAATCAATCAAAGAAGAGTATCATCGATTGCGACGTTGATGCTGAACGAGGATATCCTCCTTACATTGTCAATAGATGTCTCTCATCTTTTACAGATACTATTTTGTTTGTCAATGAGATGAACAAAAATCCTCACCTTCCAAAGAAGTTACAATATGACTTTTTGCTAAATAGTGTGAAACCAAGGAAGCGTTTCTCTCCTTGGAGTCGCAAGGAGTCTCTAGATTATCTTGATGTTGTTAAAGAGTATTATGGTTACAATGACGATAAAGCTCTCCAAGCGTTGAGGATTCTCACTAAAGACCAACTTGATCATATTAAAAAATTAGTGTATAAAGGTGGGAAAACATGACTACTGAAATTGAAATCCAGTGGCAGCAATCTGATATGGTGGAAGTGGTTCTTGGAGAACCAGATGATTTCCTCAAGGTTCGTGAAACTCTAACTCGTATTGGTGTTGCGTCTCGCAAAGAGAAAAAGATTTATCAATCTTGTCACATTTTACATAAACAAGGTAAGTATTACATCGTTCATTTTAAAGAGTTGTTTGCTCTAGATGGAAAGAAAACTAATCTTTCATCTAACGATGTCCAAAGACGTAATAGAATTATTCAACTTCTCTCTGATTGGGGACTAATTACGGTTGTTGATTTTTCAAAAATTGAAGACGTAGCTCCTCTCAATCAAATTAAAGTTCTGTCATTCAAAGAAAAGAATGATTGGACGCTAGAGAGCAAATATAATATCGGTCGGAAAAAACAAGAAACAGCATAAATATCATTGCGATCTTTCGTGCGGTCGCTTCAAAAGTCGGAAACCCCCATAAGGAGATACGGTTCTTACTGTATCTTCTTTTTTCGTTAGTGTATTAAATAAAATCGTGAGAGGATGAGGGGCGGTTCACCGTCCCACTTTCACGCCAAGGATGCCTTCGGGGTCCTACGTACACAGTCGCTTATTTAAGGACATGACTAACATAACTTGGGAACACTATACCCCTTATTCAATTGGATTTAATGAAACATTCAGCAGACTTGATGCTCTTGCGGGAGGTGGATCAAATTACCCGCCTTACAATGTGGTGGACGGACCAGATGGCAGAACCCTGTTGGAAGTCGCTCTTGCGGGATTTTCAGGAGGAGATATTGAGGTCACAACAGAACGGAATGTCTTAACTGTATCTGCTAAAAAAGCACCAGCAGATAAAGAAAGAAAATATTCTCATAAAGGAATTTCATATAGAACATTTGCTCGTAACTGGCAAATGGCAGATGATGTAGAAGTCGAAGAGGTAGAATTTGAGAACGGACTTCTAACAATTACTTTGGTTAAGAATTTGCCAGAGAATCAGAAGAGAAAAGTTTGGTTCTAAATAAATGTGAAAGGGACTTGACGGTCCCTTTTTTTGATTGTATACTATGGAAAAGGTATTTTAAAAATGAGTATTGTTGTATCTAAACTTGTTACAGGTCAGAATGTTATTGCTGATTTTACTGAAGTAAGAACTCCTAAAGAAGATGGAACACCAGATCCAGAAGGAGAATTGCTTTATCTTCAAATGCACTGTCCACTAGTTTTAGGATTTAGTGAATATCTAGAAGAGTCTGATCAATATAAAGTTTCTTTTGATAGGTACATGCCGTTTTGCAAGGATGTAGTTTATCGGTTAATGCCAGAAAAAATTCTATCTGTTGGCAGACCTACGGATGCAATTAGAGATACGTATGTCAAAGAAATATATCCAGACGGTTTGCCAGAACATCTACAAAACGAAATGGATCAAGAAAAACAACAAGGAGAATCAGCACAATGAGCGTTCAAATCGTAACAATGAAAACAGGTGAGAGACTTATCACCGAACTTAAGGAAGCATATGATGGAGAAGCAGAAGATAAAAAAGGTATCTGTCTAATTTTTGATAGTCCTTATATTCTTTCAGTGTCAAATCAAACTTCTGCTGGACAATACACAGAAGAATTGCAAGTGCAATTTTCAAAATGGAATCCTTTTTCTGTAGACAATCAGTTTAAAATTCCATATGATGGTGTTCTTGCTATCAGTAATCCTGACACTGGATTGATGAGAGCATATTTAGATAAGCTTGCGGATGCAAAAGAAGATGAAAATGAAGCAGCACTTATTTCACCCGAAATTGTTGAGTAATGGAAATTACAGCAAACTTAATTAAACTACGAGATGAATGGATTATTGCCCAAGTAGAACCAGTTGAAGGGGACACCTTACCAGGTGACCCTGATGTCTGGATGGTAGAACCATATCTGGTAGACTGTGAAGGTCAACTGGTTCCTTGGGCAGAACATGCTGCAGAGCGTGAATTTAATGTCAGGTCTTCAGACTTGATAGTCGTGACAAATCCAAGCAAGCAATTGCTTGCTCGTTATATTGAATGTCTTGAATGAAGTTTTACACTAATGTGGAGCAAGCAGGCAACCGTCTGCTTGTACGTGGTTATGAAAATGGCAATCGATATACAGTTAGGGTTCCTTTTAACCCTACAATGTATCTACCTACAAAAAATTATTCCGAGTGGAGAACACTTGAGGGAGACTGTGTAGAACCACATAAGTTTGGATCTATCACAGAGGCAAGAGAGTTTGTAAAACAATATAAAGAAGTAGATGATTTTGAAATCTATGGAAACAGTAGATTCCTGTATCAATATATTGCGGAACAACATCCTGAAGAAGAACTAAAATTTGATAGCACCAAGATTCGTGTTTTTTGTATTGACATCGAAACTGCTGCTGAAAACGGTTTCCCTGACATTGAAAGTGCTGACCAGGAGATTCTTGCTATCAGTATTAAAGACTCCTTCACGGGGCGTATAACGGTCTTTGGTGCCCGTCCTTTTACTAACCATGACAGCATGGTGGACTACATGCACTTCAGGTCAGAGGAGACCATGCTCGGTGCTTTCCTTGAATTTTGGCAAGAGAATTATCCTGACGTAATTACAGGATGGAATGTGCAATTGTTTGACATGCCGTACATTCATAATAGAGTCAATCGTATTCTTGGAGAAAAATTTGTAAAACTTTTATCTCCTTGGAAACTTGTATCACAACGAAAAATTTTTATTAAAGGTCGTGAGCAATGTACGGTTGATGTTCTTGGAATTTCTCAACTTGATTATCTTGAACTGTATAAGAAATTTACTTATGCAAACCAAGAGTCTTATCGTTTAGATCATATTTGTTCTGTAGAACTAAACGAAAAGAAACTAGATCACTCTGAATTCGATACGTTCAAAGAGTTCTATGAGAATGACTGGCAGAAATTTATCGAGTACAACATTCATGACGTTCGTCTGGTGGACAAACTGGATGACAAGATGAAACTGATTGAACTTGCATACACCATGGCATATGATGCCAAGGTGAATTATGAAGATGTGTTTAGTCAAGTTCGCATGTGGGATAACTACATATACTGCGAACTTTTAAGGCGTAAGATTGCAATTCCGCCAAAAAAAGAAGCAACTAAAACTGAAAAGTATGCGGGGGCTTATGTCAAAGAACCGATTCCTGGATTCTATGATTGGGTTGTGTCTTTCGATCTTAATTCTCTGTACCCTCATCTTATTATGCAATACAACATCTCACCAGAAACCCTTCAGGACGTTAGACATCCACAGGCTACGGTTGATCGAATCCTTGAACAGGAAATAGACATTGATGGTGAGTTTGCTGTTTGTGCAAATGGTGCCCAATATCGTAAAGATAAGCATGGGTTCCTGCCTCAAATGATGAAGAAGATGTACGACAGTCGTGTTATCTTTAAGAAGAAGATGATCAAAGCGAAGCAGGAGTATGAAAAAACTCCTACTGTCGAACTCATGAAAGAGATTGCAAGATGTAACAATATTCAGATGGCAAAGAAGATCTCTTTGAACTCTGCTTATGGTGCTATCGGTAATGAACACTTTCGTTATTACCGTCTTGCTAACGCTGAAGCAATCACTTTATCTGGACAAGTCTCAATCCGTTGGATTGAAACTCGTATGAACCGATACCTAAATAAACTGCTTTCTACAGAGGAGGTGGATTATGTCATTGCATCTGACACTGACTCAATCTATCTTAACCTTGGACCTCTTGTTAGTAAATTTTTTGCTAATAAGTCTAGCGATAAAGCAGCAATTGTTGCCATACTTGACAAGATCTGCCAAGAGAAGTTGGAACCATTCATCGAGTCCAGTTATCAGGAACTTGCGAATTACGTTTCGGCATATGACCAAAAAATGCAAATGAAGCGAGAGAACATCGCTGACCGTGGTATTTGGACTGCAAAGAAACGTTACATTCTAAATGTCTGGGACAGTGAGGGAGTTAGATATAAAGAACCCAAGATGAAAATCATGGGTCTTGAAACTGCTAGGTCATCAACACCAGCATACTTTAGGGATAAACTCTATGCAGCGTTTAAGATTATTATCGGCAAGACAAATGATGAACTTATCAATTTCATCAATGTTGTTAGAACAGAAACTAGGGAGAGACCTTACGAAGAAGTCGCCTTCCCCAGAGGATGCAACAACCTGGCAAAGTATCGCCACCCGACTGAAATTTACCAGAAAGGAACACCCATTGCTGTAAGAGGTGCTCTGCTCTATAATCACTACGTAAAGAAGTACAAGGTAGAGAACAAGCATCCTCTCATTCAAGAAGGTGAAAAAATCAAGTTCATGTATCTCAAGACACCAAATCCATTGCATGAAAATGTAATTAGTTTCTTTGGTGAGTTGCCAAAAGAATTTGGCATTGAGAAATATGTGGATTACCAAACTCAATTTGAAAAATCATTCTTGGAACCACTCAAGAATGTGCTATACTGTATCGGTTGGCAGCATGAAAAAACTGTCAAAATCGGGAGCTTCTTTGAGTGAGTAAAAAAATCTATGTGGTGACATGGACTAACCATGTCGTGGGACAAGTAGGTTCAGAAGACATTAAGTGTTTTGAAGACTACAACACTGCTCTTGCGTTTTCTAAACTCATGAAGCAGACTTATAATTATGTAAACTTTTACGAGGAGAAAGTAGAAAAATGGGATTCCTAGATACTGTAATCAAAGAGTCGGGCAATGAATTTGCTAGTGTTGTTTCTGAAGGAGTTGCTGCAGGCGATATCACTTCTTACGTTGACACTGGGTCTTATATTTTTAATGCCCTCGTTAGTGGTTCGTTGTTTGGAGGTCTTCCTTCCAATAAGGTTACTGCCCTGGCAGGAGAATCGAGCACGGGGAAGACTTTTTTCGCTCTTTCTGTTGTTCGTAATTTCCTTGATTCTAATCCTACAGGTGGAGTCATTTATTTCGAGTCTGAATCTGCTATCTCCCGCGATATGATTGAGGAGCGTGGTATTGATAGTAATCGTATGATTATGATGCCTGTCTCTACTATCGAAGAGTTCAGGACACAGGCATGTAGGATCCTTGACAAATACATGAAGGAACCTAAAGAAGAACGAGTGCCCATGATGTTTGTGCTAGACTCTCTTGGTATGCTCTCAACTACCAAGGAGATGGAAGACGTTGCTAATGACAAGCAAGTCAGAGACATGACAAAGAGTCAGTTGATCAAAGGTGCCTTCCGTGTTTTGACTTTGAAACTTGGACAAGCACAGGTGCCTATGATTGTCACCAACCATACATATGATGTGATTGGTTCTTACATGCCAACAAAAGAAATGGGTGGAGGCACTGGTCTAAAGTATGCTGCTTCTACTATCATCTATCTTACTAAAAGTAAGGAACGTGATAGTAAGAAAGAAGTTATCGGCAACATTATCAAATGCGAGGCAAAGAAGTCTCGTCTAACCGTGGAGGGTTCTAAAGTTGCAACACGTCTATTTTTTGACGAACGAGGTCTTGACAAATACTACGGCTTACTGGAACTGGGTATCGAGTACGGAATCTTCGGGAAGAACGGTAATAGGGTCCTTATTGGGGAATCTTCCGTTTATCCTTCTGCTGTACTTTCTGATCCCGAAAAATACTTCACCGAAGGAGTAATGGAGAAGTTGGAAGAGGCAGCACAGAAAGAATTTAGTTATGGCAATTGAGCGTATCGAAGAAACTATCTTACGCAATCTTCTATGTAATGAGGAGTATTATCGTAAGGTAGTTCCTTTTCTTAAACCAGATTATTTTCAGGAGTATCATGAGAAGATTATCTTTGAAGAGATCGCGGATTTTTCTAGTAAGTACGATAAAGTTCCTACTAAAGAAGTCCTGGCGATTAATCTCCAAAACCGTAATGATCTTACTGACGAATCGTACAAAGATTCGTTATCGACAGTATCCTCCTTATCAGAAGAATGGGTCGATATCAATTGGCTCACAGACTCCACGGAAAAATGGTGTAAAGATAGAGCAATCTATCTCGCCCTTATGTCCTCGATCAAGATCGCAGACGGAGGCGATCCGAAGATTTCGCGAGATGCGATACCCTCCATCCTCCAAGAAGCCCTGGCGGTATCGTTCGACGAACACATAGGACACGATTACATTGAACAAGCAGACGAACGCTATGATTTCTATCACAGAGTCGAAGAGAAAATTCCCTTCGATCTCGAAAAGTTTAACTTTATCACGAAAGGTGGTCTCCCTAACAAGACTCTCAACATCGCTCTTGCTGGTACAGGCGTCGGGAAGTCTCTATTCATGTGCCATCAAGCTAGTGCCTGCCTCACTGCGGGGTACGACGTTCTCTACATTACATGTGAAATGGCAGAGGAAAAAATTGCTGAACGAATTGACGCAAATCTTTTGAATGTTAATATTAAAGATATTTCAGAATTACCAGAAGTTATCTTCAGTAGTAAGGTTCAAGAGATCTCTAGAAAAACTAGAGGCAAACTTATTATCAAAGAATATCCCACAGCGTCTGCCCATGTCGGACACTTTAAATCACTCTTGAGTGATCTTTCTTTGAAAAAAGATTTCAGACCACAAATTATTTTTATTGATTACTTGAATATCTGTGCTTCTGCCAGATACAAAGGTGCAATCGTAAACTCTTACACTTATGTTAAAGCAATTGCTGAAGAACTACGAGGACTGGCTTGCGAACACAATGTACCAATTGTCAGTGCTACTCAAACAACACGTAGCGGTTACGGTAATAGCGACCCTGATCTTACTGACACATCCGAAAGTTTTGGTTTGCCTGCTACTGCTGACTTTATGTTTGCGCTTATCTCCACCGAGGAGTTAGAGCAGCAGGGTCGCATTATGGTCAAACAACTTAAGAACAGATACAACGATCTTGTTTCCTCAAGAAAGTTCATGGTGGGAATTGACAGATCGAAGATGAAGCTGTATGATGTAGCGGACGATGCGTCTGACATCAGTATCAATGCAGAGGACCCTGGTGAGGAGTTCTCACAATTCGCTGAAACACAAAATCGACTATCTAAATTTGCTGAATGGAACGTATGACTATTAAATTTGAACGTTATGAAGAATTTGTGGCAGCAGTTACTTCAAATGCTTCTACAAACTTTGTTGATTTCGCTGACCGTATTGGTGAGCTTGATCGACAAGGTGCCAATATTGAAAGACTGCTTACTGCTGGTGTTGGTATTAATGCTGAAGGGGGTGAGTTCCTTGAAATCGTTAAAAAAATGGTGTTCCAAGGAAAACCGTGGAACGAAGATAATCGTGAGCATCTCATTATTGAGTTGGGTGATATTATGTGGTACGTGGCTCAAGCTACAATGGCACTGGATATATCCTTCGATGAGGTAATCGCTACCAATGTTAAAAAACTAGAGAAGCGTTATCCTGAAGGATCCTTTGACATTTACTTCTCTGAAAATCGTAAAGCAAACGACCGCTGATGCTAACCTTCTGGATCCACCTTGTAGCATTCTGGCAAGTGGCAGTTATGAATTGTATTCAACCAGTCAACTGGCAGTATTGTTATAGAGTGGATCAGTGGCTCTTGCCAGAACTCCATGAAGGATATAAAATATGGTCGGGCAAAACACATCCATATCAAAAAGAAAAAAACTATCTTTATGACCTTCCATCTAAATAATTAGACGGGAGGTTTTCTTATGGCAGAAAATATTAGTGCTGACGTAAATGAATTGCATTGCGCTTGGGTCCTGAATGGAAAGAAATGGAGTGGTGGTTTAGATGCAAGTGATAAAAGAGTGTATGATGACCGTGTAGCAAAACTCCAGAAGAAACCAGCAGAACTTCAAGCAAGAACTCT
>Ga0160423_10002019_pt1 | contig 17014 bp, 24 predicted proteins | sample CRUFie14St8metaG_FD_108191 | JGI IMG/M metagenome (GOLD analysis project Ga0160423, IMG submission 108191) | Marine microbial communities from the Costa Rica Dome - CRUD Field 142mm St8 metaG | ecosystem: Environmental > Aquatic > Marine > Oceanic > Photic zone | place: Costa Rica: the Eastern... | reverse complement strand
AAGTCGGGCAATAGCACCGAGCATCCAAGCGACATCTCCAGCCATAACAACCACACTAAGGAGAGACTTCACAGCCTCTTCTTTGGTGGAGGCGGTGTTTACGAGGGGCATAACCTCCTTGAAGCCTTGAAGGAACACTTTGGCCTGTGCCTCTTCGCCTTCAAAAATGGTCTTGGTGAAGCCACCCTCAATAACGAGCATGACCTTCATTGAGACTCCTCCTCGTCAGATACATCCATTCCAAGGTCTTCTTTCTTAAACTGTCGGGCCGCAGCAAGAGTGTCCTTGGTTAATCTGCCAGCGAGCACCGCAGGGTTAAACTCGTTACCTTTGTCTGTTTCGTATGCTTCAACTCTCTTGAAGAGTTTGTCGGTTTTTCCCTCGATTAGCTTCTCCATTTGGAGACGGATTTCATCTGCAAGGTGCTCAATCAACTCGTCATCTGAGAGGATTTGCTCACCTGTGGCCACTTCGTGGTAAATCGCATTGAACAGCAACTCAAAGTGAGGCTTCAAAGCAGGAGAGTGCAACCACATGTTGAACAGTTTCGGTGGATGGCGAACCATCGCAAGACCATTCATATTACTCACGCACTCACCTCCTGCAACATGTCGAGGTACTCAGAGTCCTTTACAGACACCAAGTATCGCTGACACATCGACTGAGTAAGCTCGCAGTTAAGTGGTTTTGATGCACGGAAGCGCAACCACTTACGGTCTTTCTCACCAGCCTTGTAGATATGATGAATAGAGGCAAACTTAGCGTATAGCCCACTAGGGATACGATAGTTAGCCGCTTCTTCGTCCAGCACGATATCCTCGGTCGTGGTTTTTGCCTCAATTCTTGTTGGGGTGGGTTCCTCGACGGGTTCCTCAGAGTCCTCTACAGCAGGTGCTTCCTCAGCAACGGGCTCTTCTTGAGGCGGTTGCCCACCGAAAAGCTCCAATTCGTTGGTGCGAGCAGACTTGGTGTCGCCGTTGTTCCAAACAACGACGAACCAGCCTCGCTCTTTCACTTCAACGACTGCACCGAGTTGCCCCTTGAGGGATTCTCTGTCGCCAACATATTTCACCTGGGAGCCGACTTCGAGAGTCTCGTCAGAGTTCTCTTCGGTGGTGTCCAGGGTCGCTTCTTCGTTTTGCTTGACTGCCTCATCCATGGTGGCGTTAGCAACATCGAGGACTTCTTGGGCCGCTACCACAAAGGCAGGGGGCGTCAAGGCATCTTCCTTCAGCAAGGTTCTGCTGAGGAGGGCGATGTTCTCGGCTACTCGGTTCAGGCTATCAGTCAGGCTCATCAAAATGGTTTTTGTGTCGTCTTGCACATAATCACTCCTTTTTCGTGAATCGACTTAACCCAAAGACGGCTTATTAAACTACCCCTCCCGTAACCTACCCTTCCGGTAAAGTACCCTACACGGAAAGTACTCCCTGACCGGCACAATAATGTGTGCGACGGCTATAGACCTATACGCGGGCGAGGGCTGTAGCCCTCCTTGAGCAATCTTGGGGGCCTCGTCCGCACCAATACCCCTAAAACGAGCTAAAATCGGCTATATGGAAAGGGGGTTTCTTCAGTAAGGAACTGGGCCCTTTGCATATGGAAAGTACTCCTGAGGGCGGTTTCCGATTGGAAACGGACGGTATCTTTATACGCTGTCGTCAGTAGGGGTATTTTGAGGGAGGTTTCTTACGGCTGACTATGGTTACAGGAAACTACCCCAACAGGAAAAGGAAGTTGATTCGATGAAGAAAAGATGGACAAAGAGGAAAACGATGGAAGAAAGGGTCGAAGAACACAACCGAAACAGGGAGATGTTCTATCCTAAGGAAGCACACCAGAAGTGGCTATGTGACGACCGTGGTAGAATCACATCTACCTGTTGTGACTCGACTTGGGTGCTTGAACAGCAGACTGCCCAATCGCAGTCTACCAGCTGCACACACTGTGGAACCCACAGAGATGACTTCAAGGTAGAGCCATGCTACTCCTGCGGTATGCCCCTTGATGGTATAGTGGGATATGACTACACGGTGCGAGTGAGTCCTGAAGACACAGAGTGGCCCTATGACGCCATGAAGTACACTATTCTCTGCTTTGAGTGCGCGGCAAAAACATCGCCGGGATTCAAGAAGAGGCTCGAGAGGGACACCAAGAATCTAGTTTGAGGAAGTTGATACGATGAGTGAAGACAAGAAAGAAAGGTTCAGAAAGATGATGGAAGAGCGAGGGATAACAGACATCCGTGAGTTGTTCAGTCCCGAGCTGATTGATGCGATGAACGCCTATCACCTCCAACAAACAGTTGCAGAAGTTCAAGAAGACATGGAGTCGGGGCTGGAAGTCTGCCCTTACGAGGAAGCCACGAAAGAAGAACTGATTGCTCTTATCAATGAACAAAAGGAAACGATGCTGGAGTACCTTGACTACGCAAGCGGGCTGAGGGCAGAGATAGAGGAACTGAAAAAGAAGGTGGGTTCACAATGAAGGAAGAGAAACATGAATGCAAGTATTGTAAAGCGAAGCTAACCGCATCTAAGAGCATCAATCTAAGAGTCGGACCAGAGTGCTTGAATAAGTATAAACCAATGGCAGCATGCCAACACTGCGTAGGCGAAGAAATGGACTTGGCTAGAAAAGAAGGCCGAGAAATGAACTGGGACAATGTCACGAAGAGAACCGTCTACGAAGACTGGAAGCCTTACAGAAATACAGGTAGCCCTAGTTGCACAAAGAAGTTTGTAGATAACGAAGAAAATCGTAAGCGGGGTTTGGTTGGAAAGACACACCAAACAAAAAACGACTGGGCCAGTTATGAAGATTGCACCTTTTGTGTCGGGTGTCAAGACGGGTCAGATTATATTACTTGGGATGACCTATGGACTGCAGAAGAGTCTTGTGCCTCTTGCGCCCTGTGCCGAGGAGAGGTGAAACAATGAGACAATGTGAGCTGTGTGGATATATCGGAACCAGCGGAATGCACCATGGAGTGCACACCGCTTGCAACAATTGCATATGGGAGCTGGTGAAGTTTGCTATCTCCTCAGGAATGCGCTTTAACCACAACATTGACATGAAAGAAATACTCGGTGAGGAAGAATGAGTGACGAGATGAAGAAACTGAAAGCTGCCGACAAGGTACTGAAAGACCTTTACAAATTGGCTGACCGCAACCAGCCCTGGCTGAAGGAGTGGATTGACCGCCGCTTTGCTGAATACATGGAACAGGAGGAAGAATAATGGCGAGAGGAGCAGTAAAGAAGATAGACCATAGAGCTTTAGAGAGAGCTACCTATGACTGTCTATTGGATTTAGACTTAGAGCAGGAGTACATCAAGACTGACTTTCACGCTCAAGTGGCTGTTCACTACGGTAAGATAACAAAGCATGTCATCGCCCAAAACGGCGAGCACGCCATACCCAGAGTTAGTCAAACTGTCAGTAGAGTGCTCAAGCGAGAAGGCTGGAAGACCATTACAAAAGAAGTCGCCATCCCAGGTCTGCTCACACCTCAAGGTAAGCGAGTCACCAGGTCTATTCGCTACATCAGATGGGGGAATCGAAAGTGAATCCGACAGTAAGAACCTGCCCCAACTGTAAAAGAAAGTATGACTGGTGGCACCTCGAGTTTTGCTCAAAGGGTTGCTGGGAACAGTACGAACAAAAGAAGGAGGCTTCACAATGAAGTGTAGATGGTGTTCCAGTCTCATCCCGTTGGGCTTCACTCACCGAAACGGTGTTTGTATTCCGTGTATGAAGAAGCAGAAGAAAAAGGAGGCTTCACAATGAGAGCAGTAGTTTACGGAAGAATCAGCACAGACCTACAGAGTGAAACCTCGGTTAACGAGCAGATTCGTCGCTGTAAACAGTATGTCGAAATGAAGGGCTGGGAGCTGGTTTCAGAGTACTCTGATGTAGGAACTGGCATGAACATGGACAGAGATGGCTTCAAGTCCATGATGGACAACCTATCCGAGTGGGATGTCGTGGTTGCTTTCAAGTTAGACCGCTTTCACCGTAGCTCGACGAATGCTCAACAGTGGGCAAGTGAGCTAAACTCTGTTGGAAAGAACTTTGTGGCACTTGACATAGATGTAGATACCACCACCGCTATGGGTATGGCTGTGTTTAGAATTATCACTGCACTTAACCAAATGGAAGTTGAAGTTACCCGCGAGCGCACCAAAATGGGCCTCCAGGGTGTCAAAAATGAAGGCCGCTGGGTCGGGAAGCCTCCTTACGGCTACGATTCTGTCTACGCTTTGACGGGCGACGATTCGGATAAAGGACTTTTGAGTATCAAACCAGAGGAGGCAGAAGTTGTCAGAATGATTTTCGAGCTGAGGGAGCAGGGAGAGTCCTTCACCGCCATTGCGGAAGCGTTAATAACCGCAGGCATCCTCACAAAATCAGGCAAAAGAAGTTGGAGCAACGCTACCATACGGGATATACTAAACCGAGGAGACTTTTACAGAGGACACTACTACGACTTAGAGAATGTTAGGCAAAGTTATTCGTGGGAGGCTATCCTGTGATGAAGTTGCTTCGTAGGTTGTTGTTCGGTAAAGGACTCGAAAGTGCACCCTGTGAGGTCTGCACAGCACCGTCGTTTGACGGTGTGTGCCCCAGCTGCTTTGAAGCCGGTCGGAAGTGGAAAAATGGCTAGCAGACACAAACACTTGAAGCGGTACATGAAGGCGATTTTGAAGGAGAAAGGTCCCATGACCTCTCACCAAATGATAGATGCCTTACATGAAAGAAGAGAGCGACTTAACTCGCCAAAGTCAATACCTGGAGTTAACCAGGTGGCTATGGTGCTTAGAAAGCACAAAGAGTTTACCAGCACTGGGCAAGTTAAACAGGCCTCAGAGCTATCTGGTGGATATGCAGTGCAAGTCTGGTATCTGAGAGGTCAAAAGCATGAAACCGAAAGTTGACTACATCGCACTTGTCGACTCCGGCGGCGGCGGAATGATACTGGGACTGCAGGTCAAGAAGGGCGAGGACCCGATGACTGCTATGTTGAACATGGTCGAAACCATCAAGGTTCAGTCTCTTGGTATGGCCGATGCCATCACCTTCGTTGAGCCCTGCTTTAAGCAACCAGAGTCTCCGTACATTCACCCACCAATGAAAACCCATGTTGGCCCTGATGGTGCGGTAAACACTCCAAAGGGTAAGCAGTGGTTCAAACTGATTTTCAGCTTTGACCTCAAAGGTGAAGAAGAGTGATTAAGGTTCGTAAGCACACTTCGTTGTTCTTAACTGACTGCGATATGGTGGTTATACCCGTACACGCCAAGAATCAATACACAAAGTCATGGGACAGGTACCCGATTAACGAAGCCAAACTCGAGTATGTACTTGCTTACGCACAGTACCGAAGGCTACAAGACGCTAACTTGGTGGAACCCGGCGAACCAGTTATCAGTGAAGGAATAGAAAGTAAGACCATTTGCTGGATTCCTATAACTGTAGATGTGCGTCGTCGCTACAAAATGCACTGGATTGTCCGCAGCCTTCGGCGTATGCAGGAGCTAGACTTACACAACAAGTACTCAATTGCCTTTCCTGCGCTGGGAGCCTACGATGGAGAGGGCGTAGACCCCGTAAATGTTTACAAAGCGGTCAAAAAATATCTGGGAAACGGTAAGTTTCCTGTAGATTTCATGGTAGACTTTTAAACGGAACTATAAAGAACCGAGTAAGCATAGGCTTACATGTGCAAAGCCTCATGGGTGGTCAAATTTGTGCCGAACTTCTCGACATGGTGGCTCTCGCTGAGAGAGTCATCGCCGGGGAAGAGATAGAGGTTGTAGAGTCCTTTGAGTATGAAAATTCAGACATCATGGTTCTGTTTAGCAACCTCAAAGAGTTTCTGCTAACCGTAGAGGGCTCTGGGGAGGATATGCTGGTCACTCTTAGGTCAGTGAATGTACCTGAGCTAAATATCGGACTTCCTCGCCCAGTTTATGTCAACTTGGGCAAGCCTTTGGTCGTGGAGGACTACTGTTGATACACGAGCTTGGCCACTTTAGCATCGAAAATATGTTTCTTCCTCACATGAGCAAGGGACCCAAAGGTAACCACTTCAGCATTGACATAGACGACTGTCCTTGTGAAGAGTGCGAAGCCCGTAGAGGGAATGTGGTACTTCCCTTCTCCACGATTGAAATCACCATCGTGGTGGACGGAAAGCAGGTCACTCAGAGGCTCACACCAGAGGAAGCAGGCAAGCTTGCGAACAAGCTGAAAGAGTTCTCTAACTTCGTTGAAACTCTAAACCAAGATATCAGCAAAGAAGAAAATGCCATGGGGGAGTACGCTTGAGCCTATTTGGAGATGTGATGAGATATAGCAGGATGAATCCTACCGACTATGACCCTCGTGGCGGCTATGAGCCTGCTTATACTGACTACGATATTGCTCAAGTTAGTGCTCTTCACCGAAAGTGGGTGCGGTTCCAAGAAGCCTACCCCTACAACGCGGAGCTACTGAAAATACTCTTCGGTGGGTCTGCAAAGGACGCCCATATGGAGGTTGAAGTTATCCCCGAAGAGAAGGCTCGATTCATCGTACAAATCCTCAGAGAGCGGCCAAAAGAAGGAGAAAAGCGCCGCGTGGACAACTTGGTCCCGATGGGAGACAGTTAAGTATCGGATGAAAGGTCGTGTTATCATGGGAAGTAAGTACTACACCTATGAAGGGAAGCAAGTCGGACTGGTCAGAAAGGCTCTGGGCGATGTTATCCTCGTCGAAGATGCTTGGACAAACGAGGTTCGTCAGTACCTCGCTAAGAACGGCTACGACGCTCTTCTTGAGATGGTGGCCAGAATCCTCTCTGCTGGAGGCCACCCACCCGTGACCCGAGCCCAGGCTTGGATTATTCTCAAAGAACTCTTGAAGGACGAAATTCCTGATGTTCTACAGAACCGTGATGCCGACGAAGTGTCAAGCAAGGGCAACCTCTTCGCTAAGGTCGCCAGAGGCGCGGCAGGGGCCGTGGACACGGTCGTTTCGCCCGTGGGCAAGGTCGTCGGTGGCGGGGCCAGCGTGATTTCACGCAAGCAAAAGTCCTCTGAAGGCGACGAAGAGTGAAGTCTCTTCGGTTCCTTTGATATACCACTTCCTTCTGGATAGTAATCCATGAAGATGAAGGTTCCAAAGATGACTGTGAGGGATTACCTCACACTTGCCCGAAAACTGCGTACAGACTCCCGATTTCACCTCTCAAACCAAGATGTTTCGGGCGGATTCGTGCGCTTTCGTTCCGAAAAGCGGCTAAGACTCCTTCAAGACCTGCTCACCCATCATAACAGCGGATGGCTTCCTGCGTCCACGATTAAGAAGAAGTTTGACCTAAAGGCGAAAATGGATGGCCTCGGCTTCAATATGGGTGCGTGGATTGAGTCCCTTGAGGGCGTCCGTGGGCCAGATGCAAACAACTTCTTCCAGGCTCGTTGCCCGTCCTGTGCCAGCACGGGTGGCGACACGGGCAAAGACCACCTCGTTTACACGCTTGAGGGCGTGGTTCACTGCTTCAAAGGGTGCAACTACTTCTCTATCATTCAAGGCTATTACAAGGAGGATGAAGCATGATTATACACACACTATACGACTTAGACAATAAAGGAGAGATGAGAGACACCAACGAGTTGGTGCTACGCTGGCGAGAAAAGGTTGCCGAACAATGGGTGCGCCGTGAGCGTATTGTAAAGGACTTTGAGCCATACCTGTATGTTGAGCGCGATGCCATAGTGGTGGTCAAGAACAGGGACGAGTATGCCCGTAAGGTTTTGTCCTCCACTGTCCATGAGCAGGAAGGGATTAGCTGGGCTATCACCAAGCAAGTTCCTTCAGGCAAAGTCACTGCTGGCGGTAAGCGACTCGACAAAGTCACTTTCAAGTCGCCCGGCTTGATGAGAATGGTTTCCAACAAGCTCAAGCCAACTTACGAAGCCGATGTTCCTTACGAGGATAGGTATCTCGTGGACTGTGTGGATGAAATGCCTGACTACAAGATGAGAAAGCTGTTTATCGACCTCGAAGCTCTGCAGTTCAAGCAGGGCGATGAAGGGCCTCACTTCTGCAACAACAAAGGCAACCCAAGAGACTTCCAAGAAATCAATGTCATCGGGGCTTACGACTCATTTACGAAGCAAAGAGTCCAGTGGTGTCAACACGGAGACTACGAAGAACAAACCAAAGTGCACACCTTTGACGGCGATGACTGTATCGTCCACTACTTTGACAACGAGAAGTCACTCCTCCAACACTTTGTAGACTTCGTTGATGCCGTAGACCCCGACTGTATCTTGGCTTGGGGTATGGGCTTCTACGATTTGCCTACACTTTACTATCGCCTTGAGTCGTGCGGCATCGGTGCGGCGGCGCTTAGCCCCTCTTCACTCGGCTCCAAGCGGCACATGGTTAAGCCCCGCTTCCGAGGTAATCAATATCGCTGGACTCAGCAACCTGTGGTGGGTCGATTGGTGATTTCACTTGATATGCTCTTTGAGCGCGTTTACCGTGACTCCAAGTCCGCTAACTTACCTTCTAACAAACTAGATGTTGTTGGTGAAAAGCTCTTTGGGCGGGGTAAGACCGACTTCCGTCCAGACTTCTACGACGCAGACTACGACCAGTTCATGGACAACTACCTCTACTACAACTACCGCGATGTAGAGTTGATGGTGGATATTGAAACCAAGTACAACCTCGTTGAGGGTCAGCAGGCGCTACAGCAGCTTGCCAAGTGTCAGTTTAACTCAACCTTCTACGGTTCTTCCTATGCTCGCGTTTACTTCATGCGAAAAGCCAACTTTGTTCAGAAGACTGGCTGGCAGGAGACTTCTGATGACGAGCTTCAAGGTGCCATTATCATGGACCCAGAAGAACTCAACACTATCGGACTGCACAAAAATGTCGTCATTCTCGACTTCGCAGGCCTATACCCCAGCATTATGATTGCCTACAATACCAGCTTTGAGACCAAAGTGAAGCCTGGCGACGAGCGAGAGGACGATATCATCGGTGATGGGTGCAGGTTCCGCAGAGAACCCGTTGGGTTGCTCCCCAAGTGCGTGATGGAGTTAGATGAGTTGCGCGACGAGTACAAAGCAAAGCGTGCCGAAGCTGCTAACTCTCACGGTAAGTCCTCTGACGAGTATCGCAAGTGGGACGATGCACAGAAGACTGTGAAGCGCCTGCGTGCCACCTTCTATGGCTTGATGGGATTCGGTCGCCACGGCTACGCTTGGGGCGACATTGACATTGCTCGCACGATTACCTATGGTGGTCGTAATGCCCTGATGTTCATCAAAGACGAGTGTGAGGCACTTGGTTATCCCGTTATTTACGGACACACTGACTCCATCTTCGTCAAACTTGGCGACGATAAGACTCCCGAAGAGTGTGCCAAAATTGCTGAGGAGCTTGGTGAACACCTAACAGGAATGTGTCAAGACCAAATCAAGTCCGAGGCTATCGTCGTTGAAGCCGAGTTAATCATGGACAGGTTCTACCTACCCCGTCGCAACAAGTACGCTGGTCGCATCATTTGGATGCCCGATACGGGCGAGAGTCCTTTTGACATCGGCAAGTTGCCTGTTGATTCGAGAATCAAGATGCAGGGTCTAGAGGCCAAGCACACCAACACGGCTCCGATTGGACGAGAAGTTCAAATCGAGGCCATGAAAATGATTTGGGATGACGAAGAACCACAGGAAGTACTCTGGTATGTGAGAAAAGTCCTGCAGAATGTGCGATGGGGTAAAGTCGCAACGCCCGAGTTGATTGCTCGTGGCCGAGTTGGTATGTGGCTTCCTTCGCAACTTGACTACATCTATGACCACTACGCACAGGGTGCCACTAACACTCGCGCTAGAGCAGACGCTAAGGAGGTGCTTGACAAGGCATATGGAAACCTCTCTGGTGACAAGAAGGGTGCAGCGTGGCACAACATCGTACTTGCTAACGACACCTTTCCCAAGATAGACAGAGGTGACTCTTACTACTACACTTATGTCAAAGACGGCCCGACTTGGTTCCCCGAAGGTGGCTATGTTGCCTTCCATGAGCTATCTCAAATAGAAGACTACACTCTTGACATTGAGAAAATCATCGAGAAGAACATTATAGGTAAGTTAGACCATATCATGTATGGCATTGGACTGTCTAACGATATGCTCAGGCCACCTAAGCACAAGTTTGACAGGATAGAGTTGAGCATAGAGGACTTTCAATGATAGACTGGCCAAAGAAGACTCATTGGCGTAAGTGTAAAGTGTGTGACTTGCATTACAAAGTGGTCTACAATCGGAAGCTGAAGCGTTTTACTTGGTGGGCTTGCCACCTGTGTAGGTATAAGCATGTCAAAAGCAACTTCAGAACCCTCATTTTGCAAAAGATGGGTCCTGGGGCGTACATAGAGGGCGTAGCAGGCAACAGTGTGCGACCGAAAGAGTGGTTCATGAAGAAACAGCTGAAAGAGTTCCTCCCGTACATGGTAGAGAAGCTCGGAGCTGAGCTTGCTAAGGACATCTACATGGAAGCTTTTGAAAGATACCAAATGGTGCTTACTCTGCAGTGGGAACATAGTCTCCTATCTGACATACTTTCCCAGCGACAATAGACTCTGCGGGTCCCCCGAGGATGTCAAAGTTACCCATGACGCTTCCTGCCTTGACTACTTCTGGCACTGCTTCAAGTGAAGCCGCAGCGAGAACGGAGTAACTTGCCCTGCTACCAATTCCGTTGGGCCCAAGTCCCATGGGTTCACCTTCTTCGCCCATTAAGTCAGCAATCATACGGATGTAGCGCACATCGTACTCACCGACACCGCCTTTTCCGTTCATCTGGAAGTCGAGCTCTTTATGGAACATCCACAGGCAAGCTTCAAGTCCAAAGTTTCTGTAAATCCAGCCGAGGTTGTTGGTCTCAATTTGACTCAAGTCGAGGTAGTCACTGAGATGGTTAACCAATGCGTTGAGAGTCTCGTTGCTTGCATCACGAATATCGAGCGTCAGCTTCCCGTCAATTTGGTCCTTTGCCTTTGCTATAGAGACACTTGCCGCATTGGTGATACCCGAGACCTTTGCGGACATGATGGTCTCCTTTGCTCTGAGCATGGCTTCTTTGGATGCGTTAGGTAGGGAGACGACATAGGGAGCGTCCCACCTGATGCCCTTCGTCATGATTTTAACCTGACCCAGGTCCACACTTTGCTGAGTTAGGGCCATTCTGAGCTGATTGCTGGTTACATTGGCTGCGCCAGTGAGCCCAAGATTACGGACATTCTCTGAATTGAATCGAACCATAAGCAGGTTACTTTGTAGGTCGTACTCAACAGCATCAATAATCATCTCAGCGGTGATGCTCCTGCAGATAGTGGCCATCTTTTCTGCCATTGCAAGCGTATTGACTTCCTCCCTCATGGGTACTTTCGTCTGAGGGTTGAAGATGTTGGTGTTGGAAGTAACGGGTGACTCAAGCATCTGCTTCAGTCGGTCAACAGAACCTTGGAAAGACATCTTACCGGCAAAGTGGAAGGTTCTGAGTGCCGCTTGGGTTGCTGGTTCGCCCAAGCAGCCGCCAGCGGTAGCACCGATGGCTTCACCAGCGCGGCAAATAGAGTCGTTGTAGTAATCTCTGAACTTCTTGCCCATCTTTCTCAAGTCTGGGGCGTTCACTTCGCGGACCTGGAGTACATCTAGAATACTTTTCGTGGACTTTGGCGACGGATGGAACTCTGCGCCATTAAGACTCTCGAGGAAGTATTCTACTTTTGAGCCCTTGGAGCACTCTAAGCACTGATGTTCGGGGTAATCTTCCACATGAGAGTTCTCTAGAGGCTTACCGTGCTTGCAGTTGAACTCAAACAGAAGCGGCTGGACCGTGATGACATGTCCGTTCTTGTTGGTGAACTTGTGTGAGCCTCGAATGTGGTAAGGAGCAAGACCGTCATCGCCAACGAGTGGGTTAATCACGCGACCTGTTCGGGTGTTAACCACCTGGCGCTTGTCGTTAACCACTACGGACTCAAAGGCCTTAATCATCTTGCGCTCAAGGTAGCCAGACTTAGAGATGTTACCTTGGCCAGATTCAACAGCGGACCTTCTACCTGCACTGGAAGTGAACCAGTACTCCGTTGGTTCCATGCCCTTTGAATATCCAGACTGAACAAAGCCCATGTGTGCTGGGTGTGCCGATGGGAGTTTCTCTCCGTCGTCCCTCACTAGCGGGAAGTGTGCCAATGGTCTAAAGGGATTGATGCCGTGAGTGATTCGCTTACCACCAACAAGGGCAATACCAAACGAACCGCCCATTTGTCGTACATTCGAGTCCTTTCCACGCGCCTTTGAACGCACAGCAATCTGCATGGAGTTTCCAGACCCCTGTGCATCTTCAATGGGGTCGAGCATCAAGTCCTCATACTCGCTTGCAGTGTTGACGATTTTCTCTTCAAGGAAGTCAGCGGGTGAGATGATTGCATCAATCTTCTCTTGGGAGGTCTCTGCGTACTTTCCGTAGTCCTTATTCCACCATGACTCGGTCATCCCTTGTAGTTGAATGGCATATTTGTCATAGAGCGTGTTCAGTTCTTCTGCTAACTCGGGGCGATTTCCTTCAGAGTCGCTGGAGAACAGCCCAACATCGCTAACTCCCATTGTGTAGCCGATAACTCTGTGGCCTGCGTAACCAAGCCTTGTCACCATTTCAATATACTCGGTTAACTTTGCTTGACCTGCTTCGTATCCTTCGTGGTAGATGAACGGCGGCGCAAGAGACGACCCGCCCTCACCGAAGGAGTCTTTTTCAAGCGTCCCCTGGAGCAGCTTTCCATTATGCACCACGATGGTTTCTTTGACCTTGTCTCGACCATCTCTAATTATGTTACCTCCCTCGTCTACCTTTGGTGTGTTCCCTTTGAAAGCAGCAGAAACATACTCACAGTCAAGGACAGTAAACAGATGACTGAAGATGGCGCGCCCCGTGTAACACTTGCTGCCATCGGGTGCGGTGTAGTCTGACTCGGGGAGTGAGTCTACAGTCCGATACCTTGACTTCTTGCGCCACTCGTCAAAGCTTGGGGTCTTCCCTTGAGACGACCGCTTCTCTGAAAGATACATCTTCTTGAGCTCTGCTTCATCTCTGATTTCACTATACACATAGGTATAACATGAGATGGCAAGAGACTCGGAGATATAGGGAATACCTTCGTCAGTGTAGCCGAGCCCTGTAACTGGATTCCACTCACCCTTGCGGCGCTTGTTCGTGTGGGATAGGAGGTAAAGTCCGCTGGTTTGGTCTTGGTCTGTAGCCACAGTCAATTTACCGTATCTTGCGTGGATAATGTTCTTATTAAGCTGCATCAGCTTTTTGGCCTCAGCAATTGCTTCCTCCGACTGGACAAAGTGTAACTTCATCGCATCACCGTCATAGTCAGCGTTGAAGGGGATACAAATTGTCGGGTTCATTGCAAGTGAGCGGGCTTTCATTACCTTTGCTCTAAGTGCAAGAATCGACTGTCGGTGAAGTGAGGGGGCTCTGTTAAACAGTCCAATATCCCCGTTGATGATGTGCCTACGAACAACTGCTCCCTCAACTACGAGCTCAACGCTGCGCTCAGATGCTCGGTAGATGTTTCCTTTAGTTTTGTTCATGGTATCTCCGTCCAAGAAGATGTGAGTTGCTCCAGGATACTTCTTGGGTCCGTTTACAACCGCCATCTTGAGGCGCTCCATGTTTTCAGAAGTAACTCTCTCTGCAACACTGCACCCCATGGCGATTTGTTCTGGGACGCCTACCTCATCAATGGCGAGCGCGGCGTGTGGTGTAATCGCTGAGTAACTGACTTGCTCAACATACTTTGACTGCAAGTTGTTTCTAAAGCGACCACGCTTACCCGACAGGCGATTCATAACGCCCTTGTAAGAAACACTTCGGGTACTTCCTCCGTACCCTCTTTCTTGACTTGTACCACCAGAGCCAATGGCTGCGCGCTGATTGTCGTACACTCTTGAAACAGCCAAGTAAAGCATTCTACGGTAGTAGCTGCTTTCTCTTCCCTGTAGTACATTTGCTCTGAGCGACTCGTTAGCTTGTACCACATCTTGGTACAACTTGGTTAAATCATCTAAGTCCTTGAACTTCTTTTCGGGAAGTGCTCTTGGTGGGCGAGCAGAGTTTGGTGCCACGGGCATTTTCTTGAAGAACATATCTTCGGGGCGAGAAGTGCGGTAGTCAAGTCCAAGGAACTTGCAGTGCTCATCGGGAACCCCTTCAAGCACCGCGTGCGCACCTCTGAAGTCAATTTGGTTTGCTCCCGAAACATAGCGCTCGTCTGGTAGCGGGAAGTAAAAGGTGGCACTGCGGTGGTTGAACTCTACTGCAGGAGAGAACTCTGCGCAGTGAGGACATGGTTGCTTTGTCTCGGGCTTGGTGCCATGATAGTCTGCAAACGGGCCATTTACAATCTTACGAATATCGCTGTAGCCCTTTGAGTTACGCTTGTTAAGCTTGAAGATGTAGTCTACACGCATCTCAATGGCACTCAAAACTCCATCTGGAAGCATCACCTTACTGCAGTGAAAGCAGACTTTGTTGAGTGCATTGAGCAGAGGGTCGCTTTTGACTGCGCGGGACTTCAAGATACCGAGATACATCAACTTGGGGACCGGCTCGAACAACTGAATGTGCCCGAAATGACCAGGGCAGGAGTTTGCAGAGTCCTCTCTGCTGAATCCGAGGTTGCAGGTCGGGCAGCGTCCTTCTCGCTTATCGGTGATACCCATTCGAGCATCGTGAACGCCTTGTTCAATAGGACTCTCTGGGTCTTCTGGATTGTTGTACTGAAACGCCCCTGCCTGCAGAACCTCCACTACCGACATGTTGGCTACATCTTCTTCGGATAGTATACCCATTTCAAGTGAAGCAACCTGCATGGGGTCGGTGCACTCAACCACCGTGCCCAGGCCCACTCGATAAGCGATGGGCGGCTGCTCTACTCCACGCTCAAGGGCCCGTCGGGTTGGTAGTTTTGGGATAACTTCCTTTATTGGTACTCTGATAACTGCACCTTTGAGTCCCGGCTGAGTTGCATTGGGATAGTCCATGCTGAGGTCTTCAATGGGTTCAGCGAGGTGAACTTCAATCATCGTGTATCTTGGTTGCGCTGCCCTCATGCCTGCGGCTTCGTCTCGCTCCATCAAGTAAAGTGATGCACTCTGTCGGTCAAGTGGTACCCAGCGATGTCGCAAGCGCCCCGCAGAGATGTCCAAGTCGAAGAGGCCATCCTCTAGAAAGTCCTCTTCGGTCGCATACCAGTAGAATTTGGTAACCTCCATGCGACTCAACTCTCCGAAGGGTTAGTTGCCCATAAGCTTAGTTGTGAGCGTGCTCATAGGCGAGTTGGTCAGCAATCTCGTTAAACTTGTTTCCATTGTGGGCTTTGACCCACTGAAACTCCACGGGGCACGGTATCTGCATACACAACTCGTCTATCTTTTCGAGTATCATGTGAGTAGCTCTGTTTTGGGTGCTTCCTTCACCACAGGCGAGGTCGAGTGCAGGCTTGCAGTCACAGCAAATGCGAACCAAGGTTATCTCATCGGTGGTTTTACAGAGTTCTTTTGCTCTCCTAAGTCCCGCGTAGATGCCAACAATCTCAGCGGTAGCCGAGTCAATGACTCCGAGGTGCTTACCGAACGATTCATGGACTTGCCCTTCTATGCATACAACTACGCCAATGCCTGACAAGTTATCCTTGTGAAGGAGGGTTGAAGCGTCAGTGTAGATATTCACCTTCAAGGTATCACTCTTCGATAGTAGAAAGCGTTCTCTCCATAGGTTATACTGTTTCTGCTAATTCGTATAACAGAGTCAATGGGAGTATCGACCCCATCGTCTCTAAGAGTCTTAAGTGCCGCATCTGAGTACTTAATCAGAGGAAGCTCTTCAAAGGTCATGTTGAGCAACTTTAGTTGACGCTTGGCTTGAGTATCAGTGAGCACCTCGTGTTTAGGAGTGTGCTTCCAAAACATGTTAACCAAGCCACTCCAAGTGTTGTTCACTTTTCAACTATTCCCAATCGTCCCAGTCTTCATCCCAGTCCTCATCGTCGTCATCACCTTCGTCATCGTCAGATGTTTCGGGTTCATCGGCGTTGATTTCTTTCAGGAGCTTGTCGAGGTCATCCTCGGGGTCTTCATCCTCGGGGTCTTCGGAGTCGTCTTCCTCATCCTCAGCCTCATCTTCGTCGTCTTCTTCATCCTCCTCGTCGAGCAAGTCAAAGTCAATGTCGTCGTAGTCTTCCCAATCATCGTCTTCTTCCTCCTCTTCGACCTTCTTTTTGGTGGTCTTCTTTTTGGAAGACTTGGCTGGCTTCTTTGTTTCACCGCCCGACTCAGTCAGTTCACCGAGGTCTACGAGGGAGACTTTTTCGTTTTTCTTGAGGTCGAGAGCCGACAAGAAGGCATCGAGCTTGTTCTCTGCCGACTCATCGCTCATAGCGTCGATACTAAGGGTCAATTCAACTGTAAAAGTCTTCATGAAACAATGACCTTTCATCTGGTACTTAACAGTACTCTATTCAAAAAGTAACGCACTTTCTACATCAAAGTGTTTAAGAACTCTATAGATGTCGGGGGTTTGTGTCTACAGGTTCTCGTGAAGACAAGTTCACAACCGTGCGGATTCGGAAGCAGACCAAGCGTCTTGTCCAAGAAGCCGCACTTAGCAGTGAAAACTTGTGGGAAACTATCGACCGCATCGTCAAGGAACACACTGTATCAAGGATGAAGTGATTGACATGGCAAGAGGCAAAGTACGGGTCATTAAGACCATTGAAAAGGCGTTTACTGCGTTCACAGAGCGCGATATTGACTATGTTTCGTTCAGTCAACTTAAGGACTGGATTAACTACAACACCAAAGATGGTATCTCGTCTCCAAGGCTTGCTTCCTTCCTCAAAAAGCAGCCTCAGTTCGTTATGGTTGAGAAAATGCGCCGCGTT
>Ga0160423_10002018_pt1 | contig 17014 bp, 5 predicted proteins | sample CRUFie14St8metaG_FD_108191 | JGI IMG/M metagenome (GOLD analysis project Ga0160423, IMG submission 108191) | Marine microbial communities from the Costa Rica Dome - CRUD Field 142mm St8 metaG | ecosystem: Environmental > Aquatic > Marine > Oceanic > Photic zone | place: Costa Rica: the Eastern... | reverse complement strand
TGCATGCCTATCAAGGCACCTATTTTTCCAAGAATCGGGCCGGTTGTCATCGCAATTTCGCTGGCATTTGGGCCTTGAACTAATGCTTCCAAATTTCCTGATATTTGTTGTAAATCCGAAGAAATGTTGGTTGCATTATCTAGTCTCTCCAACCACGCTGTTGGGTCTCCAGGTTGCCAATTCCTCAACTCCTCGGAGGTTACTACACTAGGGCTTGGAATACCGTTAGATGCTTGGGTTAAGTTACTCAAATGGCTGCTGAGACTCTCATTTCCAATATTTTGAATTGCTGTTATCGCAAATGCTAATTCTGCAATCCACAATTCTGCCCCCGCAGGATCCTGTAATCGCAGCCATTGTATTGCTGAGCTAGCCATACCGCTGTTTGCTTGAATTCCGAATAATGGATATTGGTATTCTTGTAAGTTTTCATCTTCTAATAATATCGCTTCTAACAGTGCTAACTGAACCCATGTTTCTTCCTTATACAAATCTCCTGATTCGATATCATCAATGAATCTGATGAAATCTATTGATGCTTGGTACTCATCTTCAATTTCATTCAGTAATTGAACGGTCTCATTATCTGGAAAAAAGGCGTCTTGACTGTTATCAAAGTCGATAAACATTGCATTTGGAGTCAATGAAAATATGAACACTAGAATAATTCCAATAGTGGTTTTTGGTCTCTCAGAACTGAAACTTGTCATGCCATCGAAAAATTTCTTCATACTCTTAACCGGAGTGAAGCGAAAGTTTCTCAGTTATATTCTCTTGTTTGATTTCTAACTTATTTGGATTGATTCCATATTACACTTTCTTGCCGACTGGGAGCAGAAAAGAGGCCCCGAAGCGCGAGTTGTCCAGTTGTGCTAGAACACTAAGCGAGCTAATGCATTAGGATTTAGGTGCCGGGAGCGGGGCTTGAACCCGCGACCTTCGGATGTCTCAGACATGTGAAGGGGCTTTGGTACGTCACAAAAAGTTCGTTAGAACTGCCCTATGAGTCCGACGCGCTACCAACTACGCCACCCCGGCAAGCAACTTCCCCACCGTACACCCCTCTTTGAATAATGCGGCAAAACCTGCTTGCTCAATTTCAATAATTTTAGCGTTTTTTAACCACAGCCTTCATTCACTTGGAGTCATCCGCACCGGATGATGGTGGACATCAACACTGCTATGGCTGCCGCTGCTGCAGAGCGAAGAAACCGAGGCTCTGGAGACAAGGAGCGGAAGAAAAACCGCTCCGGTGCGGACATGGGAATCGAATCATTCGACCCAGTAGAGCACGTCTCTAAAGAGAAAGCAGACACCGTTTCGATGTGGTTAGTCATTACATTTGCAACCACAATGGCTCTGGTAATGAGGTATGTGGCAATGCCTGGCTCAAAGGGGAATGCAGACCTATTGTGGTTCGTTCCAATGATGGCCATCTTCCTACTTCCTTCCATCCACAGGTCCCTGCTTCCTAAGAAATTTGTAGATCAATACACTAGAGGAACGTGGTTCAAGGCATCCTTCCTGCATGTATTTACTTGGCTTGCTTTAACATTCCTTCTTACTAATGCCCCATTTGCAGACATTGTTGCGCCTCAAGTAGACGAAGGGTGGGGAATGATTTCATCCAGTGAAGAGGGATTTGAATTTACTGATGAATCCAAAAATAAAGTATACCTTACAGAAGGCTATGCCGGAATGCATTACCTTGTATTATCTTTCAGCGATAATTACGATGCAAGTGACGCCGAGTATTCTATTACGTTTAACGGAGAATCCACAAATAATTCATGGAGTGTTCTTTCTGAGTCCAACCCCGATGCACTAGACCCGGTCCGTGCACACAAGGACATCGATTATCCGATTGCAGTCGAAGTCCCATCAGGATTAGCAGTGGGTACATACGAAGTCGGAATTAAAGTGGTCGAGGAAGGAGACCCATGGGAAAATAAGAGGACTGTCAAAATGACATTAGTCATTGAGGAGCTCATTGTTGAAGATTCAACCGAGTAACTTGGATAGTCTTGCTGTAAGAGCATCAAGTTGGATGGCTTCACCGCCGCCTTCAACTAATCTGAAATCGATTTCTGCCATCAATTCCGTTAACTCAAGTTTCTGCATCTCTGAGAGGAAATCTGCGCCGTACAATTCCCTGTGCAATTGGTTCACAAAATCGGTACCAGCGAGACCATATTTGTCCAAAAGATCCCTCAACCTTCGCCTTGCTGCATGGAATCCATCTTGCCGGCAAGCCATTAGATACTGGTGAAGAGATTCAGGTGGAGCAGTAGCACTCGTCTCGTAAATTAGGGAACGTGTGACATTCTTTTCTAGCGCTGCAGCAACCTGAAGAGCAGTAATTGCTTTACGCAAATCTCCCTGTGAAATTCTAACCAGTGCTTCCGCAGCCTCATCATCCAAACCCACCTTTTCTAATTCTGCCACATTTTTGACCTGACTGAGAACGTCTGCATCTGCTAGTGGTCTAAATCTGAAAACAGCGCACCTGCTCTGAATTGGTTCAATGATTTTACTTGAGTAATTACAGGACAATATGAACCTACAGGTTTGAGCATATTGTTCCATTATCCTTCGCAATGCTCCTTGAGCATCGTGGGTTAATGCATCTGCTTCATCGAGGAAAATAATTTTGAATTTTGCATCGCCATAAGGAGAGGTCCTGGCAAATTGTTTGACCTTTGTCCGAATCGACTCAAGTTTTCGCTCATCACTGGCATTCATTTCAAGCAAATTATTGCGGAATTCTGGACCGAAAACATCTCTCGTCAAAGCCATTGCAGCAGTTGTTTTTCCTGTACCAGGTGGACCTGCAAACAACAAGTGAGGGAAGTCCGCCAGATTAGCATAGGAAGCCAATCTTTGGACAACTGACGCCTGACCACGGATGTCCCCCACAGTGCGAGGACGGTGGCGCTCAACCCAGAGTTCGCTCATACCTTATTGCGTCAGAATCGGACGAACTTGAACCTTCGCTTTGGTAAAAAAAACCCGGAATATCATCGGCCACCCTACGGGTGGCCAGCCGAAAGGAAACTATACCCCCTCCCATAGTGGAGTGTTGAGCCCAATGTCTTCAAACAGCCGTGACCGCCAAAAAATTACCACTTCTTTGTTGTTGGTAATCATGTTCTTATTTGCTGATTTAGCGCTACCAGAAGCCATTCCAGAATGGAAAGTTTCTAACTTGGATGACGAAGATACCGTTCACCGAACTACCTCGACATTCAATGTATCAAAGGATTCCGGCATCGAATCTGCTAATCCAAATTCGTACTACGGAAGCGATGAGACCGTTGATTTGGGAATGGGCCCGGGCGGAGAATCTAGAATTCTAATTGCATTCAACAACTCCGTGCCAAGCGGCGACATGGTAAAAGGAGCAACTCTATTCCTAACTTGTGGAATAGAACAAACAGACCTAGACGCAATTAGCATCTATTCTGCAAGGGTCAAATCAGACTGGGACGAGTCCAATGTAACATGGAACGAAAAAGACATATCCGTATCCTGGGATTTGCCAGGCGTCGAAGATACCAATGACAGGTCTGGCTGGGAGCCACCATTTTACGGGTACAATAACAGCACATTTGAGATCAACGTAACTGCCCTAGTTCAGGACGCAGTAATTAATTCTAGAAGTACAATCAACATTCTATTAGCGGCTGTAGGAAGCACATACACCTGCCACATGTCAGAATCAACCAACTCTAGTAGTAGGCCATATCTTTCTATCGACCACCAAAATGGAACACACACAAACGGCGGTTCACTCACACCCAACTTTGTTGAGACTGGGGCTTCGATAATGAATCCTAACTCATTCTTACTCTCAGCAGAGACAAATCCTGAATTATCTTGGGAAAGCATGACAGGATCATCTGCTCAAGTCCAACTCTCCGCTAGTGAGGACTTCAAATCCGACCTGGATGACTTTTGGTACTACAACACTGTAGACAACTCCAGCATTTTCACATTGAATGCAGGCAGTGGGGAGATGACTGTCCCAACAGGTCATGAGCTAGACAATGCAACAACAATGTACTACAGAATGAGGGCAATCGACTCATCGGACACGTACGGTTCATGGGAGACTGGGTACTTCCACCTACCCGGGCACACTGTATCACAGGTTGGCAGTTATGGACAGTTCACAATTGATTTCGATGATTTGGGATTGATGGATGACACAATTGAAGATACTTTCATCGACTCTAGTAGTGCAACTAGAAACACCAACATGGGTGGAGAAGGGAATATCACAATCGGTACATCCTCTTCAAGCGAACAGTATGGACTGATGAGATTTAATCTTGATGACATTGGTCTGCACACTAATTCTTCGATTATTAGCGCAAATCTTACTTTGGATAGAAATTCATTCAGCGGCGCAGCATACGTCAGTTTCCACATAATGGACTCTGAAGATTGGACTGAATTCGGTTCGACATGGAGAAAATATGACGGCACACATTACTGGGATGATGGTGGAAGAGTTCCATCAATGTCAATTAGCGGCTTCAACGGAGATCAATCCTCTGACACCATTGAGGTAGAACTAACCGCAGCCATCCAAAAATGGATAGACGACAACAATGCACTAATTCAATCCGGATCGAATCCTCAATCCGCCCTTGATTTAATGCTGGTGGCATCGACGTTTGGAATCGAGGAATCTTCAACAAAATTCGTCAACATATGCAGTACAGATGCAACAGATTGTGATACACCAACCCTAGAAATCACATACGATTGGGATAGCACAGGTCCTCCAACGACCCCTACCCACTTATCTCCTCAAGACGGACATTCAGTTTGGAATATGACTGGGCACAACCTGTCTGGCAACACCACTCCGACCCTAACATGGGATGGAAGTATCTCTTGGAGTGGCGATATGCTGCTCGAACTCTCAACAGATGCAGAGTACAGAGATGTTATCCATTCTTTTGACACCTCAGTTGATACAGAATTCTCTGAGACCGATGGAAACTGGTCAATTTCCGGTTCGGATGCACTAGACGATGGGGTTCTTTACCATTGGAGGCTAGCTCAAGTTGACTCAACAACAAAGCATAGGTCGTGGTGGTCGACCTCGTCGTTCCTTGTTTCAGCTTTAGAATCTGAGTACATAGCAGATAACGACCACAGATTGCGACTTTCGCATGGAAATGCAACTACTGCCGGTGATGCACCGAGTTGTGAGGACACATACATCGACAGTGGAACGCCTAACACTAACTACAACGGTGAGGATGAAATGCAAATCTCTTACAACACATATCCTTCAGAAACATCTATTTTGATTGGATGTGACCTCACAAGTCACCTACTACCGACCGGTTATGCTGTAAAGACTGCAACACTAAAGATGAGACTAGCAGATTATCCATCGGGTACGCCAATAATCGCAGCATGGGAAAGCAGACAAAACAACTGGTCTGAGGATTCGGCAACATGGGCTACATTTGATGGAACAAACGCATGGGGCACAAGCGGAGCTAAAGGTTGGGAGAAATCCAGCCTCTTGGATTCAGAATCCCTAGGAAATTCCTATTCGGCAGGAGATTGGGTTGAGTGGGATGTGACACTCGCCGTGCAGAATGCTATGAGAGAAGACCGCTCTGTTGATTTGATTTTGGGAATACTAGGTTCAGGTTCAGGTAACAATCGTGACGCTTTGTTCTATCCAAATTCTGCGAGTTCAACCAGCAGGCCTGAAATATCATTCGTGTACGTCCCGGGTTCTGATGCGGTGCCCTCAGACCCTGTGCCACTTAGCCCTCTAAACGGCTCATGGTCAATCGAAACCGGAATCAATCCAGCGCCGGATAAAACTCCACAATTAGCTTGGAACCTATCAACAACTGGAGTTTCAATCGGAGGATGGTCGGTTGAGTTAGACACAACAAATACTTTCGATTCTTCAGACCTGATAATGGCGACAAGTTGGAATGACAATGGATTCGATATCACAAACCAAACATTCGATTTGTCAACTCCGCTCGATGCCGGAAACACTTGGTATTGGAGAGTAAGGGCTACGAGTTCTACTAACCAAATCGGAAATTGGTCAAACACATTCAATTTCCTGCTCCCAGACATAACAACTTGGAGTATTGATTCCAACACCGCAGCAGTTGAATTGCGACATCATGATGCAATGCCTGATTTGAATATTCCTAACTTCATTGACACATGGGTCGCCGATTCAGGAGTTGGTGCAACCTCTGACCAATCCTCTTCATCTTCACTCAAAGTCGGAACAAGTAGCACTGGGGAAAACGCAACAGGATTGCTGCGTATACCTCTTACTGAACTACCAAACCCTCAAAATGCACACATCTCAGAAGCAGAATTGAACCTTTACGCAGAGTTTGGTTCAGATACAGGAAACTCAGTTTCAATTCACAAATCTAGTGTAGCTTGGAACACAAGCGCTAATGGTACAACATATGATGGTAGTAACAACTGGTCAAGCCTAGGCTCTATGGGAGACATGGACAAAGGAGCAATTGTCGATATCCAGCAGAGCAAATCTGCAGCGTGGATGACTTTCGATATTACAGAAATAGTTCAGCATGCGTTCGCAAATGGTGATTCCCACATCTCGCTAACAATAGTTGGTTCAATCGGTGAAGGTCAGACAATTTTCACATCTACTGATGGAAGTTCAAGCGACTCCCCATGGCTAAACATGACATGGACCTCTGGCAATGCATCAACCCCTGAAGTAGCAGGAGCAAATACTGATCCTGCGGTCGACGAAATTTTGTGGAACAACAGTGGTCATGCTCTTCTTCCGCAAACACAACCAACTTTCAGTTGGAATCACTCCAACCCAACGAACGTCGATGATTGGAGAATTTTCATATTAGAGGATTACAACGATGTGAGAGCAGGTTGGGAAGTATTCGATAGCAGGGAATCATCCACAGGATGGGACCTCAACAGTCTAACATGGACTTATCCAGGCAATTTCTCTGCTGGTGAATCATACATTTGGTTCACCCAACCAATAACCGACGACATACTGGGAGCAAGAGGAAACCGAACGGTTTTCCACGTACCAAGCGAAACCGGTGCAGAAATCAACTCAACCGACGCAAAAATATACTTCCAGCAGGGATTGTTGGTAGAGGCTTTAGATTATCCTGATTACTTCATGGACTCATTTATCGATTCAGGCGCTTCTAACTCAGCGTATGAGAGTTCCTCAGAATTAATTGTCGGTAGATCTCAGTTTAGTAGTTCAAACGCTTATGAAACAAGAACAGCGATTAAGGTTAATTGGTCAAGTTTGCCAATCCCATCCAACTACGAATTTATCGATGCAAGCCTTACCTTAAACAGGCTTAGCGGAGGAGAAAGTGCTCAGGAAACAATTAGAATCGCTGTTTGTGAACTAAAGAATTGGAATGAAAGTGCGACATTCAATTCTCCGACTGGTGACAGTAACCCATGGCTAGATGATCACTGTGACACACAATTCACAATTTCAACATTAGATTACCAAGACGATACTGTTGAATTTGACATTACGTACCCTGTTCAGCATGCCCATGCAAATGGAACAGATAGCATAAATCTGGGATTCTATGTAATCGGAGATACATCTGATGATTGGAGATTTGCGAGTAGCGACTACACTAGTGACGAGTCTAAACGTCCCAAGGTGTCCCTGAATTGGAGAACAGGTGAACAATGGCTACCTGGCGAACCAACTAATCTCTATCCTTTGGATGGTTCAACTATATGGGAAGAGAATTCATCAAGGCCGATGGGAGCAGAAAATACCACAATGAACTGGACCTCATCTGTTACAAACGAAACACGATGGATTATGGAATATTCAATCGACTCAACTTTCGCAAATGAGACATTCACATACCAGTTTGACTTCTCAAACAATGCGACATTTAATGGAACTTGGGATTCCTCAAACCTTGAATACACCTTAGAAAACGATTACGTTGGTGACATATGGGTTTACTGGAGAGTAAGGGCTGAGCAAGATTACCGATTAGGAAAATGGTCTGATGTCCACTCTTATCGTGTACCAGAAGAGGTCGGCTATGATGATGGCGCTGGTAATAACACCGTAGTGTTGTATCAAGGATCTGTCTTTGAAGATTCTGGGGATTTGCCGGGTGTACCTGATGCAAGCATTGACTCGAGCAACCCAACTAGATCTGCAAACCAAAACCCATTCGAATTAGGGCTTCCTTCAAGCGGCTCCGGGGAATCTAGGATCATGCTCACTTTCGATTTGTCAGAGATGCCATTCCCTTCAGCAATGACACCTACAAGTGCTCTGTTAAGCCTTTACAGGACTAATGTTACGGGAACTTCTTCTCTAACAATAAGCGCTCACGCCTGTGACACTTTCGATGAAGAAACTGTCACTTGGAATACAGCACCAAGTTGTTCGAGTTCAGAAATTACACGCTCGACCTTACTGATCTCACCAGAAGAAGGTTGGCAAGTATGGGACATCACATCCTTAGCACAATCCAATGCAGCAAATGGTAATGACACTTTGTCGATAATGCTGAAAACTGTTGGAACACCGAGCTCAACTCACAAATTCTATGACAATACAGATAGCGACTACAGACCTAAGTTAACCTTGGATTACGTAGATAACGTAGACGGAGTAATTCCACCTGCTCAGCCAACCTTAGCATACCCAGCAGATGGTGCTATCTTGTACAACACAAGCACTTGGAAACTTGAATCCTTAGACAAACCACAACTGTCTTGGAACATTGTAACAAATGCAACTGGATATATTGTGACAATCGCTGATAGTGATGGAGAACAGAAGTACAAGTCTTGGCAAGACCCGGAAATTAACGGAACTACCTTCACATTCAGCGAGAATCTAACTGCTGGAGAGGTATACAGTTGGTGGGTCCAAGCTATCAACGGTTCAATTCCAGGACCATCCTCAAGCCGTAGCACCTTTGCTATTGGATCACCTGTCGACCATTTCTACAATGGAGACCACACGTGGACATACACTTTCCAAACAGGTAATGAAGTCCCTGACCTAGGTCATACAAACATCAGAGATTCCTACATTGGAAGCGGAGATGCCGACACAAACCACGGAACCGATTCTCTGGTTGTTGGAACTGATTGTGAAGGAGTAAACACAGAATGTAGAACCATATTTGCTCTTGACAACAGCCAAGTTCCTCTACCAATGGCGGCCAACATTCATTCCGCTGCAATACATCTGCAAGTTGAATTACCTGCCACAGGCACAATCAATTTGAGTGTTCACAGGCTACTAACAACCGATTGGACCCAGTCAGGGTCAACTTGGAACAGTTCCTCTGCAGGAGTTCCTTGGGCAACAGGAGGTATGACTGCAGGTACAGATTATGAAGCCACACCAATTTCCACAACAAGTATTGATTCATCGACAACATCGGTCTGGCTGGATATTGGCCATGATAGTATGCAAATGAATGGAGACCACGGGTGGGTTGTTATCGCTACTACAGCTGCAGGTTCACCTGCATATGTTGAGTTCCACTCTAGTGAAAGTGCATCTAGCAATCGACCAAAGATTGCAATAAACTACACTGACGTAGACAGTGTATCTGTATCTCCTGCCGGTTCTACTACAGATGCTGATACAGGTGTACAATTTTCACATATGCTCAATGACGCACTGGGAGGAATGATTGGAGAAGATGTAGTTTGGTCACTAACCTCTACTTCAAGTGGAAACATAAATTCAACTGGATACTTTACTCCTAAGCTAGTCGGTGTACAAACAATCGAGGCTTGTTTTGGAGTAATCTGTACACAAGAGTCAATCACAGTTACACCAGGAGCAGCAGTACTTCTCCAAACATCGACTACAGAAGTGTCAATGACCGCTGATGAAATTTACATCATCGATGCATTTGTTGTAGATCAACATGGTAACGAAGTGTCAGGGGAGACAATTAGTTATACTCCTTCTAACGGAAGCGTTACTGGAGTTACCTTCTACCCTTACAGTGCAGGTAACCAAACTGTAACAATTGGTTGGGCATCTCAAACAATTGACTTAACTATATCAGTTATTGGTGGAGCACCGGTTTACTATGAAACAACAGGCTGTGAAGAAGTTATCAAGGCAGGAACAACATGCCAATTGAATTGGACACTTCATGACCAATTCGGCAACACGTTGGACTTGAACGATGGCGGGGGAATTACTTGGACTGTCGGTGGAGGTGTATTCACAGAGGCAAACGGAACTTACTTCGCAACGACTGTTGGAAATTATGTAATCAACATGACATCAACAGGCGGTTTGTATTATGAATTACCAATAGAGGTTACACATGGTGCAATGGCATCTCTAGAAATTAATGCCTCGTCTACCTTTGTGACCGCTGACGAATATGTTTGGTTGAACACCACAAGAATTGACGTAATGGGCAATAGACTATCAGTGGTGATTCCACAGGAGAACTGGACGATTAGTGATGGCTCTATTACCGCAGGACAACCGGCGGTTTGGGATGCGCAACGTCGTGGAACCAAGACCCTTTCAGCAAGTTATGCAGGAATGCAAAGTAGTGTCTTTGTACAGGTTACTGAAGGTGTAATTACCACTCTAATCTTGGTAATTGACTCAGTAGAACAACCAGAGAATGCTGAACTGAATATGACTACTGACGACCAGGTGACAATCAAGGTAAAGGCGATGGATTCAGATGGCAATAAATGGACTACAAATGTCGCATGGAATATCGAACACGCACAATATACTGACCAAAGTGTGCTGCAAGAGAAGACCTATGGGTCATCTACAGAATTCTGGCCTGTCTTTGCTTCTGACACAATGTACACTCTGCGGGCAACATACAGTGACGCGAATATAACTCTTGAATCCACAATCGATATTTCGGTAGTCGTAGGTGACTTGGTAAGCGTCACTTTATTGCAACCTGTAGAACTACAGCAGAGTATTACTGCAGACCAAAATGTGTTATTCCTACCACAGTTGACAGACGGTGATGGAAACATAATTGATTCTTCTATCGCATCTTACGAACTTGTTGACCTCGATTCTGGTGAAACAAGTGATATTACATCATCAATTGTAGAAAACGCTGGTGTTTGGGAAGCAAGCACTGTTGGAAATTATTCAATTACGGCATGGGCAGTTTCTAACGCTGGATACAATATTTCCCAGACAGTTACGATCGCTGTTGATTACGGAAGTGCGGTAACTGTCGACATCGATGTAATTGCAGATACTGCGAAAGCTGGTGACGTGTACACACTAACAATTACTGGAACAGATGCAGATGAAAACACATTCCTAGAAAGTGTGCTATGGACCAAGGACAACAAGCCTGTTCCTGCAACTGAGATTGAAGGCTCTGCTGGAGTTTACAATTTTAGTGCGACAAAAGCAGGAATACACTCATACAAGTACCGCTCACCAAGCGGTGCCCAAGGCGAATGGACTGTGACTGTTTCTGCTCATCAAACAGTAAACAGAATTGAGTTAACAATTCTTGAAGAATCTGTATTGCAACTAGAATCGTTCGACATCGAAGTTAGAACTTTTGATGCATGGGAGAATGAAATTCCAGTTCCTCCTGAAACTCAAATAAAACTTACTGGAAGAATGACTGCAGAGGCTGTCGAAAACGGAAAGTGGACAATAACCACCCTTGATGCTGAAGAGCAAACAGTGACTATCTCTGTCCACAACAAGGAAGTTTCAGGAACCATTCAGATTGATGGTACATTTATGGGATTCTTTGAGGCTGGTGGAACATTGTATTATGCTGGTGGAATTCTCGCAATTCTTGTTGTGATTGTCTTACTAGTTGTCATAGTAATGGTGCTACGCTCAGGCAGGTCCGATTACGATGACGACGACGATTACGATGATGACGACGAAGAATCTGAACAATCTGCTCCAGCCACCGCTGGACCTGCTGGACCACCTCCAACTCCCGGTGGAAGGGAAGATTGGATGTCTGACTACCGAGTTGATGAAGACAACGTCGAATGGGGTGAAGATCAGGATGGCAATTGGTGGTATCGAGACCCCGGAGCTTCTGATTGGAGTGAATGGGCTGACTAATCGAAAGATATACTACGATTGAAAATTAAGAGAAAATGGGGATAACGGTGAAGAGATTATTGGTTGCCGTGTTATTTGGGTTAGTTATGGTGCAAATCGCTGCACCCGTAATTGGCGCTACTCCATCAAACATCACGATTGACCAACACCAATCCTCTGTTAGTACAGACCAAGTTGTACAATTTAGTGCTACGGTCAAAGATTCTAGTGGTTCGATTATCTACACCCCTGTTAATTGGAGCACAACGTCTGGACAGATTGATTCAACTGGTTTGTTCACGCCGGGGATGATTGGAACTACACTTATTACAGCAGAAAGTGGAGGTAAAAACTCTACAACTTCAATAGAGGTGACTAGAGGATATCCGTTTGAAATTGAATCTATGTTTAATAAAACAAATATCAGTATAGATGACACGGTAATTCTAAACTCAACTCTAGTAGATAGAGCAGGTAACCCTGTACCAGGAGAGTTGACATACAGGAGTCAAAATGGTCACATCGACCACCAAAACCTGACTTGGCAACCCGACCAAATAGGGCAGGCTATTTTGCGAATCATATACTTCGAACTAGAACTTCAAGTAACATTCAATATCGAACCTGGACAACCATCAATATTGGAGATTCCTTACGGATTAACGGTCCAGAGTGGCACTACCCAACATATATTCCCGCTTGCAAAGGATTCCCACGGAAATGAAGTTGGCATATCCAAAGCAGGCACTCTAACATGGCAAGTTGAGAACGGAACAATCTCTCCAACTGGACTATTCTATGCTAATGCACCCGGTGTCTGGAACATAAGTGTAAACAGTAGCTCAGGCGCATTTGGAAGCGGAACGATTCGTGTTCTTCCTGCCCAAGCTACAGGCCTCAGCATTGGCATTGAGAGCACAGAGGTGCGCGCTGGTTCTGTAGTATCCCTATCTGCAATCCGCTCAGACGTACTTGGCAATAATGGGGAGGTCGAAATTCCGCTAGCAAATTGGTCTGTACCAACTGGTTCTCTGTTCGTTGAACAGGGGAAGTTAAAATGGATTCCATCCTCAATCGGCAACTGGACAATTGGAGTTCAAGACCAAGGATTTTCATCTACAATTGTCGTAAATGTAGTTCAGGGCGAAATTAGTGGGATTGAAGTCTTGCTATCAGAAAATATTTACCGCTCTGGTGACTTGATTGTTGCATCAATAACTGCGCATGATGCTGCTGGTAACATGCGCTCGGTTGATGGAGCATGGACAATTGCTCCAGAATTATCACCAACCGACCAAGGAGACTGGTATGAATTGAGGCCAGGGCCTGTCGGCAATTACTCTATTTCCGCAGTTTGGTTCGATAATGAAACACAAGTCGTACATGAAACCGAGAAAATTTTACAAATACAGTATGGAGATTTAGCAAGAATAATTCTACCACAAAGCGGAACGAGGGTTGCGTCTGATGATGTCTTGTCTCTAAATCCAATATTCGAGGACGAGTTTGGTAACGAGGTCGACAACGTACCTGTCACTTGGATAATTGATGACATTGACATGACTATGGAAGTAAGGCTTGCTGGTGATAATTGGGCACCAAACTCAATTGGAATGCACGAGATTAGAGCGATGGCACAAGGCGTTTTTGCAATTACAGATGTAGAAGTCATTGCTGGCACTCCAAGGTATATATCCACCAGCCATGATGAAGGAATTAGTGTTGACAGCGGGTATGGGATTGAAATCCAAATTACTACCACTGATGTCCATGGCAACTCAGCATTAGCCTCCGATGTCGATTTTGAATTCGATGATCCACTAGGAGTAATAACTCCATCATCAGAGGGTGACGGGTACTGGATAGTCGAGGGTGGCATGACTGGGCAATGGAATCTACGATTGAGGACCGGTTCTGCTGTATCAGATATAGCAGTGAATGTTTCCCACGGTGAGCCTGTGAGACTACTCGCAGAAATTTCTGAGAACAATCCTGAGGAAGGGGGCAGCTTGATTATCAGAATTCATGCCATCGACCAAGCTGGTAATAGAATTGAGGTTCCAAGTGAAGAGGTCAATATCAAGTGTACATCAGGGAAAGTGTCACACCTTGCTGCTGACACTCACGAGCTATCGATAGACCAAGCCGGAGATTCACACTCCTGCAATGTGTACTGGAATGATTTAATCGCACAAAGATTCTTCGATGTTGAGGCTGTTTTATTCGGAGGGGGATTGGGTGATTCCAATACTGCTCTTACGATGGTTTCAATGATAATATTCCTCTTCATAGCAATAATGGTAGTACTCATTCGTAGGATGAAGGGAGAATCTCAAGACGATTATGAATGGGAAGATGAGTTTGAGGAAGAGGAATCTGAGGACGTTAATTCTGACTTGTATGAAAGTCAAAATGAGCAAACACAAACCGTCGTCGAAGAGATAACCAATACGCAGACTGAGAATAAAGAATCTGGGGAAGAGTTACGCGCTAAACTTGCTGCAGAAGCAAAGAAGACAGGTGTCATGCAGGCAGCACCCGGTACAGAACAAGGCAAGACCGGCTGGTATGTTGATTCAACAGGAGAATTAACCTCATGGCTAGTTAGTGAAACTGGGGACTGGACAAGGGTTTCTTGATTATTCTTTAGTGGCTTCTGATTGTGTTACAGATTCGAAATTATTCTTTCCGTATATGTAGTATGTAGACACCCCAATTATCACTGCTGCAACCGCTCCGAAAATCGCCTTAGAACCCATGATTAACACAAGGTATGCCCCGGCGATAGTCCCGAAAATTTGGACGTATGGATATAAGGGAGATTCAAATGTCGGTTGGTACCAATCAGTACCATTATTCTCTTTTCTAAGGACGATGACGCTAACGTTTAATGCCACTATAACCATTATCTGGAAGCCTGATGCCAGCTTAGCAACATCCTTCACTGGAAGTGTCAAAATACAAATTGCCATTGTTACAGAAGTAAGGATAATTGCCCAATGAGGTGTCTCAAATTTGTTATTTGTTTCACTTAATGAGTCAGGAAGAAGTTTGTCTTTTGCCATTGCGAACAAGAATCTCGACGCTGCAAGTAGGCCAGAAAGCGCACCCGATATCATTGTGAGAACCGCCAAAAGGGCGAGAATAATTCCTACCCTTGTCGATGCTACTGCGTCGAAGAAAGCAAATATCGGGTCTTCTCTAGGGGCTCCGTCCTTTAGCCACCACTCACCTTCGACTGATGCCATCATTACGATTGACACAATGACATAGAAGACAGTAATTACCAATAGAGATATCAACATACCTCTATGTAGATTCTTTTCGGGTTCTTTCACCTCCCCACCAATTGCACCAGCCTTGTAAATACCTGCGTAAGCAACAAACACTAGAGCAGCGGCCTCTGCCACTAGTGCTGGATCATTTTTCGTGACATCAAAGGCGCCATCAATCGGTCTTGATAGATCAAAGTTAGCATCGAATAATTGAAAAATGCAAACAATCACAATTAGTGCAACAGTTACAGCTAGAATAGGGGTTTGGAAGGCTTTCACTTTCTTTATCCCAAGAATGTTGAGGAATGTAATGAGGACTAGTGCGAGCATAATCAACAGTGTTGGACTTGCTGTAATGTCCAGATACTCTGTTACAGCATACATGTAAGCAGAAAATCCGATTAAAGCGAATGCTGACTTTAATAAGAATGATGCCCAAAGCCCTAGACCACCAATTGTCCCGATTAGGTGTCCGAATGAACGGTCAAGATAGAGATAGGCACCACCATTGTCTGGCATTGCCGAAGCTAATTCTGATTTAGATAATGTACCCGGCAGAAATACCAACCCTGCCAATAAGAATGCCAACCAAATACCCGGCCCCATAACAGCGGCAGCAAAGGAAGGTAGCACGAATAATCCTGAACCGATACTGGCCGCAACTGTTACAATAATTAGGCCAACCAATCCAAGTGATCTTTCAATTGTGTCCTTAACATCGGACACTATACCTCCTATGTCCCCCTTGAGAAGTTTGTCCGTCGTGGATTTGATGTCCATTCAGATTCCTCCAGAATAAGTGGTCTTTCCGGTTTAAGACCTATAACACTGTGTTATTGCTTGTGAGCAGGCAAGAGTAGTTATTTATTGCTACACTTCGCAATCATGTATCCCCTGAAAACGGAAATTATGCTTTAGCGATGACTTTCATTTCCACAGCGATAGGTGTTGGCAGAGCCCTGATGGCTATTGTAGTTCTAGTAGGCCCAACTTTACCCAAAGTTTCAGCCCAAACTTCATTGTAGCCTTTGAAATCTCTATCCATGTCAACTAAGAAAGACGTAACATCGATTACGTTATCAATCGAGGAGCCTGCTTCTTCTAGAATTCTTGCGATGTTGTCAACAACGGCTCTCGTTTGGGCCTTAATATCATAATCTAATGCGTTACCTGACACATCTTTGATTGGACCACCAGGGATTGAATTATCACCAGGCTGTCTTGGACCAACTCCTGAAAGGTAAATCAAATCTCCTTCTCTTCTAGCATGAGGATAAGCACCTACTGGTTTTGGTGCTTTACTAGAATTTACTGCAGTTTCCCCTTCAACTGGCTCATAGAGCTCTGGACCTTGGCTTTGAGTTGGTTCGTCATCAGAGCTTTGTGTTGAATCCAGAACGTCCCTGTCCCCACCGTAAAATTCTACATCATCTTCGTCGTATTCCTTATCTCCAGTTCCATTTGATTCCGGGTCTAGAACCACAACTGCTGCACCTGCTCCATTAATTGGTTCGTAAGCTAGAACATTTCCAGTGAGGTCATTGCGATTATCATTCATTGCTGAAAGCCACCACATTGGTTTGAATGCAACTACCTTCTTTACTCTGATTTGGTCATGGATTGTACGCGAAAG